>Ga0114979_10000616_pt1 | contig 23377 bp, 24 predicted proteins | sample S_140625_EF_Meta_FD_87315 | JGI IMG/M metagenome (GOLD analysis project Ga0114979, IMG submission 87315) | Freshwater microbial communities from Lake Simoncouche, Canada to study carbon cycling - S_140625_EF_MetaG | ecosystem: Environmental > Aquatic > Freshwater > Lake | place: Lake...
AGTTTTATATAAGGGTGTTGTGCTCCCTCTGTCTCCGCATCTTGTAGAATAGGGAGAGCATAGGTTATAAAGTCAACTGGAACATTAGCAGCTGGAATTTTAAAGGCACCTTCCATTGATGGTTTGACAAAGTCGCGGAGTTTTGGTGTCTGACCTGTAAGGGGTGAAGGGAGTCCAGCCCAGAAACTGGCTGCTGAGAAGTTGGGAAATCTGCTCGTATCCCAGCCAACTAAGACAATTCGTTTACGTTTCTGTGGAACACCGAAGTCCGTTGCTTCTAAGACCTCATTTGTGAGTTCGTATCCGATGTCAGCAAAGGCTTTCTTAATGAGGTTCAATACAAGAGGGTCATCCTCCTTCGGACCACTCTTCATTGATACAAGGCCTGTTACATTTTCTCCAATAAAGAATGCCGGTTTGACTGCTTTTACTGCGCGCACAAACTGGAGATACATCTGATTGCGCGGATCGGCTGCTTTCCGTTTGCCGGCGCTACTGAAGCCCTGACAGTTATGAACAATTGTATTTTCAACTATATAACTATTGTCGGTTTGAACCTCAAAGTTATAAACTGGCGTGGGTTCTTCTGTAGATTTCTTAGTAATTGATTGTGAGGCAAACCATACATAGCCATTGTCAATGAATGATGACACTGCTCGTTTTTTCTCTAAGATAAGTTCGACTGTATATGTATCTCTTTGAGAAACAGTGCGGCCCTGAATTTCATGTGTTGGAGGTCTCACTGATTTATTCACTGACGCGATATGTCCTAACTTAAGATATAGTCGCTGAAGACCAAGTGCTAAATTATATGATACAGTTGTAATTCGGCTACCGCGGCCATTTGAATAAATATTTCCATCTGCTGCCATATAGCCATTAATAAACTCCTGAATAAAGTGTTTCGGGGCATCTTGAATCCACTCAGGAATGATCTTTCCATGTGAATATTTCCCAAACTGTTTTAGAATTTCATGCCAAGTAGCATCAGCACAACCAAACTTTCTACAACGACCTGTGTCGCACTTCTTATCAGTAATAGGAAGAATTCGCTGAATTCGTGGAAGAACTGTGGCCTCATCCTTATTATTAATAGCAAATCGAATCTTATTTGTTGGGGCACCAGTGAGTTTAGACGTATCCTCAATCCAACCATCTCCTACAAAGTACCCCATCATATACCACATGTCAGGGTCATCTAATGAAAGTATAGTGCGAACTTTCTTGAAGCTATTAAGTTTCTTCTCAAATACAAACTCAGGAATATTTTCGCGACTGTTAATAACCATTCCGAAATAATCATTTGCTGTTAAATCGGCGGCATTTTTCCACTTTGGCTCTCCAAAGGTAATATCATATTTGCGGGATGTATTGTTCCAAAGCTGACGACGTTCCCTTACATAGAATGGGTGTTCCTTTGTACATACGATATCATTAGGATGATACTTAATATTCATTACGTATAAATCATCTGAGTAGAGTTTCTTCTGTAAATTTACAATTGATTGAAATGTTCCAGTATGAGTAAGGAGTGTATCCGCAAGTGTTACATCCTCAATCGATTTATAGCCGACAGATGTTAAAACTTGTGTGCCTGCTACGAAACAGGGGAATCCCGCAAATACAATGTCAATTGTGCCTCGGTGCGCTTCAAATACAGCATCGGGAACTTTTGTAATATCTGATGAACTTCCTGTAGGGGCTGTTAGAAGTACTGATTCAGGAAAGTTTAGCATATGAGTATCAATAGCTGGTTTTTTGAATTCATTGAATGCTACAACTTTGAAACCGGCACGCTCAAGTCCGAGTGTATCGCCGCCACATCCAGAAAAGAGAGAGATTGCTTTGAGAGTTGAGGGATGTATGCTAGTCATTCTAATATAGTTGGCGGACTGCAGTCGCCGGTGCAGTCAATTTTTATCGGTCGCTGTCGCCGCTGCCGCTAAGCCCAACCCCCGCCCTCAAAGAATTACTTGAGCATGAAGTTCGGATTACCAACACCTTGTCCCATATTTTTCCAGTGAATACGAAACTCCATTGCTACTTTGTATGAGTTCTCCTCAGATGGTTTCTTCAGTTCGAGAATATACTGTAGAACACTAGTTGTTGTTCCGCTTTTTACCTTATCAAATCTAAGGGAAATACACTGAGGACCCTCGATCTCCTGAGCATAGTCAGTTGCAATAACAATCCAAATATGCTTCTGGGCAAGACGCTTCTTTACCATTGCCTCAAACTCGGCATCATCTGGTCGATGCGCGATCATAAACGTATTAGAGAATGTCTTCCAGGCAGTAACAATATATTTTTGTGCGGCCTTATCCTCCTGGAGAAACTTGATGAGATTTCGTGCCCCGAGAGCAATTCGTGTATCGGCTAACATCTTCGTACGCTGCTCACTTCCGAGAGTGTAAATAACCTTCACGTAATTTTCCCAGTCAATTGGCCCTTCGATCTTATACTTCTCCATAAATGGCTGGATTACCTTCTCAAAGTACTGTTTGATAATAATACTCTCCTTGTAAGGGCCGAGAAATGTTTGGAACTCCTTGTTCTTTAGTTGACCTTGAAGAAATTCACATGAGAATACCCATGGCATCTGTTGGAGTTTTGTAAGGGCTGCTTTTGAAAGTTTTTTATTTGCTGTCTTTAGTTCAATATTCTTTGGGATATTATTATGCTCGAAGATGTAGTCCTTACTATTCATACCGCTAACTTGTTTAATAGTTGATGAGAGTTGTGGGTAGTGAAGAGACATATTGTTAATAAGATTTGTAATGGGTGCTGCGCCGCAAGGAATAGTGTTCAGAGCCTCGCTATCAATTGCCTCTCCTTTTAACAGGCGATAGATAGATAGTTCACGCGCATCATTTGTCGCCCAAGCAATGGTACGCTCATCAATACGAGTACGAGAGAGCATTTTAATGTTTATGACTAATTAGTATTATAACTTCAATTGTACTTCAATTTTTTTAACTGAAATGAACAATGAGCCTAAAAGAGTTGCGCATATTCTTAATTAGAATTACATTATGTCATCCATTTCATTAACAGACGCATGGGAGTGTGAAGTAACTGTATCAAATGGTCTCTTCCGTTACAGAAATAGAGCAATTGATGTATTGACATTTTCCGATATACGTGTGAAGGGTAAGCGTGTTCTAATTAATAATTTTAAGGAGAACAGTAATCTACCGAGGGCAAATATCATATGTAAGGATCCTGAAACAGCGAAGGCCATCTATGATTATATTCTCGAATCGGTCTATCCGCATCCATTGCTACAGACCCAGACCCAGACCCAGACCCAGGCCCAGCCATTTACCCTATGGTCTTTCCTAGGCTGTTCTCGTCATTCTCAGAGCGCATAAGTTCCCAAGTAGAATCCATATAGTACATAATTTTCCCAAGTTCACTTGTAGTAAATATTCCTTCATCAATAAATTTAGATACAAGAAACCACATACGTCTTTTACATATAGCAAGAGGAGCCTTCACCTTCATATCACGAACCCAGCGCTTTTGTTCTTTCAACCAATTACGCAATCGAGACGCAAATGCTACATCTAATTCACTATCTTCAGCGGACTTTCCGAAGAAGATAGTGGCAGTCCCCTCATTAATTTCAATACTAAATGAGTTTACAAACTTATAGAATCCTGTACCAACAACACCAAGGCCACCGAAGAAATCATCATACTCTTCCTGTAGGGACATCTTTGAATATATCGGTTATAGTTTTTAGGCGCCTAAAATCCAATTGCGTATTCTATTATAGAAAAACAAATAGTCAAATAAAATGTCAACTCAACATCAGCAAGTAACATTAACTCTGCCGCTTAAGTATCAGATGCCAGAACTTTTCTTGAGTTCTGACGCAGAGGTTATTGCAACTGCTCTAACACTTGGAGCAGAGGCATGCCGAGTGTTAACGCAGGAGGCCTACGCGAAGGTACGCAATGAGACGCATGAAGAGATTATTTCTCAAGTGAAAAAAACAACTGACCAAGAAATTAACCGTTTTAGAAGGGAACGTGAGGAGGTAGAAGTAGTTCTCCAACAGGCAACAAAACGTATTAGACGGCTCGAGCAGGAAACCCAGGAACATGAGCAGAGAATTCGCCAAGAGGAGCGGCGCAATCGCGAAGAGATTGCGAAGGAGAAGGATGCTAGAATCCAGGCGTTAGAGGGTCAACTCAAGGACTCATCAAAACAACTTCAGACAGAGTTCCAGCAACTAAGAGAGCAGATGATCCGAAATACCGCCGGTTCTACAAATAAGGGGAAAGATGGCGAAGCGCAAGTGGAAGAACTTCTGAAACTCGCTTTTGGCTCCGCGCCTTCCTTCGACTTGAACCCAGTTGCAAAGGAGGGCCACAAGGGAGATTTCATTATGGACTTTGCGAAGGCAAAGTTTCTTTGGGAGGTAAAAAACTATAGCAGAATGGTTAATAAAGATGAAGTAGAGAAACTCCACAGGGATATGCGTGAAAATCCTGAAGTAGTAATGGGCATTATGGTAAGTCTTCAAACTGGTATTGTTGGTCATACGAAAGCAGGTGAAATTGATATTGAATTTATTGGCGGAAATAGAGGGCGATGTATTATATATATTTCGAATCTTCACCAGCGCCCTGATAAAGTATTCTACCTTCAGAGTCTGAGACCTCTTCTAGAAATCATTGCGCAGACAGCAGCAACAGCAACCGAAATAACTTCAGAAGTGAGCCAGGAAGCCGCCGAGCTAGAAGCCTTCAAGAACCAGGCAACTCTTATCCGCAATCTTCTAGCAACTCACTTGGCCCAAACACAGCGTCATTACAACTCTCTTTCACAGCATAAGAAACGTTCAGAGCAAATGTTTGCTGAGCTTCAATCCCTTGTAAGGGAAAGTGAGGGGCAAGTAAAGGAGATGATTCGCGTTGTTATTGGTTCAGTAGATGAGACGCTTCAATCAGACGTTCTAGCTAATCTGTCAGAGAGAATCTTCAAAAAAACAAATCCCTTAGAGATGAATGATAAGGAGCGTTTGTTCACACAATGGCTTCTGAGCCAAGCGGAGCAGGATGAGTATGGACAGATACAGATTAAGGATGTTGTTGATAGGGCGAAAGAAGGAAATTTTAGTGAGAAGGAAGTGCGAGCATATCGTGAGACGCTTTTTCAGGATCTTGCGTGGCAGAAGGGAGGAAAAAGCATTGTGGGGCTAAAGTGGCTTAGCAATTAATTTACAAGGATGGTTAAAAAGGCACTAGTTACTCTTGGTTTCGGACGTGATGCTGGCTTTTATGAAGATTACTTCTTCCCTTCTATGAGGGCCTATTGTAAGAAACATAATTATGATTTTATTCATGTTGATAAGCCATTTGATGAGCGCGTATATAACACACCAAAGGAGATTATTTCAATGCAGAAGTTCTTGATTTGTTCACAGCCTTGGTCGGCACAGTATGATTATATTGTTTGGATGGATGCTGATATTATTATTAATTATGATCAGGCTCCTGATATTATTGAAGGTGTACCTGAAGGGAAGATTGGGGCAGTTAATGAACGGAAGTTATTCAAATATGAGTATGCGCAGAAGGTATGGGCGCGTTGGCGCCCTGATCTCCCTCAGAATGGAAAAGAGTATTATAAAAAGTATGGATTCCCAGAGATTTCAGATGACCAGTTCCAGGCAGGAGTAATGGTATTTCAGCCAAAGTATCATGCTGATTTCTTGAAGGAACTTTATGAACGTTATATTAATGATGTACTTTATAAGGATAAGATTGATGGCGACCAGTGTATTATTTCTTATGAGGCGCAGAAGGCAGGACTTGTTCATTGGTTAGATGAGCGTTTCAATATGGTCTGGGTACTCTACAGAATTCTATGGTACCCCTTCCTAAATACTGCGCAACATAAGGAACTTCTACGTGAGGCCTTGAAGAATTTTCACGATCTTTCATATGTTGTTCATATGGCAGGGCATGTAGATTGGGAACTATTGGTGACAAATACATAATTACAATCTAAAGATATATTCATCTGTTATTGTTAATAACAAATGAGTAAACCTACACTGACATTTGTAACTGCTATTGTTGATCTTGCTAGAAATTCTTGGAATGGGTTTGGAGAAATAAAACCGAAAGATGGCTTTAATCCGAACCCATATCAATATAATAAGGAGAATTATCTACTATGGTTCACGTATTATCTGAATTTTAAAGTTCCAATAATTATATATGTTGATGAGCCATATTGGGACGATGTTGAATATATTTGCTCAAGAGCGCATAATATTCATTTAATAAGAATTGATAAAGAATGGATCTTGAAGAATATTGATGCCTGGAAATATTTTAACCAAGTGAAGGGTGTTATGGAATCAGCAAAGTTTCAGAATATTGTTAAGCATCGCCTACAGTTCCCAAATGTAAGTGTTCCGCAGTATGTAACTAATACATATACAAAGTTAGATTATTTAGAGAAGGCAATTAGTGATGGTCTTATTAAAACGGAGTATGTTGCTTGGACAGATTTTGGAATCTTTAAGGATCCTGGATATCATTTGACATCCTTTGAAATTAATATGTCGCATTTTTCGCCTGATAAGATAGTACTTCCAGTACTTCATATGCCGACAGAGAAGGATAAGGGTGTCCTTTATAATTTACAAGTTGGCCCAGATTGTTTTAGCGCGGGATTTATGGCTGGAACACCAGAGAAGATCCGAGAATTCAACAAAACTTTCAAAGCGATTGTTGAATACTTCTTAAAGAATGGCCTTACAGATGTTGAACAACACCTTCTAATTCATTGTTATTTTCAGAATCCAGCGGGCTATAACCTAATCTACTGTAAGGGAGATTACAGGAATATTTATAAGAATCTTACAGCAAATTAATCAAGTAGTTCTCTGTTAAATAGATAATAATAAGAGCGTTCAAAGAAATGGATTTCAATAACGTTCTCATCGTAATTTAGATGCTTAATCATTTCTTGGTAAAATTCTTTGGAGTTCTTGAGGATTAAATCCTTGCGAACGCCAAATGTAACGTTCCAACATCCATAACTTGGATTAGGAAAATCGGCTCCAAATATTTCGCGGAACCACTGGAGAAATGTTTTAAAGACGCCATTGAGACGCGGATAATCTGGTTTGAAAAGTTCTAGATAGTGGCCCTGAGATTCGAATTTCTGTTGATCAAGTGTCCAGTTGGGATCTTCATTACATTGCATTCGGAAATTAGATGAAAGTCCATTTTCATGGGCGCTGCGCGCAAATTCAATCATAAGTTTCTTCGGAGAAATTTTGTCATGCGGGTCAAATCCAAAATGATCCCAGAGTTTCGCCTGAGAAAAAACTACAACATCTGGAAGATTGTCATAGAATTCAAGAATATAATTGAAGATTGTTTCAGCGTCGCGGCCAACATTTGGAATACGTTTGTACTGATTAGGAATATCCTTTGGACCCTTGTTATATATAAAGCGCTGTTCAAGTCCATCCGTCCATGACATATCCTCATTAAAGCATGTGAAAACAAAGTGTACACTCATTCTGTAAGGGAATATCCACAATGCTTTAGACATCAAATGGTATTAGTATAAAGTAATTTAAATCCATTATCAATACATTGTTTTAGAAAATTTTGAAATCCCTTCTTAACTTGTGGGATACCACAAGTGGAGTTCTCATCACATCCATACTTGTATGCGAGCAGTGGATTGCTACCAAAATATTCGTATTTACCTGCAGGGTGGGGTGGCACTAGTGTTGGAATATTATGTTTCTGTAAATTAAAGGAGAGTGAAATATCTTCACCAAATTTCAGATTTTTATTAAAATCTGGCGTTGTTTCCCATAAATAGTGAAGCCATTCTCTTTTTAAAAACCAACTATGTCCAACAATATCTACCTGCTTAATGTCATCTATAGGACCATCCCAACCATAGCGTGTATTATGTTCATAATCTTCATTCTTAAAGATCAGACCAATAGTTCCATAAAGACCCTCTCGCTTCTTCATAGATCCCATACAATTCTCTAACCATCTACTTCCAGGAATAGTATCATCATCAAAAAAACATACATATTTTGTATTAGCAAGGAGCCCAATTGCAAATCGCCCCCAAACTCCGAAGTTTTTAGAACTATTAACTATATTTACATTTTTAAGAAGTTCAGAAGGTAGAACAGGAAATCCGATACCGTCACAGTAATTTTTCAAAATAATAATTTCTTTTGGTTGTACAGTTTGTGCATGAATCGCTTCAATCTGTTCTTGTAAATACTGTGGTCTTCTATATAGTGTTAAAATGACTGCGATATCTTCGCTCATAATGTTCTATCTATATCAACTTTTAAATAAGCACTTGTAAGGGTTGTGTGCTTAAATTTATTAAGATTAGTTACTACTTTCTTGAATGTATAGTTTTCTCGCTGTTTAAAATCATTAAAGTAAAAATATTGATAGCAAGTTAAGTTATCATAATCGGTCTGATCAATTGAATACATATAATGAACAAAGTCTTCATGAATATATCTATTTGTTGCATGGGTAGTTGGTATTATATCTGCTTTATTATTAATCATATATATTTGTACTATTCTAAATTCATCTAGATAAGAGCATGGAAAGATCCAAAAATCTGCATCTGCATTTCCAGAGGAATGTTGCATTGCAATGTTGAATTTATTAATATCAATGTTCATTTCTGAAAATTTTTTGAAAAATACGAGATCAAATCTAGTAATTATACATAAGTCATACTTAATATTAACACTAGTCGCATAATCTTTTACCATATCAATTAATGAAATGTTATGTTGTAATAACGCTTTATAGTTATCCTGATTATTTTCTTGATAAATGATCTTCACAGGTTTATAATCATTTTCGAGTTTATCTTCTTTATCAGAATGATAAGTAGATATAAATATATCATATTCTATATTATATTTATTTAGTTCATCAAATAAAAACGCCTTATAATTAGCTAGTGCAAGTTCATAATCGATTAGATTATCATCAGTTCTTTTGTAATGAAAACCACGTATACAAAATGCAATCCTCATAATAATTATTAATGTCTATCTGTAACTTTAAATGACTTTATTTTTAAATAAGTAAGTTTTTAGAATCATTATTGAATAACTTCACTTTATCAACTGTCATTTTCTCCAGATCAGTTCCAATACGATTTATACGATCCATAATAGAATCAGGAAGAGTAATAATATGACAGCCAACTCTATCAGCACTTACAATTGAATAATTATCTTTACAACCAGCCCAAAGAATATTAATATTTGGTTGATCCTTAAACATCTGAACAGCCTTAATAACAGTAGGCAGTGGGTCCAAACCAGCATCAGAAATCCCCCCTGCAAATATAGAAATAATAACAGGTGTTTCTGTATTAACTAGTCCAGCCTTAAGTTCATTAAGTTGAGCCTCAGTATATACGCATGTTATATTAACTTTAACACTATCATTCAAAAGTTCATTAATTAGAGGAATATTGTATTCACTGCATGTATTTTTAACAGGGATCTTCACATATACATTTCCCAATGTAGCTAGTTGTCTGGCCTGATTCGCCATATTATCTTCAGACCATACCTGTAGGGAAATAGGGCGATCGCGAATTTTCTCAGAGTAAGTCTCCATAAACTTAGTATAAGATGTAAATCCAGATTGTGCTATAAAAGTAGAATTTGTAGTAATACCAACTACATTTGGGTAATCAACGTACTTATTAATATTATTTCCATCATAGAATATTTTAACTCTCCCAAAAGACATACTATTAATTAATAATAGAGCAATTATTTAAATAGGTATTACACAGGATCAGCCCAAGAATTGCATATTCTTTCTTTTTATGAAGCATAAATGGGGTCATTCTTATCCAATATAAAGCAAGATAGAAAATACCACTCTGTAGGTCTAAACCAAAAATCTCACATATCGCATATGCAAGGTCATTTTTAAAGTCTAAAAACATATTATTAATCTCAAATTCTGAATCACTTATAACTTTAACTACATAATCAATTGCCTCCCATAATTCATACCTGCTAATAATAGATTGTAGGAGTTTTGCTAAGTCTGATTCTATAATATCCATATACTTTGCGCCAGCCATATCAATTATTTTTATGTCATTAGTAGAAACATTGTACATAATATTTTGTAGTGTTAAGTCTCCATGGATCGGATTTATTTTTGTTGGATAATACATATCAAAAGATATTTTCTTAAGCGTATTCTTAATTCCACTATACTTTTTCCCATTTACTATAATTGTACTATTAATTAAGTTGTCAAAGACTAAACCATAGTTACTTATTAAAGAATATTTCACGTATATTTTTTCATTCAAATAATTTTCAAGCCATTCTCTTCCATTAATAGATTTAGAGTAACAGTAAATATTAGTTTTCATATTATTTATAAGTTTCTGGAGCACTTTTAATTGTATTTTCTGACTAAATTGAGACAACTGTTGGTAGCCCTCTAGATATTCAAGATCAAACCAGTAGTCATCTTGTGTTTCGACTTGAGAGATTACTTTTGGAACAATAGCAGGTGAATAAAAGTTAAAACGAAGGAGATCCTCATACTGTCTTTTCAGTTGTTCAAAATGTACAGTATTATCTTTAGTTTTATAGATGTATTTACGCACAAGTTGTTTATCTCCAATCTGAATAAGATATGTTTTAGCAAAAGATCCTCCATCAAAGATCTTTAAAATTTCAGGTTGTTGTTCTAAATGAATATCTGCGATGCCCTGATTTCTCATGATCTGTTTTCCATTGGCCATTCCTATAAGGGGGTTGTATGGTTTTTTATCATTAATGACAGTTCTTGGCCCAGGAGGAAGATCGGTAATAAGGTAATCAAATGGTACATTTAATTCTTTGAGCGCCGTTTTGAGTAGTTCATGTTCTTCTTTAATGCGACCTGTTGTTATTACGATCTTATATCCGTTAAATTTCCAGTAATGTAATTTTTCTAGTGTATTAGTAATGATCTGCATATCTCTAGGTTGAGTATGAAAATTGTCAGCCTGTTTTACAATTGTTCCATCTAGATCAATAAAGATTGTTTGTTTTTTAGCTCGATCTGCACGGAATTTCTGTAAACTGGGTATATCTCCAAAGAAGTAAGCCTCTAATATAAATGCTACTGTATAGTTTAATTTATTGAGGGTTTCCTTAAGGAAATCAGAAAGGTTCTCCTTGAGGTCAGATCTTAATAAAACTGTAATATCTTTTAAATAGTAACATCCAATAAGTCCTTTAACACTATAATCAGGAGAGAATTGTACAAATTCTTTTTCACAGAAATTCATTATAGAATAGTTCTTGTTAATAATTATCTTGCCCCATTTCTTATATTCTGACTCACTGATATTCCAAACAGGAATAATTATATCTGCTTCAGTATTATTTTTAATAATTTTAACCATTGGCTCTATATTAATAGAATGGTCGCAATCGCATATAAAAGACGGACCTCTGATATCTAATTGTGAAATACCCATCTGTAAGGTTTCAAGTGGGCCTTGTGTCTTCTCTTTTAGAATACAACACTGTACTCTATTATTTGGAAAAAGTTTTAGAAGTTTAGAAGCTACATTATATTCATTATTATGATCTTCTCTGAATATAAAGATATAATTAATATCAAAATCAATTAAATATGTATCAAACGGTTCTTTTGCTAGTTCAATGAACTGTTTTTCATTTGCGTAAAGAAATGGTTTAAATTTATAATTAAATCTTGAACCATCTCCTGCCATTGGAAATATAACATTTATTGAGGATTTCATTCTATATTAACTTATATATACAGTTTTTAAATATGTCCTTCATTGAAATCACATACTAAACTGCTATAACTGCTACTATCTCTAATATATTCTCTATTGCTCTGCCCTTTCAAGAATATATCTAATGCTGAACCAACATCTAAGAATGATAATTCTGGATATAGTTCAAAAAGAATAGGAATCAGTATTTTACTAATAGGTCCAACAGAGAATAAGAATATCCCCTTTTTATCCTTTACCCATTCCACAAGATTATATACAAATTCTTTGCGATCAGAATCCCAAGAATTTACAAGAAATTCAGGGGTTTCATAATATTCACTAATGTTTAAGTTAAATATATTGCTTCTGTAAGGGCCTATATAAAAGAATGGTAGTTTCTTCTCAGTGAAGTTTGCTACAAAGGGTTTCCAATTATTATTACAAAATATATTTCCATATGTCAGTTTATCTTTTGGTATATTGAATTTTTCTATATACCAATTGTATATAGTATTATTACAGTCCCTACAAGGGATGCCTATGTAAGCATTCTTAAGAGATATCATTTTTTTTATTGCATTAGTAAGATCTTGAGATAGAATACCTTTTCCATCATAGTGCCAATCATCTATATTAGAAAAATTATTATGTGTCATTATAAGATATTCGCCGTCATTTGGTCGAATCACACAGAATGGAGTTTTATTATCCAACATTTTTTGAATTACTGTAAGATGCTTGTTGCTATTATCAAAGTTATTCATTATTAATATGTATATAAAGAGTCTTTAATATTGTAGTATATTATGGTTCGAAGGCCTTTTATTTTTTATAAGAATAATTATTTTGTGGAAAGTGGTTCATTTTGGGGAGATGGTATTCAAACAGCTTTAGATGCAGGGTTTAAAACAATTTATAGTTATGAAATTTGTAATACAAATTATAATATTTGTAGGAATAGGTTTGCTAATAATTCAAACATAAATCTATATTTAAAATCTAGTACAAAAATGTTTGATGAAATTTCACAGATTAATGAACCCATTACTTTTTGGTTAGATGGGCATTATTCAGGTTTAAACACAAGTTATGATGAAGAAACATTTTATCCTTTAAAAACAGAGTTAGAAATCATAGCTAAACACCCAATTAAAACACATACAATTTTAATTGATGATAGAAGACTATTAATAGAGACAAAAGAAAATGATCCTAATAGTATCGGATTTTCAGAGCAAGAGATAATTAAAAAATTATTAGAAATCAATCCAGCATATAAGATTGAATTTATTGATGGAGCTATAGAAAATGATGTAATTTTAGCACATTGTTAGCATTATAGTTTAAAAAGATACATATGTATTGTAATTATGAACAGAGATACATTAGTTATGAGTTGCTTAGCAATAGTATATGGAACAAGGCCAGAATATTTAAAAGTTTTACCAATTATTCAATATCTTAAGAAACAAATAGATATTAGTTATTCAATTATAAGAATTGTACAGCATGAGAATTTAAATGAAACCGACTTAATTCATGACTATATTGTTCAAATTGAGGAAAATTCAGTTAGACGTTTAGATGATTTAGGATCACAGATAATCCAGAAATTAGGCATACTAATAAATAATTTTAATTATTTATTAGTTCAAGGAGACACGGCGACTTCATTTTATTCTGCGTTATGTGCATTTCAGAATCGTGTACAAGTTATTCATCTTGAAGCAGGTATGAGAACATACTCTCTTGAAAACCCTTATCCTGAAGAAGGATATAGGCAGATGATAAGTAGAATTGCATATATTCATTTGGCTCCTCATGAAATAAATTCTAAATTACTTCATCACGAGAAAGTTTCAGGGGATATTTTTACTGTTGGTAATACAATCTTAGATTTAGTAAAAAATTATAATATTAATATAACACAGGGTAATAAAATAATAATTACATTTCATAGACGTGAGAATTATAAATATCTTTCTAGTTTTATAGAAAATTTACGAAAGTGTATTTATAAATATAGTGATAAAGAATTTTATTGGTTATTACATCCAAATAAGAAACTTCAGGAAGAAGTTAAAAGTTATATTCAGCAAACAGATTGCAAAATAAATTTTATTGAACCATGTTCTCATAAAGATTTTTTAGATCTAGCAAAAGATTGTTACTGTTTATTAACAGATTCTGGTGGAATTCAGGAGGAGGCATCTTTTTTGGGTAAATGTTCAATTGTACTTAGGGAGGAAACAGAGCGAGATCAGATACCTTATCCCTATATTCAGTTATGCAAACCTCCATATGCTAATCTAGGAGAACTAGTTTCAAATATTCCTAATAGAATACTTGAACCTTGTTTTGTATACGGTGATGGTAATAGTACTAATAAAATTATAAATATAATTAGAAACTATATAAGTTTATAAACATTTCTGGTAAAAAATTGTCTGAAGGGCCATCATACAATGATATTTTTAGATTATTTTTTAAAATATCATTATAAGGCTCTAGTTCTAAATTCACAGGGCGATACATTGAATCATCTAACTCCTTATTTTGTTTTGCAAGTTTGTGAGTTGTTAGAAGTAAAAATTTACTTACTCTCTTTGCTTCATTGATAAATTCAATATTATAGTTTGTAGGTAAATGCTCACATGTATGTCTACAAATTATTAGATCAATAGACTTATCATTAAGTGTTTTTAAGTATGATAAGAAATCAGCATGAATAAATTTTATATTATCTCTCTTATAAATAAGATTATTTTTATTAACTATATCCTCAACAATATCAATTCCAGTATAGTTTGGTAAAATATCCATTAGATATTTCATCCAATTCCAGTCACCACAAGAAGTATCTAAAATTGTTTTTAATTTTAGATCTTTTATAAGTTTTGTTACATAAGATCTGATATGTTCTGTATATTGTAGCGTACTACCTAAACCGCTAATAGTTTCAGTCTGCCCCATACTCCATTCAAAATTTTCATAAATTTTAGTAAATTTTTCACATAGGATTTCAGGATTCATATAATATTTATTTATCGTGTGTATTGTTTAATATGTTTTATTACTTATAATAATAGTTTCCACATGTAATTATCACTCAAGTATTTATGGAATTCATGTATTATTTCACCTGAATCATTATATTGATGTGCATATTGAGTTTTTATCCATGTAAGTGTTACATTATTATTATATAATTCCATATAAATAAAATTAAAATGAGTCTTTACTAATTCATATGTTACACTATTATTATCTGATAATCCATATTTTTTAAAATATTCCTCTTGAATAAATTTTTCTGTAAATCTATTATCATCATTTGATTTTAAACTTTCAAATAATTGGATAATATTTTTAACTGGGCCAGCAAATATGTAATCAATAATGTACCCGTGCTGATCAGCAACCCACCCTAAAGAACATAGTTTATTTTGTAGTTTTGTATAAATACTATTTAATAATAAAACTGGATCATTTGTTATTAAATCTGTTCTCATTCTAATAACGTGCGTAAATCCTAATTCAGCAGCCTTTTCTGCTGCAGCTTTAATTGTAACTGCTTGAACATTTACTTGATTCATAATTTGAGGTGGATCATTTAGACATATATGAAAATTATTTTCTTCTAGAATTTTTAAAAGATTTTTATCTTGATCTTTCCATGTTGAAATAATTTTATTATTTATATTTTTATATACTAGAATTAAATTTTTAATATACATTTCTGTAATTAGCCCAGTAATTATAAAACATACTTTATCCATATTATTAATTAATGTGCTGTTTTTTAAATATAGATTCATATTTTAATGAAACTACTATGCCAAAAATCTGTATCTTTAGCATAAAATTCATCTTTTGGAACTATTATCATTTTATTAGGATTATTATTTAAAAAACAAGCCCACCATATAAAAGTACTAAATGTTAAGACTATCACATGGTCGATCTGTGTTATAATAGAAAAGTCTATAATATAATCATTATTTGAAAAATATATGTCTTTATGTATAAATTTTTTAATAAAGTTTTCAAGGTAGATTAAATCACTATTATCATTATTAGAATCTCTAATGCCACCTGTGAAACATAGAAATATTTTATCATCTATATCATCAAATTTAGATATTGCTGTTTTGAAAAAAATATTTAGCCAACTATTAGGATCTTCGCAGAAGGGTTTATTTACTGAGTTAGCATCACCTAATCTCAAATGTATTGCTATAATTTGTGTATTTTTAGTAAATTTATTTCTAAATGTATTTATGATATCACTTCCTTTCTGTTTGATAGAGTCTATTAATTGAAATTGTTCTTTAATTTCCTCTTCTGCATTTTTAAAATAGTTTGGGTTTTCAAAATGCCCAATTAAAATAGTATTCTTAGGTTGATTTAGAAACTGTTTATCAAAATCTCTTGCGAATTTTGGAGGGGTTGATTCATTAGGAATAAATACATTCTTAAGATTGGATAAATCACACGCTAAATTTCTTTTAATTTTAAAATACTTTAAAGGACATACTTGCGAGTGCCATGATCTAGAATCAATATCAGATGGTAAAATAGGAATTGAATCTGTTAACTTAGCAAGTCCAATTACTGCTGCATATTGGAATAATATATTTCCTAGTCTTCCTTTATTACCAATTTCTGGATTACAGATCATATTGTATTTAAAACATATCTGTAATATTTAAGTAATTAGATATTTCATTTAATTTATTTATAAATATTAATTGATTTGATGGATAGTTTTTGTTAATTTCATCTCTAATATTGTTTTCATTGTTAATATAAATTCTACAACCATTCTCAGACAGTTTCAAAGCTAATAATAACTGTTGTGATTCTGTTAAAATCATACAATCTTTTTTATAAGAAACTTGTGTAAAGAGTCCGTTTTTATTCTCTGAGTCTAATAGTTGTTTAATATAATTAAACATAAAGTCTAAATGGTGATTATTAGATTTATCAACTGATTCACCTATTAAATGGTTAAGGTTATGCATTTTTGAGAAAAAACTATATGCTTTATTATCACGTGGAAAGCATGGCCCTCCATATCCAAAACCATAATTAAAGTACTTTTTTCCAACACGTGTATCACTACCTATTGCACTTAGTATTTTATGGGGTCTACAACCTTGTGATATTGCAAGGTCTCCAACAGTATTAGCAAATGCAATTTTAGTGGTTAAAAAACAATTTAATGAAATTTTAGTTATTTCTGCCTCAAGTGGCGTCATTCTACAAAAAGTTGGATTATTTTTTACAATTTTCTTGTAAAGAGATTCAAGATAATTACCTATACGCTGAGTTCGCTCACCTATTAAAATCATATCTGGATATTTAGTATCTTTGATGATTGAGCCTTGTGCAATAAATTCAGGATTATAAGATACCTCAATATTATAAGGTGTTAATTTATTCTGAATACTGTCGCAATATGTTGGCATTACAGTTGATATAATAATAAGATCAGTTGTTGTATCTGTTTTACGTATAGAGTAATATTGTGTGATTTGTTCCACTATTTGATCAATACTTGAATGATCATATGAGCCATCAGCATTAGATGGAGTTGCAACTAATACAAAAATTTTATTTAATTTAAAAATATCTTCAATATTATTGGTTACCTTAAATTTTGTAGATTTATTTAACATATCATTAACCTTTGGTTCATAAGTTGCAATAGATTTATTTTTTATGCCATTTAAAATATTTGAATTAATGTCATATCCTATCACTTCATAACCAGCTTCTTCAACAGAAAGTGAAAAACAAATACCTAATTTGCCAACACCAATAACACCTATTTGTTCCATTAGAATAATAGCTATGTATTAATTTAAATAGGTTTGATAAACCAATTTAAATAATTATCTTCCATAGTATTTAATGAGTAGGTTTGATCAGTTGATCAAACAAAAAAGAATATTTAATTATGATATTAATAAGTTTAAGTTTAGAGAAAAGTTATGTAAAATATTTGATGATTGGAATAAACCTGTAGAAGAATTATATAAGTTTTTTGAAAATTCTGATAAGATTGAACAGATTACAATTGATAAAGATACAACAACAATGTTTCATAGAAAATACTATGATTCATTATATTATCAAGAATTATTAGATACATATTATAACTTTATTAGAGAAGTTGTGTTACCATTGTTTGATGAAGAAGAATTAGTTGTTCAAAAGGATCCATCATTTCGTATACATTTACCAAATAATACAGCAATTGGGTATCGTCCAAATATGAATGATCCGGTTGATATGATAGGGTTACATTGTGATGGCGATTATGGGCATCCTGAGGGTGAAATAAATTTTATGCTTACATTTAGTGGTCAGTATGGTAATAATACATGTTTTGTTGAAACATTTCCTGAATCTAATATTTTTGAACCTATTGAAATGAAATATGGTGAATTTGCAAGTTTTAATGGTAACAAGTGTAGACATTTTAATAAAAGAAATGATACTGGTATTTGCCGCGTGTCAATTGATTTTCGTGTAATTCCTAAGTCTAAGTACAATTGTAATTATAAAGAGATATCATTACATGGAAAGAGAAAATTTTTAATTGGTGATTATTATATAGTAATGAGAAAATAATAACTATACTAGTTTTGCAATAACCATAGTATGCCAACCCAATTCTTTTTCAAGAGATCTGAAATATTCATCTGATATGTTTTGAAATGTTGTATCAGTAATAAATATATTTTGTTTATAATTTTCAATATCGTATTTGAATATATGGTCTTTCCATATTTTACATATTGAAAAGTGTGGTTTTAATAGTTCTTCAACATCATCAAACGAATATGTATATGTAACAGGGCACCCTGATTGAGCCTCTGAGTAGTTTTGAATTAATAGATCAATATTTTCAAATTTCCAATGATCATATTGATCCATTAACCAAAATAATTTATATGAAAATTTAGAATAGACCATGAATCTAAATTCTCCATTAGTCTTCAAATATTTTGATACTTGATTAATAACATTAGAGGGTGTAGGAGTATGATGTATTACTCCAAATGAATAAATAAGATCAAATGAATTCAAATAATTTGTTGGTAGGAAAGTATCAAGTTCTTCAATATTACCTTGATAAAATTCACCAGAGAGATTGTGGAGTTCAAAGTTTTTCTGGCATAGATCAATACCCTTATGTGTTAGATCTACACATACAACAGTTGCTCCAGCCTTTGCAAATCGGATAGCGTCTGTACCTAGACCTGATCCAAGTTCAAGTATACGCTTGCCTTTGCAATTTTGTAGATCTAAAAAATCTATCTTGTGAGGTTCCGCTTTAAATTTTTTAGTAGCTACTTCGTCAAAAAAAGTTATAGAGTCCTTTATATTTATTAAAATTATCAATACAAACAACTGTACTGATATTATTACATATAGCAGAACATACAGTACTTCCTTTCCATGTACCAATTTCCAGATATGTTATATCTGGAAAAGAGCATAAATTATTATAGAAATGTCTAGTCTTTGAACCACTCATACCACTCATTTGTAATATATTTATGTATGGTAATGATCTATGTTGTTCTGCTAACATAGCAATAATATCTTTATTTAATGCAGCAAGTCTCCATAAATTTATTAAACAATATACCCAGAAATGGTGCGTTGAAAATTACTCTTATTTAAACCCTTAAGGAGTCTATAATAGTAATATGAATGCTCTAATAGGTTATTCTGGATTTGTAGGGGGAAATTTAATTGAACATATGTTAGAATATACAGAATTCTACAATAGTTCAAATATTAATGAAATGAAAAATAAGGAATATGATATAATATATTGTACAGGTGTATATGCTGAGAAATGGAGAGTTAATAAATATCCTGAGGATGATATTTTAAATATCAATAAATTGAAAGATGTATTAAAAACTGTAAAATGTAAAAAATTTATTCTTATATCAACTATTGACATATTAGATTCCTCATATAGTCAGTATGAAATACAATTAGATATTATTGATAATAAATATGCAGAACATAATTATGGAAGACATCGTAAATCTATGGAAGAATGGTCTCAAACAATATTCAAAAATCATTGTTATATATTCAGATTACCAGCACTATTTGGGAAAGGATTAAAGAAGAATGCTCTATACGATTTAATTAATAATAATAACATACATCTATTACGTTCACATTGGAGTTTTCAATGGTATAATATTGAATGGTTATTTAATGATATTAATAAATATGTTTCTAAAGATATACAAATTGTAAATTTAGTAACAACTCCTATAAAATTAGGAACAATCCAAAAACTATTTTTTCCAGATAAGGTTATAAGTGATATTTCTGATAATATAGTAGATTATAAGATACAATCTTTATATTATAATAGGTCGATTGAAGATGTTCTTGTATCTATGAAAGAATATATTAATTATAAATTAAATAAAAATATAATTATATCTGAGTTAGGTTGGCCAAATAAATATGATAATGTTATGTATAAATTCTTAAATATTAATAATATAACAAATATTGAAGCAGTACCTTCCAGAAATAATTGGAATTTAGAGAACTATAATAATATTTATAGTATTCAAAGTTTATTATATAATAATAACCTAAATATATTTAGAGATCAACAGTTATTTTTAGATGTACTTCATAGTTTAGTAGAAAAGGCTGCTTCTAAAAATACGAAAGTCTTAATATTTGGGTCGCCAAAAAATAGAATTTGGAATGGTGAAGAGTATATGGATTTATTTAGAAAGATTGGAGATATTGTAAAAGAACATGATATTACATTTTGTATTGAAAATAATTCAAAGTATTATGGATGTAATTGGATGACAACATTTAAGGATACTTATAATTTTGTTAAGAAATTAAATCATCCAAATGTTAAGATTAATTTAGATATAGGAAATTTATTTATGGAAAATGAGATATTAGATAATATTATAGATATCAGATATATAGAGCATGTTCAATTAAGTTTTCCTAATCTAGGTTATTGGAACACGGATTATGAAGAAAAAATTATAACTGAGTTAAGAAAAATATATGGGAATGGATATAATAATTATTTATCCTTAGAAATAAAATATGATAATAAATTTATATTTTCTGATATCAATAAATTTATTCAATTAGTGAATCAATTATAGATTCCATTTCAAATATACCAGTAATTTTACCTCCTGAAAAAGATAGATATTTATCTGATTTGAAATATTGTAATGATCTATCATCTTTAATAAAATCATATTTTGTTTTATATGATATAAAATATGATTTATATTCGCAAATACTACTTATTTCTGGTAGCATTTCAAATACATCATTTTCAATTAGTTGTTTAATATTATTAATATCTATCTCTTTTATATTATTTATATCTGTAAAGTCATTTGATTGTTTTATAATTCCATATTTTACATGTGTAATTGTATATAATTTATTAGGTATATCATATGGATATATTGAAAAAAATTTTCCATCCATAATTGTAATACCTATTATTTTATCAAAATCTATTTTATATATTAAACTACAAAATGCCTCGTAAACTACTAACTTATCTGTATTAAATGGCATTAATTGATTATTTGTGCAATTTATGATATAATCATATTCAGTATTATTAAGTAAAATTTTATTATTCTGATTATATGATATATGTATATTATTAATATATGTATAAAATGGCGATAAATACTTTTTAAAATATTCACTAGCTTTATAATTATTAATATATTTCTCATTAGTATTAATACATAAATGGTAGGTATTATTAATTTTAAATGGAAGACTATTTATATTAAGTAATATATCATCAGTTATTTGAAGTTTTTCTTTATATGTCATAAATGATGTTATAGACTTATTATGTATAAAATATAAATTAAGATCTAAATTTTCTAATAAGTATGGATATGTCTTAATAAATTTATGGTATCCTTTATAACATTCTTCAATTGTGGAGTCACTTCTTGGATAATGAAATCCTAGATGTAGTCTATTTTGATTTTTTGAACTGGCGCCTGAAAAAAAAAATGTACTTTTATCTCCTATTGTAATATTGTACCCTTTTTTAATTAAATGTGATGCTATATGACATCCATACCATCCTGTTCCAATTATAAATATATTTTTATTTTTATTTTTATTTGATATATTCATATAATACTATTAAATGAATATATATATATATATTTTAAACCTCAATTGTAGGAATTAATTTAAAGTTTGACTATATTGATATTATAAGAATATTATTAAACTACGTTTAATAATATTAGATTTAACCCTAAATCTTTTATAGAATCTTTAGTACAATTCCTTACTCTTTCCCAATTCTAATTATCAATTATAAAATAATAATATTTAAATAATAATATCATTAATTACTTAATGGAAAAAGATACATTGGTTATTATTTTAAATGAAACAAGAGCGCATGGAACAACAGGTATGTTAATGATGAAAAATGTAATACATAAATTAAATGCTGATCTTGCTCTTTGTGTAGGAATTAATGAAAATACAGATCGAAATAATATATTTTATAAAAGTGCAAAATATATATGGGAAACACAACAAACTGGAGATTTAGGAGATTTATATGATGAAATTAAAATAAAAGAAAAATCTGATAAGAATTGGAGAGAGATTTTAAATGTTCCTCATGGAGATTTGATGGGTGGTGTAAAATCTAATCATAAAGGCAGTGGGGCATTTTGTATATATAATAGATATATATTATATAAAAAAATAATTGAATTGGCACTTGACACAAAGTATAAATGGTTTATTATTACAAGAAGTGATTTTATTTGGAACATACCTCATCCGCCAACTGATATATTAGATATTAATAGAATATATATACCAGATGGTGAATATTATGCAGGATTTACAGATAGACATATGATTGTATCATATAAATATGTTAAAAAATGTATAAATTTAATGGAGCCTATTATTCATCGCCCAGAATGGTTATTTCAATTATTAATACAAGAACAAAAAATTAATATAGAAGCACTTATTAAAATAATGCTAATTCAAAACAATATATGTAAGTATGTTCATTTATTTCCATATGTAATGTATACTATTAGAGAGAAGAATGGTCCATCAAATTGGGCCAACAGTACAGGAACGTACAATGAGGAATTAGGATATTTTATAAAGTATGATAATGAATATAAACTTTATAAACACTATAAAGATAAAATTTTAAATGATAATGATTGGATAAATATATTAAAAATATATTCTTCTCTATCAAGTATAACATATATTACAAATATCAGTGGAGAATGTAGATATCAAATTAATTAGTATTTAAATAGATAATACAAATTTATTTGGACAAATCTTGAAAGTTGAATAAAAATATTAGAATATTATAAATTAAATAAGTAGAATATGATTGGATTATAAATCCAATATTGTAAACGTAGTTTCAATCATATTCTACTGAGGTTACCGAAACTAAATTTATAATCGGGAAAAAGGAAGTAAAAACGAAGTG
>Ga0114979_10000617_pt1 | contig 23333 bp, 26 predicted proteins | sample S_140625_EF_Meta_FD_87315 | JGI IMG/M metagenome (GOLD analysis project Ga0114979, IMG submission 87315) | Freshwater microbial communities from Lake Simoncouche, Canada to study carbon cycling - S_140625_EF_MetaG | ecosystem: Environmental > Aquatic > Freshwater > Lake | place: Lake...
AGCGCGCTGAAGGCACAGCCTGAAATCGGCCAGTTCTGGGTCGAAGCCGAAAACTTCGAATCCATCCATAACCATTCCGCCTGGGCTCGGATTACGAGCGCCGGATCAACTGGGCTCTAGCGCGCTCAGCTGCACTCGGGCGGCGCGTTTTGGTTTCCACCACCGGGGCGGCATTTCGCGCCCGAGCCTCAAGCCATTCCTCATCGATTCCCACTCCACGCGCAGCGACCTCGCCGCGCACTGCGACGTCTTTGGGCGCGTTACCGTCATGGGGATCTTCTAGTCCGAACCGAATTGCGAGTCGATCCATGACTTCGCGTGGTGAAACCGACTCCCTATTTTCAATGCTTCGCTTCACACATTCGGCAATCAGGGCGGCGTCGTTAAAGTGCCAGCGCAACATGGCCCATTCGCGCGCGACTGCGACTACGCGATCAAAGGAATAGCCCGCAGGGTCGCTCGCGATGGCCGGTAAGGCCATAAAAGCGGGCTGAGATTGTCGGCCTGGAAGAACTTCTAACCGGATCATCCCGCGCTTTGAAAGGTCTTGTGCGAATGCCGTATTAACCGGGCCCGCCACGAACACGCCCGTATTGCCCGCGTGACGAACGGCTTCGACCAGCGCCTTTTGCCGCGGATGTAGTTCACCCGTGGACGGCAGATCAGTCGCGGAAATTGCCAAAGCTCAGTGGCAGTTCGGTCATATCCTTGCGTAGCAGTGACATCACGGACTGCAGATCATCGCGCTTGGTGCCCGTGACACGAACCGCATCACCCTGGATGGCGGCTTGAACTTTGATCTTGCTGTCTTTAATGATTCGAACGATTTTTTTGGCATCATCACCGGCGATTCCATGGCGAACAGTGATCACTTGCTTGACTCTGTCGCCACCCATTTTCTGAACGTCCCCAAGGTCGAGGAAACGTACATCGACTCCCCGTTTGGCACATTTTCCAATCAGGACGTCGCGGACCTGCCCCAGTTGAAAATCGCTGTCGGCGTGGCAGGTCAATTCGTGCTCGCGTTGTTCGACCTTGGCATTTGACCCCTTGAAATCGAAGCGGGTCGTGATTTCCTTGTTGGTCTGGTCAATTGCGTTGCGGACTTCAGTCTCATCGGCCTCAAGGGTGGCGTCGAAGGAGGGCATGGGATTCTCCGAGAGCAGGATCAGGCTTTGGATGTCTTGCGGGGTCGGACAATGCGCGCTGATGCGGGCGTTCGTCCGCGGCTCGCGGCGATCCGCATCCGCAGCGCATTGAGTTTGATGAACCCACCGGCATCGGCCTGGTTGTAGGCGCCACCATCGTCATCGAAGGTCGCGATCCGGGTGTCGAACAGCGAATCGTCGCTGGTTCGGCTGGTCACCAGGACATTGCCTTTGAAAAGCTTCAAAACGACCTTTCCGTTCACAACCTTCTGAGTGTGGTCGATCAAGACCTGCAGCGCTTCGCGCTCCGGGCTGAACCAGTAGCCGTTATAAACCAGACTGGCATAGCGGGGCATGAGATCGTCCTTCAGGTGGGCGACCTCGCGATCGAGGGTCAGACTCTCAATCGCGCGGTGGGCTTTCAGAAGGATCGTTCCGCCTGGGGTCTCGTAACAGCCACGGCTCTTCATCCCGACGTAGCGGTTCTCGACCAGATCGAGCCGACCAACACCGTGACGACCGCCGATTCGATTGAGTTCAGCCAACAATTCATGGGGCGCGAGCGGTACGTCGTTTAGGGCGACTGGATCGCCCGCCTTAAAGGTGATTTCAATATGCTCAGCCCGTGCGGGGGCTTTTTCGGGAGACACAGTCAGGCGCCACATGGTCTCGCTAGGCGCCTTAGAGGGATCTTCGAGAACACCCCCCTCGTAGCTGATGTGAAGAAGATTGGCATCCATCGAATAGGGTGCTTCTCCTTTGCGCTTCTTGTAGTCAACGGGGATGCCGTGGGTGTCGGCATAGGCCAGCAGTCGATCCCGCGAGAGCAAATCCCATTCGCGCCATGGCGCAATGATTCTGACGCCAGGCATCAAGCCATAGGCACCGAGTTCGAACCGGACCTGATCATTACCCTTCCCCGTCGCACCGTGCGAGATCGCGTCGGCTTTGACCTGGCGGGCGATTTCGATCAGTCGCTTCGCGATGAGAGGGCGGGCGATTGAGGTGCCCAGCAGGTACTCGCCTTCGTACAGTGCGTTGGCACGAAACATCGGGAAGACGAAGTCTCGGGTGAACTCTTCGCGAAGGTCCTCGATGAAAATATTCTCTGGCGGAATGCCCATTTTCAGGGCTTTTGCGCGGGCAGGTTCGAGTTCTTCGCCCTGTCCGATATCGGCCGTGAAGGTAACGACTTCGCATTGATAGTGGTCTTGCAGCCACTTCAAGATCACGGAAGTATCCAGCCCTCCCGAGTAGGCCAGGACGACTCGGCGTATCGGAGATTCGCCGGCGCGAGAGTCGTTTTTGGGGTTCTGGTTTTTTTTGGGAACGGAAGCGGAAGGGGTTTTTTTGGGCATGCCTGCGGCTCAGTCTGAACAGATCTCTAGAAGCGACATTGTGCCACCTGCGCGGGTCCTCACCTAAGACAGGCGCCGATGGACGCTCGTAGGAATGACCAGTGGCAGTTCGATCCAGAACCGTGCCCCAGCCGATGGGAGACTCGTCAGTCCCGCTTTGCCGCCATGTAACTCGGCGATTCGCCGCACGATGGCAAGACCCAGACCGCTCGATCCGCGTTGCTCACGGTGTCGGCTGCCCTGAAAGAAGCGGTCAAACACCCGGGGTTGATCTTCGGCGCTGACCCCTGGCCCGCTATCGACGACTTCGATACGCACGCTCTGATCGTCGCGGATTACGTTCACCTGAACCAGACCCGACGCCGGCGTGAATCGCAAGGCGTTGTCGAGAAGGTTTGAAAGCGCCCGTTCCATCAGGGCAGCATCAAGCTGAACCAGGGGCAGGCCCTCGGCGTAGTCCACCGACAGACGGATCCTCGCCTCGTCAGCTCGAGCCCGAAAACGTGCTGCGACATCATCCAAAAACTCCCCAAGGGCGATCGGCTCGGGCGAGGCGCGCAGGTCAGGGCTATCCAGACGTCCAATCTCGGCCAGACTGTCGGTGAGCCGGCGCAGATGCCCAGCATTTTGCATCGCCGCGTCGAAGTACCGGATGCGCATTTCTTCGGGTAAAGATGCCCCTTTAAGCCGGATGGTTTCAAGTTGCCCGATGAGCGCGGTTAGTGGCGTGCGCAGGTCGTGACTCACCCCCGCAACCATGTCGCGACGTCGAGCATCGCTGTGCAACACCCGTTCATTTTCCTGCCGTAACCGGTCGTACATTTCATGCAAGGTCAGCGATAGCCGGCCGATTTCGTCCTGGCGGTCATCGTACGGAAAGTGCACTGGGAGTGCGGCTGCGAAGCCTGACCGGCGAATGCTTTCAGCTACCGAGGTCAGGGCAGCAAGCGGGTGCGCCAGCATCGCAATGATTGCAACTGTTAGCAAAGTTCCAATCCCTAGGGTCAGCAAGACCATTTTGATCAGACCCTGGGCGGCATGGCCCCGAATGACCATCGCTGTCTCGGCGTCAACTTCCGGGTCTCGTGCGACGACATAGAGCCAACCTCGAGGGATCCCATCGGTCAATACGGGTCGGGCCGCCACCACGGCGGTAGCGTCAATGTCATCGGGATCATCGCCCTCCAGGGGGCGGGCGGGGTCCTCATGCAAATCGTCTAACAGTTTTGCAAGATCAACCCGATAGCGCGTCCAGAATCCGCGGATGTCTCCCGCTGTAGCCAGCACCCGACCTTGTCGATCCAGTAGATACAGCCCCGTGTTGGGTTCAAAGAGTACGAACTCGCGCAGACGTTCACCAAAGCGGCTCGGGTCGGCGGCATAAGCCATCCAGAGGTCGGGGAACGAGGCCAGGATTTGCTTGGCAAATCCATCCGCTCGGGCGCTGACCAGTTCGCTCCGGTAGTCGCGGTACGTGAGATGGCCAACGGTCGCAATCAACGATGCCAACAGCATCGAGAAGACCGCGATCAGCATCAGGACCCGACCGCCTAGTGAGTTCATCGAGTGTCGACGAATCGATAGCCCAAACCCCGCACGGTCAGCACATAGATTGGGTTTGCGGGGTCTGCTTCGATCTTGGATCGCAGGCGGTTGATGTGGGTGTTGACGTTGTGTTCGTAGCCTTCGAAGGTTGTTCCCCAGACTGCATCCAGAAGTTGAGTCCGGTTGAATGCCCGCCCGGGGTGCTGGGCAAGGTAGTGCAACAGATCAAACTCTTTCGCCGTGAGTGCGATGGCTTTGCCATGCAGGCGAACCTCGTGCGCGTTGGGGTCGATCTGCAAGTCACCCACTTCGATCCGGGCCTCATCGGTAGACGCCTTGGGCGCCGATGCGAGATCTGCGCGCCGCAGCATTGCCTTGATTCGCGCAGTGAGTTCCAGGACGGAAAACGGCTTGGTAAGGTAGTCATCCGCGCCGAGTTCGAGGCCCAACACCCGATCCAGTTCGCTCGACCGCGCGGTGAGCATCAGGACGGGCGTTGTGACCCGATCCATTCGAAGCACTCGTAGCACGTCGAGACCGTCACGGCGCGGCAGCATCACATCCAGCACGATGAGGTCAAACTCGCCGGTCCGCGCGCGCGCGTAGCCCGTGTCACCGTCATGGACCACCTCAACCCGGTGGCCCAGATCGCGTACATGCATCGCGATCAGATCAGCGATATCAGCTTGATCCTCGACGATCAGGATTTGGCGTTCATTGGATTGGGGCATCGCATTCCTGGGAAATTGTGCATCGAGACCAATTCGTGATCTTCATGAGATCTGTCTGCGAGGTGGGCGCGACACACTACGTGAACTTACAACGAAATGCTTTCGGGTGATTTCCATGCTTACTTTGCTTGAACACGACACCGCGGCCACGCTGGATCTGGATCTCGATATCGTGCCTGATGAGGTCAGTATTGACCTTGCAGCGGCGCTGCTCGCCGAAGCCGGTCGCATTGAAACGACGCCCGCTCAGGGCCAGAGCCCACGGTTTTCGGTCAACGAGCTCGCTCAGCATCGTCCTGCGCTGGTGCGCTTTGCTCGCCGCAAAGTGCGCGACGAAGCACTGGCTGAGGACGCGGTCCAAGACGCCATGCTCGCCGCCGTCGCCAGTCTGGATCGCTTCCAGGGGCAATCAAGCCTGAAGACCTGGCTGATCGGAATCCTGAATCACAAAATCCAGGACGTCTTTCGTCGCGAAACCCGCTATGTCTCGATATCGGGCGACGATGACGATCCCGATTCGTTTGACCGCCTCGGCTCAGGCTTGGGTTTGGACTGGGCTGACGATTCGACCGATCCCATGCGGGCGGTTGCAAGCGCCCGCATGCGGGCCGCACTCGAACGAGAGATTGACGTGATGCCGGCGAATTTGAAAGCCGTCTTCCGGATGCAGGCTCTTGAAGGGATGGCCACCAGTGAGGTATGCGAGAAGCTCTCCATCAGCGAAGCCAATTGCTGGGTCCGGCTGCACCGGGCGCGCAAACATCTGGCGGCCCGCATGCGAAGCCACCTCGACTGACGGGCCTTAGGGCTTACAGGCCCTGGCGCGCAATCAGGGCGAGTCGCCGATCTCCCCCAGCAGCAAAAACTCCATCAGCGCCTTTTGGGTATGGAGGCGGTTTTCCGCCTCCTCCCACACCACCGATTGCGGGCCGTCGATCACTTCGCCGGCCACCTCTTCGCCCCGGTGTGCGGGTAGACAATGCATAAACAGGGCGTCAGGGCCGGCAGCACGCATCATGTCGGCGTCAACTTGCCAGTCTGCGAAGGCGCTGAGACGCGCTTCCTTCTCGGCCTCGAAGCCCATGCTGGTCCAGACGTCCGTCGTCACGAGTGATGCGCCGGCCACTGCTTCCATGGGGTCGCTGAATTGCCGGACGTGCTCAGGATCAAATTGGCTTAACTGCTGCGCATTGAGCTCATAGCCCGGCGGTGTCGAGATATGTAGCCGGAAATTTAGGAGCCGAGCCGCTTGCATCCAAGTGTGGCAAACATTATTGGCGTCACCAATCCAGGCGACCGTATGCCCTGTTACAGGGCCCCGGTATTCTTGGTAGGTAAACAAATCCGCGAGGATCTGACAGGGATGAAATTCGTTGGTCAGGCCGTTGATGACCGGCACCCTTGAATGGGACGCGAAGCGCTCGATGATGTCCTGCTCAAAGGTTCTGATCATGACCAGATCCACCATCCGGGAAATCACCTGCGCCGCATCTTCAACGGGCTCGCCGCGCCCCAGTTGGGTGTCGCGGGTGTTCAGATAAATGGCTGCGCCCCCCATCTGATACATGCCTGCTTCGAAAGACAGGCGGGTACGTGTGCTGTGCTTCTCGAAGATCATCGCCAAGGTGCGATCAGCGAGGGGGTGATAGGGCTCGTAGCGCTTAAAGCGCGTCTTGATGATGCGTGTGCGATCAAAGAGGTAGGCGTACTCCGCCGCACTGAGCGCATCAAAGCTCAGGTAGTGGCGGGTTGGGAGCGTTGGGGTGGACAAATTCATGGGTGTTGCTCGAGCAGTTTGCGCACCAGAGGTGCCAGTATCGCGACCAGTTGGTCGGAGTGCTCGTCCTTGAAAATCAGGGGGGGCAGCAGTCGAATGACCCGATCAGCGGTGACATTGAGTACTAAACCGGCCTGCAACGCCTGCCCGACAATTTCGCCACAGGGGCGGTCGAGTTCGATGCCCAGCATCAAGCCGCGGCCACGAATTTCGCGTACGCCTGACAGTCCGGCCAGCGCCTGGGTGAGGCCCGCGCGAATCCGCGCTTCCTGGGCCTGAGCGTTGGCCATCAAGGCCTCGGCCTCAATCGCTGCGATTGTCGCCAGTCCGGCCCGCATCGCTAACGGATTGCCACCGAAGGTCGTGCCGTGATTGCCAGGTCCAAACACCCCAGCCGCAGCCCCGTGAGCCACGACCGCCCCGATGGGGACGCCCGATCCAAGGCCTTTGGCCAGCGGCATGACGTCGGGCAGAACCCCTGCCCATTGATGCGCAAACCAGCGGCCAGTCCGCGCGGTCCCGCACTGGACTTCATCGATCATCAATAACCACCCCTTGGCGTCGCAAATGCGGCGCGCGGCATGCAGGTATTCGATGTCTGCTGGCTGAATGCCCCCCTCACCCTGGATCGCTTCGAGGAAGATCGCGACGACGTTGGGCCGGGTTCGGGCGATCTCTTCAAGGGCGTGGGTGTCATTCAGGGGCACGCGAACAAATCCGGGGACAAGGGGTCCAAATCCCTTCTGAACCTTTGCATTTCCTGTGGCCGATAGCGTCGCGAGCGAGCGGCCATGAAATGCGTGCTCATAGACGATGATTTCCGGCGAATCGATTCCCCGGTCATGGCCGTACTTTCGGGCGATCTTGATCGCAGCCTCATTGGCTTCAAGCCCCGAATTGCAGAAGAACACATTGGTCATTCCCGAGCGTTCGACCAATTTGTGCGCCAGGGCTTCGGCCAGTGGGTTCTCAAACAGATTGGAATGATGAATCAACCGACCCACCTGATCGCGCAGCGCCTCGACGAGGCCTGGATGCCCGTGGCCCAATGTGTTGACGGCAATCCCGGACAGCGCGTCGAGATAGGGCTTGCCCGCTGCATCAAATAGCCACACCCCTTCGCCACGCACAAAGGCGACCGGCTGCGGCGCGTAAGTGGGCATCAGGCAAGATACTGGGGTTTGTACTATGGGGAGTTGGGGTGCGTTCATGAGGGATCAAAGCCAGGGTTTTGGCGAGGAACCGATCATTGTAGGGGATTGGACGATCCTGCGCACCTTGCACGGGGCGCTTCGATGATTGATCTGAAGCGTCCGGTCAATTTTTTGATCGTCGGCGTGACCTCGACTGGGCGGACGTTTCGACCCAGTGATTGGGCCGATCGCCTGGCCGGCATCATGTCTGGGTTTCGCCCCCCGGGCAGTGGGCCGGCGACACATTTGGGTTACTCCCCATGGGTTCAGCCTGTCCTGATCGAGGGCCAGCGAGGGGTCAGCGTCGATGCCGCACTAGCCGCACACGAGGCAATGGCGTACGCCTTCCTGGTGAATTTTGCTCGCGATAACGAGTTGCAGGTTCGCGTACCCGGCAAGCCCTGAGGTTCGTCCCGTGGATTCAGCCCTTGACGCGGTTCCGGTACTCGGCGGTTCGCGTGTCGATTTCGATCCGGTCGCCGATTTCGACGAACGCTGGGACAGGCAGTTCAAACCCGGTTGGTTTGATTCGGGCCGGCTTCATGACCTTGCCCGAGGTGTCCCCTTTGACTGCGGGTTCGGTGTATTCAACTTCGCGGACCACACTGGTTGGCATTTCGACGGAAATCGCCCGCCCGTCATAAAAAACGACATCACAAGCCATGCCTTCGTCAATGTAGTTCAGGGCATCGCCCATCGACTCGGACTCGACTTCGTACTGGTTGTAATCCGCGTCCATGAAGACGTAGAGGGGATCCGCGAAGTATGAATACGTGACTTCTTTTTTATCGAGTACCAGCACGTCGAACTTGTCGTCGGCCCGGAATACAGTTTCGGTACCTGATCCATTGAGCAGGTTTTTCATCTTCATTTTGACAACGGCGGCATTGCGGCCGGATTTGTTGTACTCGGCTTTGATGACCACCATGGGGTCTTTGCCGACCATCAATACGTTGCCAGTGCGGAGTTCCTGCGCGGTCTTCATCGAGAATCCAATCGAGAGTGCCGAAGGCGGTGGAAAAGAGTCGACCGCGATTCTAGCCGATCGCGCAAAAACGCACTGAGCGATTGGATGAGCGATGGGCCAGCGGCGAGTTGGCGCGCCCAGTCGGTTGCACCCCGACTCAACTCAGGTCGGTGCGCCAGCCAGTTGCTCCATGCCGATGACAAATTCGAGGGTTCGCCACGGTCCCAGGCGTGGGCTAGTGAAGCCTGTGCGGCTGCCGCAGCTTCAGGCAAGAATGGTTGCCAGCGGTCTAGCCAGGCCTCTAGCTGCTCCCGGTGCGACTGGTCCAACTGACGATAGGGCTGCCAAATAAACGGGATCGCAGCCCAATGGGCCCGCACGAGGGAGTCTTCACCCCGCACAAAGGCGGCCATGCAAGACCACAACAATCGGTCAAAATCCTGCTGGGCAACCCAACCAAAGGCGTGGATCCGAAGGTTCCCCTGGCGGATTGTCGGGGCCGGGTCCGAGGGCAACAGCAGGAGAATTGGCGGGCCATTTGCAAGCGTTTCGATCAGCGCGTCGACCGGCGCATCAGGGTACCCAAACACCAGCACGGCTGGCAGCTTGCGGTCTGCTTCCTCGACACCGAGAACAGCCAAAAATCGGTCGCGTTCGAGCGGATCAGAGTGGAACCGGTCGCGGGCTTCCAAGAGGTCCGGTTCGCGCAACAGACCCCCCGTAGATGGATCGAATCCGGGAAAAAAGAAGATTTCGTCGAGCCCATTGGTCCGATTGGGTGATGCCAAGGTATGGCATGACTCGGTCCAGGACTGGGGCGTCAAGTGCTCCAGATTAATCCAGATTGGTGGTGGTCGCTGCTCGCCCATCGATTCCAGGACGCGGTCAGGGAGCCGGCAGCCGAAGGTCGAGATCATGACGTCGATATGAGTGGCTGGGAACGCCCAGTCGACGACCCGAACACGGTCAAGAGATGGTGGATGAAGAGTCTTTGAAAGCTCTGGAACCAGCTGCCGAAGCACCTCCGGGCGGTCAATCGCAAGCGCGACCTCGGCGTTCAACGAATTGTCTTGGGCTAGCGCAGCCGCCAGGTTCTTGGCTAGCCGCCAGCAGACCCCGGCATCGCCAAAGTGATCAACAACCCGACACCAGATGACGACGGTAGTCACGTCAGGCCGGTGGCGCAGTCAGTTGAAGCTGCGCCGTCAGGAAAAAAGGTCGTCCAGCTTCTTGCGCGCGTCTTCGTTTGCGCCGACCCGGCGGCGCTCGTACGCATACTCTTCGACGATCCGGTCCTCGTAGTAGCTAGCCGGATTGGGTGAGGCAAAAAAACGCCGCGCGACCTCTTCAGGAACACCCTTGAAGACGCGAATTTCGCCGCTTGCAAACGTGATCTCGAGCCGCTCGAAACGAGCTTCGTAATTTGCATTACGAAGCGTCGCCGTATTGAGTGCGCGCTGAATAGCCATTAGTTCCCGGCGAGGATCTCGAATACGCGCCGGCGGATTTCGTCTACCGAGCCCACGCCCGAGATGGTGCGCAATTTGGGTGCGCCGATCTCGCCCCGCCCACCCCAACTCGCGTAGTAATCCACCAAGGGGCGGGTTTGGGAGTGATAAACATGGAGCCGCTTGCGAACCGTCTCTTCCCGGTCGTCTTCGCGCTGGATCAGGGGCTCACCCGTATCGTCGTCATGGTCTGCGTATTTGGGCGGATTAAAGAGGACGTGATAAGTGCGCCCAGACGCGAGATGAACCCGTCGGCCACTCATCCGGGTAATGATTTCGTCATCATCGACGCTGATTTCGAGAACGAAGTCGAGCGCAACGCCCGCCTTCTTCATCGCCTCGGCTTGAGGGATCGTCCGCGGGAACCCATCAAAAAGATAACCCCCGCGGCAGTCCGGCTCTTGTAGTCGGTCTCGGACGAGTCCAATAATGATTTCGTCGGACACCAGCGCGCCTGAATCCATGACCTGCTTGGCAGCCAAGCCGAGCGGCGTGCCAGCGGCCACGGCTGCACGAAGCATGTCCCCGGTCGAGATCTGCGGGATCTTGAAATGTTCCTTGATGAACGCCGCCTGCGTCCCCTTACCCGCGCCAGGCGGGCCAAGCAGAATGAGTTTCATCGTTTCTCCTCTTCGCCCTTGTAATCTTTAGTCTTCGTCTTCGAATTAGGGAAACTAACCGCTCGGGGCGCGTAGCGTCAAACCGCAGTGCAACGAAGGGTCTTCGAAGCGCGCGCGCATTCTCTCCAGATCAGCCGGGGTATCGACCCCGGGTGCCGGGCTCTCGGCGGTGACTGTTACTGCGATTCGATACCCGTGCCAGAGCGCGCGAAGCTGCTCGAGAGATTCAACGGCTTCGCTTGGTGCTGGTTTGAGAGTAGGGTAAGTCCGTAGAAAATCCGCGCGGTAGGCATAGATACCTAAGTGTCGTAACGGGGGACATCCGGGAAAATCTGGCAACTCGGCTGGGGTTAGGGTCGGGAACGCACCGAATGCGTCCCGTGGGAACGGGATCGGTGCCCGGCTGAATGCAAGCGCGCGTCCTTGAGCGTCCAGAATGACCTTAACAACGCTGGGCGCTAAAAATTCTGCGATGCTGAGAATGGGATGGGCTGCCGTTGCTATGGCGCAGTCCGGATGCTCCGCCAGCAGCCGCGCGACATCACGCACCAACGCCGGTGCCATGGCTGGCTCGTCGCCTTGAAGGTTCACGATGACTTGTTCGCCGCCCAAATCCAGGCGCATCGCCGCTTCAGCGAGGCGATCCGTGCCGGTCGGATGGTCTGCCCGCGTCAGGATTGACTCGTAGCCATGGGCCTGAACGGCCGCCTGGATTTCGGCGTCATCGGTCGCCACAACGACGCGGCTCGCTCCGCTCGCAACTGCAACTTCAGCCACCCGAACCACCATGGGCTTCCCGCCCAGGTCAGCCAGAGCCTTGTCGGGCAGTCGCGTCGATGCCCTGCGGGCCGGGATCAGGACGGTGAATTCAGGGTGCGGGATCATCAGCGTCGATCAACGGTCGGGCCTCGGATTCCAACATGACCGGGATCCCATCCCGAATCGGGAAAGCGAGGCGATCCAGGCGGCATCGCAATTCCGCCTTGGGGCGGTCATGCTCAAGTGGACCTTTGCAAAGGGGGCAAACAAGAATATCAAGCAGTCGGGCGTCCAAAGAGGCGCTCCTCAATGAAATCGATCAGGCTAGGGGGGATAACGGCTTCAATGCGCAGCACCCGAATTCTCGGGTCTGCCGTTTTTTCACATTTTACGGCGTCCTTCTCGGTCATCAGAATACAGTCGGCCGGTAAATCGCGAAGCCAGACCAGATCGATTGGGGCGTGGTCAGCCAGCGCGATCGCGTCGAATTGCAAGCCGATTTCGCGTAGACGGTCAAAAAAGCGCTCAGGTCGGGCGATGCCGGTTACAACGGTGGTTCGCCTCCCTCGAATCCACTCAAGTAAAGCTGAATCGGGTAGATGTCGGTCGGGCGCGTTGAACGACCACCATCCCACGACTCGAGTCGCAACCGCAAAACGAGTCGGGTGACCAATCGGATCTGGCGCGCCATCCCTCAGGAGGACGGCATCCGACTGAAGGCCATGCAAGGGGGGCTCTCGTAATGGACCAGCCGGCAGCAGATGGCCGTTGCCAAGTCCTCGCTGATCAAACACGATCAACTCCAGATCGCGGGGCAGGCCGCGATGTTGCAAGCCATCGTCGGAAATGATGATCTCGGTCGTTGGTGCTGCGACCAAGAGTTTTTGCAGGGCTTGCGCCCGCTGGCGCCCAATCGCAATCGGGCAGGCAGCGCGTCGGGCCATCAGGGTGGCTTCGTCGCCAGCCATCCTGAAATCGGGCGGATTGAGAAAGACCTTCGCATCATTTGCGGCTAAGGAGGCGCCAGCACCCCGGGCGATCAGCCCGGTCTGCCAGCCACGCGCCTGCAGTGCACGTGCAATTGCGATCACAACTGGGGTCTTACCGGTGCCACCTGCGAGAAGGTTGCCCACGATCACGACCGGCGGTGGCCTCATGGCCCGTTGTTCGTGCCGTGCCTTTTTCGCCGTCTGGATCTGGCTGAACCGGTGGCGGCTGATCAGTGCGGTCAGGATCGTCAGAGGCAACAGAAGCAGCAACAAGAGGGCCCGAAACAACGGGGCGCCAAACAAGTGGGTCCGAAAAAATCGGGCTTGCAATGGGTCTTCGGCTGCGGCGCCGACCGGGGGCTGGCTCCGTTCAGAGGGGGGGCCATACCAGAGGGCTTCGATGGTTGCGGACAGCCGGCTGCGCGAGCGGTCGACGAACGGAGTCATTCACAAATCCTGTGGATAACTCTGTGAAGAGTGGGCTGTCATTGGAATGAAACCACGGTTCGATTGGCTTCCCGTCAAACTGATTAAATTTTAGTCAAACAAAAATTTCATTTAAAAACAAATATTTACATGTCTTGTGCTCGCGTTCACGGGCTGTTTTCAGGGGTTGCCAAGATCTTTTCACTCAGGATGGCAGGATTGCCCCAGCCTGACCTACAATCCACGAGCCTTTTTGTTCACTCGATGTGCATTCGAGCCCTTTGCCCGGTGATTTAACCCCGGCGAGGCCGAATCCATCCAACCCTCAAGGACTCAGATCATGGAACATACCCTGCCGGTTCTCCCATACGCGATCGACGCATTGCAGCCGCACATGTCCAAAGAAACGCTGGAATTTCATCACGGCAAACACCACCAAACCTATGTCACCAATCTCAATAACCTGGTGAAAGGGACCGAATTCGAGCAAGCCAGCTTGGTCGATATCGTCAAGCGATCGTCGGGGCCCGTCTTCAACAATGCAGCCCAGATCTGGAATCACACCTTCTTCTGGAACTGTTTGACGCCGACCTCGTCGGGTCATCCGACTGGCGCGCTGGCCGCCTCGATTGATGCCAAGTGGGGTTCGCTGGCTGCGTTTCAGGAAGCGTTTACCAAGAGCGCATTGGGCAATTTTGGCTCGGGCTGGACATGGCTGGTCAAGAAAGCGGATGGCTCGGTCGATATCGTCAACACCTCCAACGCCGCTACCCCATTGAGCGGGGCGGATGTGCCCCTGCTGACCTGCGACGTCTGGGAGCATGCGTATTACATCGACCATCGCAATCGTCGTCCGGACTTTCTGGCAGCGTTCTGGAAGCTGACTAACTGGACGTTTGCCGAGCACAATTACGCGGGCTAAAACGGCCGGGTCTGATCAGGGCGCCCAGATCATGGCGCCTTGAAGTAGCTTGGCGCGCTGATTCGATCGCCTCGGTTAAGGCCGCGCTTTGCGAACCAGCCGCGCTCCATTTCGAGGGCGTATCGCACGCCTTCGCTAGAGCAGTGACTGGCCTCGGACTTGGGTTCCATATCCGCGGTATTGACGATGCGGCCGTCGTCGGCCAGAAACGCAATCGTCAGAGGGACCAGCGTGTTTCGCATCCAGAAGCACTGGGTTGATGGCTGCTCAAAGACGAACAGCATGCCTTCGTTTTGTCCCAGTCGTTCCCGGAACATCAGGCCACGAGCGCGGCTCTCGACGTCGCCTGCGACCTCGGCCCGGATCAGATACATGCCAGCCTGCAGCGTTGTCCGGGGTAGCCCGCGCTCTTGAGCCTGAGCCTGATCTGGCGCCGATCCGATGAGACCGATCGCCAAGCCAATGGCCACCATGGAGCCAACCGCCGACAGCGCAAGCCGGCCGACAATCATGCTGAGGTCAATCTGATGTCAATCGGGTTCATGGCGCGATACGGCATAATCAGGGGCTGTAAAGCTTACCCTAACTGCCAAAAATCACGACTGGAGAACGCATGTACGAACATATCAAGATCCCCACGGATGGGGCCAAGATCACGGTTAATCCTGATTTTTCGCTGCATGTTCCCCACAACCCGATCATCCCTTACATCGAGGGGGATGGCACGGGCCTTGACATCACGCCCGTGATGCTCAAAGTCGTTGACGCCGCGGTCGCCAAGGCCTACGGCGGGTCGCGCCAGATTCACTGGATGGAGATTTACGCCGGTGAGAAATCGACACAGATTTACGGGCCCGATGTGTGGCTGCCTGCAGAGACACTTCAGGTCCTGCGCGAATATGCGGTTTCCATCAAGGGGCCTCTGACGACTCCAGTCGGCGGCGGTATTCGCAGCCTGAACGTCGCGTTGCGCCAGGAACTCGACCTCTATGTCTGCTTGCGCCCGGTGCAGTATTTCAAGGGCGTCCCGTCGCCGCTGAAAGAACCCGAGAAGACCAACATGGTGATCTTTCGCGAAAACTCGGAAGATATTTATGCGGGTATCGAATATCAGCACGATGATGAAAAAGCGAAGCGCTTGATCGCCTTCCTGCAGAACGAACTCGGGGTCAAGAAGATCCGGTTCCCAAATACTTCCGGCATCGGCATCAAGCCTGTCTCGATCGAAGGGACCGAGCGCTTGGTGCGCAAGGCGATCCAGTACGCGATCGACAATGACAAGTCCTCCGTCACCCTGGTGCACAAGGGCAACATCATGAAATACACCGAGGGCTTGTTCCGTGATGCCGGATATGCCTTGGCGCAGCGCGAGTTTCATGCCGAGCCGATCGACGGCGGACCTTGGTGTTCATTCAAAAACCCGAAGACCGGCAACACGATCGTCATTAAGGATGTGATCGCCGACGCGTTCCTGCAGCAGATTCTGTTGCGCCCAGCCGATTACAGCGTCATCGCGACGCTGAACCTCAACGGGGACTATGTGTCTGACGCGCTTGCCGCTCAAGTCGGCGGCATCGGCATTGCACCGGGTGCCAATATGTCGGATTCGGTGGCTTGTTTCGAAGCCACCCACGGGACCGCGCCCAAGTACGCCGGGAAAGACTATGTCAACCCGGGTTCAGAAATCCTCTCGGCCGAGATGATGTTGCGGCACATGGGTTGGTTGGAAGCCGCTGACCTCATCATCGCCTCGATGGAAAAATCGATTCAATCGGGCCACGTGACCTATGACTTCGCGCGCTTGATGCCCGGTTCGACCCAGGTGTCTTGCTCAGGTTTCGGCCAGGTGATGATCGACCATATGTGATTTAGCTCCTGAGAGGCCGGAGCAGTCAGGCGTTTCCGTCGACGAGATGCGCTTGCCTGAATGAGCATCGCGATCGACACGAACGTTCTCGTTCGAATTCTCGTGCAAGATCCGACTGCGCCGACGCAGTGCGCGGCGGCGCGACAACTCGTCGCCGACGCAACAGCAGCGGGCGAGCCTTTACTTGTGAGCCTGTGCGCGCTACTTGAGACGGAGTGGGTCCTGCGCAGCCGCTACCGGGTGGGTCGCAAGGCGATGGTGGCCGCTTTCATCTCGATGCTGGAGACGCCCGGAATTGAGCTCGAGCATGACGCCACGGTGGAGGAGGCGCTTTACCTGCTCGACCAACACCCGTCTGCGGACTTCGCCGATTGCCTTCTCGTGGCCCGAGCAACCCACCTTGGTCGCTCGCGCTTTGTGACCTTCGATACTGGTGCTGCACGCCTGCCAAGCGGCGAGTTTCTACAATAGGGTGCGACAGCGCGCTGAGCAACTGAACCGCGACCAATACGCACGCTGGAGCTTGAAAGTTAGCCCCCAACCCAGCCGGCCGGAGGGCGTGGAATTCGCCCTCCGGAACTGCAAGCGGTTTACATCACAGTGCCGGTGGCATGAATGTTTGAGGCCTGCCGGCCTTTGGGTCCCTGGACCACATCGAATTCGACTTTTTGTCCTTCCTTAAGCGAACGGAAACCGCCGGTCTGAATGGCGGAGAAATGGGCGAACAGGTCCTCTCCACCATCATCGGGGGTGATGAACCCGAATCCTTTGGCGTCATTGAACCACTTGACGATACCGGTAGCCATACCTGATAAAACCTCCTACGAGTGCGACGGGTGAAAATCCCCGCGAGCGGTCCGAATCGGAAAGCCAACGGGGCGAATTGGGATGTTATGGAACGTCGCCACCCTCGATAGTGAACCTTTTCACGCGAGAGTGTCGCGGCGCATTTTCCTAGAAAGGAGTTCCCGCCTCGAGCGACTACTCTTTAGAGGGTCCGAACGACCTTGTTCGCCCACCTCGTCGCTCAACAGTGTTTAGAATAGGGCCATGCCCGGCCGTCAACTCGATTCCCCCCCCGTCATTGAACGCAAGACCGAGCGGATCAAACCGCCCCCGATGTATCAGGTCTTGATTCTCAACGACGACTTCACCCCGATGGAGTTCGTAGTGATGGTGCTACAGCAGTTTTTTGGGATGGGCCGCGAAAAAGCGACCCAAGTGATGTTGCAGGTTCACCGCGCCGGACGCGGGGTCTGTGGGGTTTATCCGCGCGATCTGGCGGCGACCAAAGTGGATCAGGTTTGTAGTTTTGCACGCCAGCACCAGCATCCGCTGCAGTGCGTGATGGAGGAAGCATGATTGCGCAGGAATTGGAAGTCAGCCTCCACATGGCGTTCGTTGAGGCGCGCCAGCAGCGCCACGAATTTATTACGGTCGAGCACCTGTTGCTTGCGCTGCTCGATAACCCGTCGGCTGCCGAGGTGTTGCGCGCTTGCGCGGCCAATCTCGACGACCTTCGCAAAAATCTGACCCAGTTCATTCGGGAAAACACCCCCGTCGTACCCGGGACTGAGGAGATCGACACGCAACCCACCCTCGGCTTTCAGCGGGTGATACAGCGGGCGATCATGCACGTGCAGAGCACGTCCAACGGCAAAAAGGAAGTCACGGGGGCGAACGTCCTGGTGGCGATTTTTGGCGAGAAGGACTCGCATGCGGTGTACTACCTGCACCAGCAGGGGATTACCCGTCTTGATGTCGTCAATTTCATCAGCCACGGGATCACGAAGACCCCGCAAGCCAAAGAATCGTCGGGTCGCGAGGAGCCAGCAGAGGCCGAAGCCGATGCGCAAGCGCCTCAGCAGGCTGGCGCGCTCGATCAATACACCAGCAACCTTAATGTGCAAGCGAAAGAAGGTCGCATCGACCCCCTCATCGGCCGCGAGGCTGAAGTAGAGCGGGTGATTCAGGTCTTGTGCCGGCGGCGCAAGAACAATCCGCTGTTGGTGGGCGAGGCAGGTGTCGGCAAGACCGCGATTGCGGAAGGGCTTGCCTGGCGGATCACGCAAAAGGATGTCCCCGACGTGCTTTCCGAGGCCGTCGTGTTCTCCCTCGATATGGGGTCGTTACTCGCCGGTACCAAGTACCGTGGCGACTTCGAACAGCGCCTCAAAGCGGTCCTCAAGCAACTGAAGGCTAATCCGCACGCGGTCTTGTTTATCGACGAGATTCACACCCTCATTGGCGCAGGCTCCGCATCTGGCGGGACGCTCGATGCGTCGAACCTTCTCAAGCCCGCATTGGCTTCGGGCCAACTCAAGTGCATTGGCGCGACGACCTACACCGAATATCGCGGCATTTTTGAGAAAGATCATGCGCTGTCGCGGCGTTTCCAGAAGATCGATGTCAACGAACCGACCGTGGAACAAACGGTTCAGATCCTGCGTGGCCTCAAATCACGGTTTGAAGAGCACCATGGGGTTAAGTATTCGGCATCGGCCCTGTCGGCGGCGGCTGAGTTGGCTGCCAAGTACATCAACGACCGCCATTTGCCCGACAAAGCCATCGATGTGATCGATGAGGCGGGCGCGGCCCAGCGCATCCTGCCCAAGAGCCGTCAGAAAAAGGTCATTGGCAAGAACGAGATCGAGGACATCGTTGCCAAAATTGCCCGCATCCCGCCAGCATCGGTCTCGAGTGACGATCGCTCGAAGTTGCAGGTACTTGATCGCGATCTCAAAAATGTCGTCTTCGGTCAGGATCAGGCGATTGAAGCGCTTGCGGCCGCGATCAAAATGGCCCGCTCTGGTCTTGGGAGACCTGAAAAACCGATCGGCGCGTTCCTGTTCTCAGGCCCAACGGGTGTTGGCAAAACCGAGGTCGCGAAGCAACTCGCGTTCATCCTGGGCATTGAACTGATTCGCTTCGACATGTCCGAGTACATGGAGCGTCATGCGGTCTCGCGGCTGATTGGGGCTCCTCCGGGGTACGTTGGATTTGACCAGGGCGGATTGCTCACTGAGGCCGTGACCAAGAAGCCGCACTCGGTGCTGCTGCTCGATGAAATCGAGAAGGCCCATCCGGATATTTTCAATATCCTGCTCCAGGTCATGGACCATGGCACGCTCACGGACAACAATGGCCGCAAGGCGGATTTCCGTAACGTGATCATGATTATGACGACGAATGCGGGCGCGGAGTCCCTGCAGAAGAGTTCGATTGGTTTCTCGAACACCAAGCAGGCTGGTGACGAGATGATCGACATCAAGCGCATGTTCACTCCGGAGTTCCGTAATCGACTCGATGCGATCATCTCTTTCCGCTCGCTCGATCCGGACGTGATCATGCGGGTTGTCGACAAGTTCCTGATTCAGCTTGAAGACCAGCTTCAGGAGAAGAAAGTCGAGGCGATCTTCACCGACAAGCTGCGCGCTTTCCTTGCCAAGAAGGGCTTTGACCCGCTCATGGGTGCGCGACCGATGCATCGACTGATTCAGGACATGATTCGGCGCGCCTTGGCCGATGAACTGCTTTTTGGGCGTTTGTTGACCGGCGGCAAGGTGGTAGTTGACCTCGACGAAGCCGATAAAGTGCAACTCTCGTTTGATGGCCCTGTGCGACCCGTTCCACCCGCAGGTGAGGGCGAAGAGCGCAGCGGGGTCGAAGTCGTACCGGCCTGAATGCAGGGAGCTTGGTAGATGAAGTTAAATCACTCGATGCGCCGGCCAGAATTGTCGGCGCTGGGCGTGGCGCTAGTTTCGGCGAGGGGCTTGGCGCTGGGCGCATTTTTTGGATTTGGGATGACGCTGACAAGTCGGGCAGCCCATGCCCAATCCGCTCCCGCCCCTACAGCGGCGGAATCCGCGATTGCGGGGAGAGTTCTGGCGTCTAACTGTGCAAATTGTCATGGCATGGACGGCCGATCCGCAGGGGGGATGCCGATGCTTGCAGGCTACCCCCGCGATGCGATGGTGTCGACTATGCAGGCGTTCCGGTCTGGTCAGCGGCCCGCGACCATCATGCACCAGCTCGCAAAGGGCTATACCGACGACCAGATCGCGTTGGTGGCCGAGCACTTCTCGCGACTGAAAGCCCTGCCCTGAGTTTCTGATCGGGCGCGATCTCCTGCAACATCCTGGGGCCGAGTGGTCGAGAGGAAAATTCGATGTCTGAACTGATCCAATCCCGTCGCCGATTGCTCAAAGGCGCCGCCGCATGGGGCGTTTCCTCTGGACTCTTGGCGGGTTGCGCTGCTCCCGGTGCCATGACGCCTGGAGCCCCCGCGGTCGTCGAACGCCGGCTGGGGCGCGTGGGCGTGATCGGCGCCGGGTTCGGCGGTGCGACCGCCGCGCGTTACCTCAAGCATTGGGGCGGGTCGAGTCTCGATGTCGTCCTGATTGAGCGCAATCCTCAATTTGTTTCCTGCCCTTTGTCTAATCTGGTGCTGGGCGGGACTCGTCGGATCGAAGACCTCACAATGGGCTATCAGGGCCTTCGCGAGGCTGGGGTGACCGTTCTGGTGGACGAGGTCACTCAAATTGATCCGATCAAAAAAGTGGTTAGCTTGGTCAAGATTGCGGACCAGACCTTCGACCGCCTTGTGGTTGCTCCGGGGGTCGACTTCCAGTTTGACCAGATTCAGGGCCTGAATGCCGAGGCCCAAAAAACCGTGTTGCATGCCTGGAAGGCAGGCCCACAGACGGTGGCGCTTCGTAATCGGATTGAATCGATGCCACAGGGTGGCGTCTTTGTGTTGTCAATCCCACGTGCGCCCTACCGCTGTCCACCCGGGCCCTATGAGCGTGTTTGCCAGGTCGCTTTCGCACTCAAAGCGAATAATCCGACGGCCAAGATCATTGTTCTTGATGCAAACGAGGATATTCAGTCCAAGAAAGGGTTGTTTCTCAAGGCCTGGGAACCCTACGGCAGCATGATTGAATATCGCCCTAATTCGATGGTGGCGGAAGTTCAGGCGCAGGCTGGCGTCGTTGTGACGGAATTTGGTGATCGGATTCGCGCCGACGTTCTCAACGTCATCCCGCCCCATCGGGCTGGTGATCTGGCCCAGAAGACGGGGCTCATCACGGTTAATAATCGGTGGTGTGGGGTTGATTGGGTCACGATGGAGTCGCTCGCCGCGCCCGGAATTCATGTGTTGGGCGATGCCGTGATGGCCGGGCCATTGATGCCAAAATCTGGTCATATGGCCAATCAGCATGGCAAGACGGCGGCCGCCGCGATCCTAGAGATTCTTCACGGTCGGGCTCCGCAGCCCGCGATGATGGCCAACACCTGTTATTCCTACGTTGACGATCGAAATGTCGTGCATGTAGCGTCGGTGCATCGTTACAATCCAGAACAGAAAACCATGGTGACCGTTGCTGGTTCTGGTGGATTGTCGACACAGGCAAACGCGCTTGAAGGCCAATATGCTGATGCCTGGGCGCGCAATATCTGGCGCGATATGTTTAACGTTTGAGGCCCAACATGACGACTGCTCTTGATTCACTGCGGCGCTGGACCACGGTCGTCGCCGATACGGGCGATTTCCACGCGATGCGGGCTTATGCCCCCCAAGATGCGACAACCAATCCGACACTGATTCTTAAAGCGGTCAGCAAGCCGGAATATCGCACCTTGCTCGACGAAACCGTTGCACAGCATCGGTCCGAGCCGCTGGATCTCCTGTGCGATCGCACCCTGGTGAAATTCGGTCTGCAGATTCTCAGTATCGTGCCGGGTCGGGTATCGAGCGAGGTCGATGCGCGTCTGTCGTTTGATACCGATGCGACCTTGGCCCGCGCGCGCCGTCTGATCGGTCTCTATGAAGCCGAGGGCATCGACCGCAAGCGTGTCCTGATCAAAATTGCCGCGACATGGGAAGGGATCCGTGCAGCCCAGGTTCTAGAGCGTGAAGGGATTCATTGCAACCTCACGCTGTTGTTTTCGTTTGCCCAGGCGGTCGCCTGTGCCGATGCTGGTATTACCTTGATTTCGCCCTTCGTTGGGCGGATTTATGATTGGGCCAAAGTGCGTGCTGGTCGCGACTTGGCACCTCACGAAGATCCGGGCGTGATCTCAGTGACCAAGATCTGGACCTACTTCCGGCATTTCGATGTAAAGACCGAAGTGATGGGCGCTAGTTTCCGGAGTGTCGGACAAATCCTCGCATTGGCGGGTTGCGATCTGCTGACCATCAGTCCCGATCTGCTTGAGCAGTTGCGGGCGTCGGGTGATGAGGTGGCTCAGGCGCTTTCTTCCGAAGCGGCTCGATCAGTTGCGCTCGAGAAGGCGCACTTTAACGAGTCGGACTTCCGGTTCTCGGTCAACGATGACGCGATGGCCACCGAGAAGCTAGCCGAGGGCATCCGCAGTTTCAATGCGGACGGGCGCAAGCTCGAAACTTTGGTCGCTGAAACAGTAGCCCGCGGCTGACGAATCAGCCCCTTGCCGCGCTGGGCGTCAGCCAGTTACGCGACGCCGGTGCTGCCGAATCCGCCAGCACCCCGCGCGCTCTCAGTAAACGCGTCGACCACGTCAAATTCGACCTGCTGCACAGGGACAATCACGAGCTGAGCAACCCGATCGAGGGGTTGCAAGGTGTAGGGCTCGTTGCTGCGATTCCAGCAGGAGATTTGCAGAGGGCCCTGATAGTCGCTGTCAATCAGGCCCACTAAGTTTCCCAGAACGATCCCGTGTCGATGACCCAATCCCGATCGGGGCAGGATCATGGCGCAGTAGGCCGGGTTGTCCAGATGGATTGCCATGCCGGTCGGAACCATGACCGCCTGCCCCGCTTCAACCGTCAGCGCCTGGTCAATGCAGGCCCGCAAGTCCAGCCCAGCACTTCCCGGGGTCGCATAGCTGGGTAGTTGATCGGCCAGTCGGGGGTCAAGAACGCGGACGGAGATACGCATGGCGGAGCCTCAACGTGGGGGGTTAATCATGCGCCGGGCGATCAAACGCTCATGCGCCGGGCGATCTCGGCCACCAGAGTCCTTGCGAGGGCGTCCTTGGACGCATGGGGTAACGCAATTGAGCCGGCTCGGTCGACCAGGATCAGTGCGTTGTCATCGGAACCAAACGTATCCGGACCAAAGTTGGCGACCAGAAGTGGAACGCCCTTGCGAATTCGCTTTGCCGAGGCGAGGTTGATGAGTGCCTGGTCCCGTTGGTCATTATTCGTGTCATCTGTTTCGGCGGCGAATCCGACGCAGTAGGGCGCGTTGGGTAAGGCCGCGACTTCAGCCAGGATGTCCGGATTGTCAACAAACCGAAGCTCGGGCGGCGAATTCGATTCAATCTTGCGAATCTTTTTGACTGAAACCTGAGCCGGGCGCCAATCAGCGACAGCGGCCACGGCCACGAAAAGCTCCGTGGGCAAGTGGGCGTGTACCGCATCGCGCATCTGAACAGCGGACTCGATCCCGATCCGACGAACGCCTCTTGGTGCGGCGAGGGCGGTCGGCCCGGACACAAGAGTGACCTCCGCGCCGGCTTCGGACAAGGCACGGGCGACC
>Ga0114979_10000619_pt1 | contig 23324 bp, 13 predicted proteins | sample S_140625_EF_Meta_FD_87315 | JGI IMG/M metagenome (GOLD analysis project Ga0114979, IMG submission 87315) | Freshwater microbial communities from Lake Simoncouche, Canada to study carbon cycling - S_140625_EF_MetaG | ecosystem: Environmental > Aquatic > Freshwater > Lake | place: Lake...
AATGTCGGAATTGCACACTCTGACAATGAGGGCGTCGTTAGTTGGTCAGGCTTAGCCAGGGTCTTTCGTATCGACGTCTCACGCTCCGCCCGCTTTCTGAAGTCGGTGAAAATATCAGGCACATCGCGCACACCAAAAGGCAAATCCTCCGGATGAAAAAGCGTACTCGTGCTAATGGCCGTCAACTCGGCATTGCACTTCCATAATTCCTTCATCAACCGCTGCTGGAGTTCAATCTCCTCAAACCCTACTTCTTTCTTGGTGTAGATACAGGTTGCTCCTGTAGCCTTTACCCATTTCACCAGACTTTCCACAGGATCGCCGAGCTCAACCTGAAGATGAGCACCGATGGCCGACAGCGAAGACCGGAGATCAGCAAGCGACTCCAGTATAAATTGCATTCTGCGCTGGCCTGTTCGCGTAAAGCCAAACTGCTTTGAATGATGGAATTGAGCCTGTAAACAATAGACCGGTATGATTTGCTCGTGCCGTTCAATGGCCGCGCTAAGCACCGCATTGTCGCTCAATCTCAAATCATGGGTAAACCACACAATAGCCACTCCCTTTTTCATAACAGGCAAACATCCATAAGACGTTGAATGTTCGCCAACAAAGGATCTTTAACTTTGCTACCTTGGTTTTCACCTCATCGATATGATTCGACAAGCAGCCACTGTTGCAGAAATGACATCCATCGCAGCCGAATTTCTGGCCGCTCATCCACAAGGTGGACATTTCGCTATTTATGGGGAAATGGGCGCGGGGAAAACAACCTTCATGCGCGGAATTTGCCAATCACTTGGTCTTGGTTTTGAAGGGAGCCCAACGTTTTCGCTCGTAAACGAATACGAACTCAACGACGGTAATCGACTCTTTCATTTCGACCTGTACCGTCTGAATTCACCCCTGGAATTAAGCGCCATCGGATTTGACGAATACCTCGATAGCGGACACTACGTCTTTATTGAATGGCCCGAACTTGGAGGTTCACTAACGGCAGCCATGCCCCGCATCGAAATAACCGATAACGAGGGAATACGTACCGTTAAACTCCCGGATTAATGACCGGCTCCGTGAGGGGCAGCATGCGTAGTATCAGCTACAGCATGGGTTGTATCAGCAGCAACCACGTGGGTTGTATCACCTTCCGCCTTGTGTTCAGCAGCAGGAACTTCTTTCTTCACGCCGCTCAAATCGGCATTCAGTTTTTCAGCAGGAGCGTCGATAGTATGGTTGAGCTTGGTAAACAACAGTGACACAGCAACAGTTGCAGGAAGGATAATCCAAAGTATGGTTCTCTCTTTTGAAGAATGATTCGGGTCGTGGTTGGCCATGGTAGTTGGTCGGTTTTATCGGGCCAAAAATAATAGAAAGCGCGCCCTTTACAAGGACTTTCCTTTCAACATTGCATGGTCAAAACCTGATTATTATCGGCGTCCATACCTGTTAATTACCCGCTATCTTGGCTAGCGGGAAAAATAGATCCATTGAACCGGCCATGAACCAGAAGAAAGACGCCATGAAGGCCCTCGCCCAAGAGGCCGCACTAATGCCACAGGAAGAACTTGTGGCCGTCCACAAACGCCAATCCCGCATCGCCATTGGCATCCCTAGGGAAACATCCTTTCAGGAACGCCGTGTAGCATTGGTCCCCGAAAGCGTGGCACTTCTGGTCAACAACGGCCATGATGTCGTGGTTGAAACCAACGCCGGCAAGGAGTCCAATTTCCAGGATCACGATTACAGCGAGGCCGGAGCTCGCATCGTGTATTCGCCTGAAGACGTATTCAAGTGCGAAATCATCCTCAAGGTAGCACCACCAAGCCTGGCTGAAATCGAAATGATGCCCGGTAAGCAGCACCTAATATCGGCCGTCAACCTGCCCACCCAAAAAGTAGAAACGTTTCAAGCGCTTTCGGCCAAAAAAATTACCGCAGTGGCGTGGGACTATATAAAGGACGAAACCAACATCTACCCCGTGGTGCGCGCCATGGGTGAGATCGCGGGAAATACATCGGTGCTTATTGCGGCCGAATACCTCAGCCATTCCAGTGGAGGACAAGGCCTCATGTTTGGCGGTATATGCGGCGTGAAACCAACAGAAGTAGTTATTCTCGGCGCCGGAACCGTTGCTGAGTTCGCCGTGCGCGCCGCACTCGGACTTGGCGCCAGCGTAAAGGTGTTCGACAACAGCACCTATAAACTACGTCGTTTGCAAAACGACATCGGTCAACGCCTGTGGACCAGCACCATTCAACCTTCAGAATTACGCAACGCGCTCGATACCGCTGATGTCGCCATTGGAGCTATGCACGCACGCCACGGACGCACGCCCGTTGTCGTAACCGATGACATGGTGAGCAATATGAAATACGGCAGCGTCATCGTCGATATCAGTATCGACCAGGGCGGCTGTTTCGAAACATCACGCGTTACCACCCACGACAAGCCTGTCTTCAAAGAACATGGCGTCATCCATTATTGTGTACCCAATATTGCCTCGCGTGTATCACGTACTGCCAGCTATGCCTTGAGCAATATTTTCGCTCCGACAATTTTATCGATTGGTGATGAAGGCGGTATCGTGAACCTCCTGCGCCATCAGGAAGGATTTCGTCACGGCGTTTACATGTACAACGGAACACTGACTAACGAAAACATCGCCCGCCAGTTTGAACTGCCGTGGAAGGATTTGAATTTGTTATTGGCAGTGTTTTGATGAAGTACTAATTACAAAGTACAAAGTACCGGAAGCTCTGGAATTTCAAGAATGAAAACCACGCGAATCAGAACGTGCAGCTCTTGCAAAAAAGTAAAAAGCACAATTTCTACTTTGTGCATGTAATAAGCTTACGCACCACCGCGTGAAAATAGAAGAGCGTCCTTTCGGTAATTAGTAATTCGTACTTTGTACTTCTTCTAACCTCTCAACGCCGCTCCCAGCTTATCCGCCAGCGCCGCCTGAATGCGCAACATAATCTGATCAACTTGCTGATCGGTCATCGTTTTACTGCTGTCTTGCATGGTGAAGGAAATGGCATATGACTTCTTTCCTGCCTCTAGATTTTTACCCTCATACACGTCGAAGAGATTGACTTCACGCAGGAGTTTACGCTCGGTTTCAATTGCCACCTTCTCAATTTCGGCATAGCGAACTGCCTTATCGATCAGAAGCGACAAGTCGCGGCGCACTGCGGGGAACTTTTCAGGTTGCTGATAACTGACGCGTTTTTGAGGCAGCGACTTCATGAGGTTGTCCCAATTGAGCTCTGCGAAATAAACTTCCTGACGTACGTCAAACGCCTTCAGCACGCCGCCTTGCAACGACCCCAGGAATCCGAGACTCGTTTTACCTGAAAAAACTTCGATGGTATCATCAAACATTGGATGCTCACCAGCCTTGTAAACGATAGCCGGAATAGATAGCAACGCGAGAATGCGATCGACTGCCATGCGCACATCGACAAACGAAACTTTGTCGGAAGCATTATTCCAAGCCTCCGGTGCACGGCGACCGGTGACCGTCAGCGACAACCGGCGTTCCTCGTGATACTTACCGTTGTATTTATGGTAAACCTTTCCGAACTCAAACAGACGCAAGTCCGGCGATTTATGATTCTGATTCAACTCCACAGCCTGCATTGCGCCATAAAGCAAACTCTGACGCATGATGGCCAAATCACCACTCAACGGATTCAGGATAGCCACTGCCGAGGCTGTGAGTTGCTCGTTTTCATGAATATGCTTTTGACTCGACAAACTCATCGACATGGTTTCATGGAAACCGATGGATGCCAGCATCTCGGCCACGCGTTGCTGACAGCGCTCCACATCCGGCTGAGGTGCGCGAGAAAGCGATGAATGCATACGCGTCGGCACTTCAATGTTGTTATAACCATAGATGCGCAGAATCTCTTCCACCACATCGGCTTCACGTTGTACATCGGTGCGGTAGAGCGGCACTTCCAGCTGAAGCCCCTCCTCGCTTTCGGCAGTGATGCAGATGTCCAGATCGGTTAGAATCGAACGCACTTTTTCGCGTGGAATTTCTTTACCAATCAAGGTCATCATTCGCTTCCAATTCACATCAACCTTGTGTGAGGTTTCGAATGCATCGCGCTCATCGAAAACCGGTGATACAACCGACCCTCCTGCTTCAGACGTGATCAGTTGCACGGCACGATGCAGCGACCAAATGACCTGGTGCGGATCACAACCACGTTCGAACCGGAAGCTGGAATCTGAGTGAATGCCCTGACGCTTGGCCGTTTTACGCACAAACACGGGATGGAAGTATGCGCTCTCCAAAAACACGCGCGTCGTTGATTCGCCAGCGCCGCTATCGCTTCCACCCAATACACCGGCTATGCACATGGCGCGCTCTTCATCGGCAATAACCAAATCCTGATCACACAAGGTGCGCTCTGTTCCATCGAGCGTCGTAATCTTCTCCCCTTCCTTGGCCAAGCGCACACGCACGTGTGAACCTGCAATCTTATCCGCATCAAAAGCGTGCATCGGCTGACCAATTTCATGCTGAATGAAATTGGTGATGTCTACAATGTTGTTGATGCTGCGCTGTCCGATAGCGGTCAGGCGGTCCTTCAGCCACTCCGGGGAAGGACCAACCTTTACGCCGGAGAGCAATACGCCCGCATAGCGCGGACACGCTTCTGTATTTTCAACTGTAAGGTGAATCTGTTCGGTTTGTGATGCCTGCGCAATCGCAACTACCTCCGGCTTGCTCAAGGTAACTTCAACGCGTGTATCACCCTCCATGTTCTTCAGTGCCGCGTTCAAATCACGCGCTACACCAAAGTGTGAAAACGCATCGGTGCGATTGGGTGTGAGTCCTATTTCCAAACAGAAATCATCGCTCATGCCCAATTGGTCGGCAGCAGGTGTTCCCACCACTGCAGCTTCATCGAGTACCATGATACCGGCGTGACTTTTCCCTAAACCCAATTCATCCTCCGCGCAAATCATTCCGTGCGAATCTTGTCCGCGAATCTTTCCCTTCTTGATCACGAAAGGCTCGCCCTCCGTGGGATACAACTTAGCACCAATGGTCGCCACAAGTACTTTCTGGCCTTGAGCCACGTTGGGTGCTCCGCATACGATTTGTACCGGTTCGCCTTGACCGAGATCTACTTTGGTCAAACTCAAACGATCCGCATCCGGGTGCTTACCGCACTCCACGACGTGTCCAACGACTACACCTTCCAATCCGCCGGGCACTTTCTGCACACGATCAATGGATTCGACTTCCAAACCGATCGCCGTGAGCACCTCTGCGGCTGCTTCCGCCGACAGATCCGTTTGAATGTATTGCTTGAGCCAATTGTAACTTATCTTCATAAAGGGAAAATTGAATGCTACGGACAAAAAAACGCCCGCTTCCGCGGGCGCAAGTTAATTTCGAATACATGTTCTGCAATGCCTAATTAATCCACACACAAAACACCAAATTGCGTAAGGAAAAGTTGCAAGTCAGTAACGCCGACAAAACCATCCCCGCTGATATCCATATCACCGCAATCTTCTATACAGCCGAAGGCCTCCATGAGCATCAGAAAGTCATTCATGTCCATCGCTCCGCTGCCATCTACATCACCGACACACTCGAAATAGCAGGAACCCTCACATACGGCCAATGAGTCATAATTCACTGCCGTTGACACCATACAGCCGGGCATCAGGCACGAACCGTTGTCGAAGTCGGCTTCGGCATTGAAGTTACAGGCCAGCTCATCCATGCAGCCGAGCACACACCCGTAAATACAAGAGAAATCCTCCGCATTGGCCAGTGAGTCGTAATTGCAGGCTTCCGCTTGCGTGCAGCCCGGAATGCAACCATCGAACAAACAACTTCCGTCATCCGTAATCGCATACATGTTGAAATTACAAGCCAACGGATCGGTACAGCCCTGCGCATAACAATCATAGCTGCAGGAGAAATCATTGTAGATGGCTTCAAAGGCATAATTGCAAGCACCCTCTTCTAAACAACCGAAGAGACAAGTAAAATCGCATGTGCCATTTTCATAGGTGGCCGAAGGGTCATAATTACATGCAACGGCATCCGTGCAACCGGGCACACACACCTGGAGGAAAATACATGTTCCGTCATCGGTATTGGCTTCCGGATTGAAATTGCACGCAATGCTGTCCACACATCCATAAACACAATTGAAGTAGCAGCTGCCGTCATCATAGATCGCGATTGGATCGTAATTACATGCCGCTGCACTCATACAACCATACAAGCAACTGAAGTCACAAGTGCCATCATCGATATCCGCATTGGCGTCGTAATTACAGGCAATGGGATCCATGCAGCCATCCTCCAGCGTTTGGCAGCCGATGGAAATTTCACCAGAGTAAATACAACTCGACGATGCCGGGTCAATGGTAGCGCGGATGTAATAGGTTTCACCCGCCAAGGCATCAAACGAGAAGGGAGCTGTGTAATCATAAGGCTCGCACGTAAAGTCACCACAAGTTCCTCTGAAGACATGGACAGTCCGCATAAAACCTAGGCAAGTATTTACTGCCTGATCGATGTCGACATACACGCGGCGAGAAACTGTATCGGTATAAATAAACCAATACTGCCCCCATCCAATGTAGGCCTCCATTTGAATGCAATTCAACGCTGTTAGGCCCGACTCAAAATTGTCGTTCGGGACTTGTTGCGAAGAAAAGATGAATGACGGACCCGAGCAGAACAGCTGAATAGGTGATGCACAAGTGGTTCCCTCTCCGGGCGGAAACAAACAACTACCATCGTTGAATGTCGCTTGCGGGTCGAAGTTCATGGCCCAGTCAACCGTACAACCGCCACAAGCCGTTGCGCACGATCCGTCGTCTTCCTCTGCATCTGCATTGTAGTTACACGCTGTTGAATCCATGCATCCCATCACAGGAGGAATCACATTTAAGCAAATCTGAAAGGTCACATCCAAACTATCGACAACCGTACTGTCTTCTGCAAGGAAAGCAACTTCATCGCGCATCGAAAACGTACCGCTATTCCAGCTGTTCGAGGCTGTATCGGCAAGAATTACGGTATAACAGCTATCGCTCAGACAAAGTAGTTGTTCTTCTACAAACCCTCCTTCCGCAACCACTGCAGAATCCGAACTGAGCACCTGCCATTCCATTTCCTCAACTACATCCGCAGGTGTCATCGTCACTGTCACGCAGCGATTGTAACAACAGGTTCCATTATCAAAAGTCGCAGTCGCTTCAAAGTTGCAAGCTGCTTCATCGGCGCAACCGTAACAACTGCCGTATTCGCAACTACCATCGTCAATTATAGCCTCAGGATTGTAATTACACGCCAGCGGATCGGTGCACGAACGACTGAAGAAATTCGCATGAATGTCGATAGCAGACGCAGCGCATGTCGGACATGAAGTAGTAGCGAGCAAATAGATCGAAAAGACAAACTCTTCGTTCGGACCAAAATTCATGTAGTCATGAAAATTCAAAACTGTGGATGCGGAAAAGGTGAAGCATGTCACCGGCATCAGCGATTCATTTACTCGTCGATAGATATCACATCCAATCGCAGGCATGTTGTCAAAGAAATTCAATCTCACTTGCACTGTATCGTAGTTGCGCGTATTCAACTCAAACCATGCGTCGTGAAATCCCGGAGCACATTGAGTTTGTGGCATCGAGTTTCCACTGAACATTTCTGAACGGCGCAACCGCAGCGTTGAAGCATCATTCAATACAACCGGAGCATTACTCGCATCGTTGTCGAGTGTCTGGTCAGGCCAAAAACAGGTGTAATCACAATTGGATAGTTCGCTCTCGATAAACGGATCATAATTACACGCCGTACTATCCTGACATGTCAATCCTTGTGGGTCGAATCGAGTATTTTGAAATCCGCTGGTATTGGCCAGGTATTGATTCGGATTGACCGTCGCAAGCCAATTGCTATTGTAGTTGTTATCGAGAGCCGGATTAATTAACTCCGCTGATCGGGATTGATTCGAGGAGTTCCAAGGGAAGCCACTAGACACGGAGACACTATCAATTTTATTCTGGTTGGCATCATATAACGAGAAATAACTGTTGGTGCTGATCGCATAATTCGAAGGCAATGGAAAAACATCCACAAAGGTGTTGGGGACGCTTTCCTGTGGAGTTGAAGTTGGCAAACCTCCTACAACCACATAACCGTATGCCGGGATAATAGCATCCGCCGGAAACGTCAGTACACTTCCGTTGTTCATCTTCCAACCGGTCATGTTTACATCGTAACTCTCCATGTTGTAGAGCTCGATAAACTGATACGTGCTGTTCTTGTTGAGCTCATTGATGACCACTCTCGGTATCGTGTAGTAACAAGATCCGTCATCTATCGTTGCTGCATCATCGAAGTTGAGTGCTGCGGGATCTGTGCATGCTCTGCAGCTTAGATACTCGCAACCCACAAAACCTGTAGCCTGCGGATCATAGTTGCAAGCGGTCTGATCAAGACAACCCACTTCCATAGGGTCGCACGTTAAATTCATGCGGTAGTCTCCATATTCGTAACCAGGACCCGCTGAAAGTCGAATGAAATAACTCTCCCCTTCATGCACATAGAAATCAAGTCCGGCAACACCCGCTGTGTCGCATACCGAGCTGTTACTATTCGCATAACAATACAACTCACCACACTGGCCGATAAAGACTTGAATAACGACGGGAAGTTCTGTTTCCGGAAAACACAAATCGATGTGTGCCTGCGCATCTTCCAATGCATCAAATCGATACCAGTCTGCACTGCGATTCGCCTCAAATCCGCAGAAGGTAAAACCGGCGTTGACAGGATCATTGCCACTGCTACTCTGGTTAAGCTGGCCCTCGTAGAGATGATTACACACAGCAGGCGTCGCCGTTGAACAATAACCGCCACCATCGGGATAATCACATATCCCGGCAACCGTAGCAGCGGGTTCGTAGTTGTATCCGTTCGGATCTTGACACCCTGTAATTACAGCAGCATAACAACTGTTTTGCGCCCCCGGTGTGCCGGCATTGAACACACACCAATTTGCACCGAGCGCATTGTTGGCGTTTGGATATCGTAACTCGCGTGCCTGCGTAGTAGCATAATCCCAATTGTTGTTGATTGCATCCACAGTTTTAACAGAATCAATCAGCATTCCATGCTCCTCCGTTAGTCTCAAATTGGATTGTCCACTGGTCATGTTACCGCTTCCCGTCCAGGTGAATTGCTGAACTGCAAGTGCATTGTATTGCGTGGATGTTCCATGGACCAGGAGGTATTCACCCTGTGCCATAGTTGTGCCCGCAGGAAAAGTGAACGTAAATCCATTGTTGCAACACGAAGGATCACTGAGGGTGTACCCACTCATATCCACTGCTTGATCATCGGCATTATACAACTCCACATAATTGGCTGCGGTGTTGCCACCCTTTATTTCATTAATAACAATTTCGTAGGCCGGATACAGGCAAGCCTCACCGACCCAAATCGCATTTGGATTGTAATTAAATGCTGCGGGGTCCATACATCCGCACTCATAATCACAGGTACAAAAAACACAGCTTCCATTGTTGTAATTCGCTTCCGGCTCATAGTTGCACGCAATCGAATTATTGCACCCCGATACACGGCACGTATTCGCTTCTCCCGGCGATCCATAATACTCTGCAGAATGACACCAGTTCGAGCCATTGCTATTATCCAATGTCGGATCACTCAAACAAACCGAAGCAAACACATTGAAGGCTGTAGTTGGCCAATCGGTAGCGTTCCACGTCCAACGAATGAAGTCTACCAACACTCCGCTGCTATTGCGCAACGCCAAGCTGTCGAGTGATGATAACTGATCATTTGTTGGAAGTAATACGCGATTATAGGAAGGCGTATAAGTCGATTGATTGGAAGTGGTTACCACTAGATAATTATTGGCTCCAATCACAGTGCCCGCAGGAAACGTAATGCTCATGCCGTGCTGCAACTGCCAGTTGCTGATGTCGACATCAAATGATTCCGCGTTGTAGATTTCAACGAAATGCTGCGGATGATTGGGCGGCAAATTCTGTGTCGCTCCGTAGCAAAACTCATTGAACATCAAATTGGGCTGAGCATGCCCTACACGAATAGCGGTTAGCAACAGCAATCCGCTCAAACAAAACGACAAAAACAATCTCATTCGCAGAAGAAATTAAAATACGTAATGATCACATAAATATCCGATACACCCACCACTTGGTCGCCGTCTAAATCACCTTCACAATCCCAACCGACACATCCGAAATTCGACAGCAGCGCATTCAAGTCGGCTACATTGATTACTCCATCACCACTTAAGTCGTAGTCGCAAGTCGTATAAGCATATTCGCATGGACCTTCGAATACCGCCTGCTCGTTGTAGTTGCTTGCAGCCGGGTCCAAACACCCGGTGCAGTATGAGCTATAAGGCAAATAGATATAAACTCCGGCAGTACAATAATTCGCATCACGCACCGAATAATTGTTACCCATCAAGTTAGATACAAATGAATTAATGATGTTACCGTTAAATAAGTACGTGTAGGGAGATTGTCCTCCCGCGGCCTGCAACAAAACCGTTCCTCCCGAGCCTTCGCAATTCAAACTATCCAGAATGGTAAAATTCAATGTCGGATTTGGAAGAACAACATAGTTCACAGTATCCGGAAGATAACAACCCTGGTCTGATGTTGCAACAGAATAGGCACTTCCCAAACCATTCAACGTTAGAGGCAGCCCCGTGATTGCCCCGTTGCTCCACTCCACCGCTACGGGCGATGTAAAGGCTACCACACTTCCCTGACAAACGGTTGAATCAGAAATAGCCGCACCTATCTGCAAACCAGGTAATATCGATACCAGTGCTGAATTCGACTGCGTTGTATCGCAAGAACTGAGACCCGAAACTCGAATCAATGCACCGGCGAAATCTGCACCCGCTTCATACACATGAAGCATCGCTCCCGAGCCACCAAGGATTGACCACATTGCACCGTTGTCTGAACTCGACTCCCACAGATAACTTTCGGGCAACCCACTGCTCCAGGAAGAAGGCACTTCCAGATCATATCCATCACAATGATTTATCACGCTAGGGATGCTCAATCCTCCGGCTACACAGCCCATATCCCAGCTGGTGCAGTAGCGAATATCATTGTCGCTATTCATGGATGAATACTCACCGACGCTAATCAACTGGTTACCGTATATCGCCAAATCAGCTGCTCCGATGATACCTCCCGGTGGACGTACGTTTTGGTTTACGAATGCACCATTGCTTAAATCGATGGCGGTAACAGCGCCCGTAGTCGGCCCAGAGGTATTGAAGAAGTTGCCCGCGATGTAAAGCAAGTTGCCCCGCTGTTTCCAGTTTCGCACGTAAACAATGTTGCCTTGCACAGGCACGTTATAGCCCGGGAAACGAGAGCCGTCCGCAGCACTGAAATAAGCCGTAATCGAGTTATCTACTTCACCGCTTTGCGGACCAAACCAACCACCCATCAATACATGACCATTGTGCATTTGAACCAACTTAGCACCGCTGCCAATCGTTGGATACTGCGCCAGAAAAATGGTCGACAACTGAGCATCCCATGGAAGAACAGCAAAGGTGTTCTTGTTGACCATAGCAGCAGAACTGCGCGATGTTGAATTCACGTTGCTAAATGAACCGACAATGAGCATCGTGTCGCCTGAAATTTCAAAATCCGTTATCTCTCCGTTGATATTGAAATAAACCGGCTCAAGCGTAAGAGTAGCTAGATCGAAAGAGGCAATGCGGCTGCGACCTTCGCCATTCACACTGGCATTGGTACTGTTGAATTGGATGAACAAATGCCCGTCCACAATATCAATCGAAGTCAGACTCGGTGTGCTCGCCACCCAGTCATACACGGTTTGTGTGACGGGATTCATGGCAAACATGCGCGGTGATCCCAATACGTTCACCGTTGGACTATTGCCTGCAACAAACAACGTGTCACCTGTGGAGGTAAGCGCCAGATTCGTCACAGGATTGATAAACTCGATCGTATTCGGTATAAATTCTCCGGTATTCAAATCAATCGTTGCAAAATAATTTGCTTCAAAACCTCCAAGCAATCCTGTATCCGAATTAATGAAGTATCCTCCATCACCCGGAACAATCTGTTTGTATGAATCTGTGGTTCCATTGTAAGGCAAATTCAACGGAAGGACCGTTAGGTCGTGTGGGTTTAATGCCGCAATGCTTTTCCGCACATGACCGGAAATCTCGGAAAAACCACCGGCTAGGTACAAAACATCATCCACCAACGTCATGTATCCAACAGAACCATCAAATTCAAGATAAAAATGCGTCGACTCATCGTACAAGGGCGTATCCGCAAAACTGTGGATAAGGGTCGAATAAGGCAATCCGCTGTTGCTGTAATACTCCTTCAACAAAATACGGTCGTTCCAAACAGTCAAATACGAAGCCGAATTCATCGTATAGAAATCAATCATCTCGATGAAGGCATTATCGATTCGGTTCAGCTTGACGATTTTGTAATAGGTGGTGGAATTAGACGAACCATTCTGATAAACGGTCTTGGCAAGGAGAAAGTAGAAGTGGTTTGCTGTAGCAACCATTTCCGTTACTTCCGGTTGACTATTGATGTTCGTGAAATAATCGACCACCGGATTCCAATCGTTGAGCTGAAACGTGCTGAGGTCAAATCGAGCAATTCGGTTGCGCGCCTCACCTTCCATCGCAGTGAAATAACCCGTTACATAAAGCATGTTATCATATACGACTAGGTGACGAACCCATTGATTAGCCGAGGCCTCCATCATCACTTCTCCCGTGTGCCAGTTGAAAATGGTGATGTCATACCCCACGCTGTAAATGATGTAATCGCCATACCGAATCATCTCGTCCACTTCCCAGCCTGCTTGGTTCGTGGCGATGTTGTACGGCAAATCGGTGTAGCTACCGTCGGGGTGAATTTGAATGAACTGATAGTTCTGTGTACCCGACTCATCAACGCCTTCGAAGTAGTGGGTTGCAATAATCCATCCACCCTCACCGTCATCAACCGTAATGTCGACATAAGGTACCCAGGGCAAACTGTATGATGGGCGCATCGTATTCTCGTTGAATATTTCACCGCCATTGCGAGATCCTGCATAGGTCGAAAATTCGCCGGCGAAATACGCCAGCCCGCGATTTTCATCAACCTCTACAGAATTAACTTCAGCATTGAACGAACGCAACAACGTATTGGGAGTCAGTTGACCAAAACAGGAAAGTGCAATAAAGCTTATGAAAGATGCCAGCACGTATCGAAAAATACTCATGCCCCAAATCTAATCGCCGAAAGGCTGTCTGAAAAATCAAAATAAGCCGAATACAGAACGGCCAACGCTGCGAATCAACTCCTTACGAGGAGCAGAGTGAAGAACGATCTGCAGTTCCTCTGTCAAGCTCGATTCCTCATTCAGAAATCGAAAGACCCGTTCAATGGGATTGTGTTTGTAAACCGAGGTGAAAAAGGCAGCACCCACATCGTTGCGCCGGTAGAGCACGTCGAGCAATACGGCATCATAAAAGGCAAACCGGGTCTTGCTGTGAAATGATTTTAAGGACGCGCCCTTTTTCAGGTGTGCACACAGTCGCACGACCAGTCTTCCCGAAAAATAAAACGTATAGCCCGTGCTCGCCTTGGTCCAGCCACCGGCACTGCCGATATGCAAAACATGCGCTGTGTTCTTGCGATGAAATGGATGCGTTGTCATGGGAATAATTCCCGCCTCTTGCTCTACAATCTCATATTCACGAATACCCGCTTGATTGAGATAATCGCGAATGCCTTCCTCGTATTCACTTCTAGCCAGCAGGTTGCCCGAAAAAAGCGTGTACTCAAAAAGGGCTTCGTGCTTGCTCGTTGGCAATACATACATGAACCGAGTGTTGTCATGCTGTGGTATCCGAAAATCCATCATGGTGAAGCGACTCTCATCGAACATAGGCTCTTTCGTTCGAATAAACCATCCCACAAAATGCTGATGAATCCACGGATGATTTGATAAGGCCGCCTCCGCTTTTAAATCGACAACACTATTGAATACACAGGATGCCTCATATCGCGCATCCTTGGTTATCACTACAGCACGATCACCCTGCTCTTGAATATCCAGGACTGACTCGGTTAGCCATTCCATCATCGCGCAGTCCGATAACTTGTTCTTTACGTAGCTGTAAAAATCCGCGCTTCGAAGCATCTTGTAGGTGTAATCTCCTAAGTCAATCGTCTTTTCAAACGTATCGCTCATGAAATCGGCTCGCTTCCAAGACTTCGTGATAATATCATCCCAGCGCCCGCTTCCCTGTTCCCACCAGCACCAGGTGCGATCATTGGCTCGCTTATCATCTGCATCAATCATGAGAATACGCTTATTCTGAAAAAACGAATCCTCGCTCATCGCCAAGGCCAACTGCAACCCCGCAGCACCACAACCGGCTATGATGTAGTCGTAACGCTTCATACCAGCATTAACCAATAGGTGAAAAAGAAAAAGGCGAACGCGAAATACAGATGTACGCCCAACGCGTGTTTTTTCTCCGACATGACACGGGCAAAAAGCAAATGCGCTGCCATCGACACACTAAACCACCCGAGGTAGTTCTGCAACGGAACAATGCCTCCTGCAAACTGCCAGTAATCCATCGCAGGTGCGCACTGTTCCATCAGCACATCGAGACCAACCATGAGCAACGATGCTCCGGTGGCAATGCCCCACTCCGATTGCGCAAATCGCGTCATCATGGCATGGGTAGCAAACACCAGTAACATCCAGTTCACACCGATCATCCACGGCACGCCTTGCCACTTCAGACCAAGGTTTTCGCCATAGCTGTAGACCCCGAAGATGTATCCTTTGTTCACACCTAACCACTCCGCTACAAAACCTATCACAAATGGAATGAGCAATGCGCCCCAAGCCTTGCGTGGGATATTGAACAGCACTAATGCTGCACTCAACCCCAGATTCAACGGTGTAAGGGAAATAAACCACTCGCTATGGCCCAGCACGCTGCCGATCACTGCCGACAAATGAAACAGCCACACCAGAAAGATGGAAGCCTGTATGCGGTATGTTTCGATTAGAGTTCTCACTGATCCTTCAATATAATTTCTGAAGCAATTTTCCCCGACATCACGCACAACGGAATGCCTCCTCCGGGATGCACACTTCCCCCGCAGAAGTATAAATTTTTTATGCGACTGCTGAAATTAGGGTGACGCAAAAATGCGGCAAATCGGTTGTTGCTGGCTGCACCGTAAAGCGAACCTTGATAACTCTGCGTACGTGCTTCAATGCCTCGCGGATCGAGCACCTGTTCTGCTTCGATGAGCGATTCAACATCGGTCTTCAACAACCGATTGAGTTTCGAAATCACGCGCGATCGGATCTGCGGTATCAGCGCATCCCAATCCTGCCCTTTGTTACCCGGCACATTCACCATCACAAACCAGTTCTCGCAACCTGCAGGCGCGTCAGCTTTTTCGTCCTTCGAAGAAATATGGATGTAGATCGTGACATCCTCCGCAACCTCTTTCCCTTCAAACAACACTTCGAATTCTTTTTTGTAGTCGGATGCGAAAAAGATATTATGCAAATCGAGTTCGGGAAACTCCTTCTTAATGCCCCAGTAAAAAATCAGCGCCGATGAAGAACGTTCTTGCTTCAACGTACGTTCCGGTGCCTTTTCGCGCGGCAACAAGGTGCGATAGGTGGGCATCACATCCATATTACTCAACACCGCATCGCACTGCACCGTGCGGTCGGCCACCCGAATACCCATGGCCTTATCATCGGAAACCATTATCTCCTCCACGCGCTGATTGAAATGAAACTGAACGCCCATTTCGCGCGCTCGGTCATACAATGCATTCGTAATGCTGATCATTCCTCCTTGCGGAAAAAAAGTGCCGTAGTGCTGTTCCAGGTGGGGAATCATACTCATAATACCCGGCGTGCGATAGGGCGACGATCCGTTGTAGGTTGCATAGCGATTCATGAGCTGCACCATCCGCTCGTCTTTAAACGCACTTCTATTCTCTTCATGCAGCGAATTCATCAATCCCAAACGATGCGCTTGCATTACGCCTCGCAGCGTTTCCTTCGACAGATAAGTCGAAAGCTTGTGCAATGATTTTTTGAGGAACAACGACTCGGTGATTTCATACTTCATGGCCGAATGGGCGAAGTACTGCTTTACCTCTTCCTGCGTTACCTGAAAGACATTCGACGCTTCAACAGCATAGCGCTCCTTATCGGCAAAGGCCGTAAAACGCGTTCCGTCTTCGAAGTAGTATTTGCAGACAATTTCCTTGCGGATATAGGTGAAATAATTGCGCAAATCGGCATCGCTATCCGCAAAAAGTTCTTCCAAAAAATGCGGCATGGTGAAGAGCGATGGCCCGGCATCGAAGCGATAGCCGTTCACTTCAAACTGCGATAGTTTGCCGCCGGGATAATCGTTGGCCTCGAACACTTGCACGTGCATACCTGCTGCGCGCAAACGAATGGCGGCCGACAAACCGGCAACGCCCGAACCTATGATAATGATGTGCTTACTCAATGGTCACTGGTCACACTTGTGTTAGCGCTGAATGCTCAATGGCTGCTGCACACGTCCGATTTCGCTTGACAGCGACAACACATACATGCCGTTAGCAACCTCAGGCAATATCCATTGCTTCTCAAGTCGTGAACCCGCAGAGAAAACACTCGACTCGTGCACAAGTTTTCCCGACACATCAAAAAGCTGCAAGCGATAGTTCCCCTCGCGCAAATTCGATGCGCTCACGCGCACCTGTGTGCTCGCCGGATTGGGATAAACACTGAGTTGCGCTGCTCCATTACCGAGCTCATTCACGGAAAAATTGGTGAACACGTTGATGTTGTCCACATAAATGGCATTGCCATAACGTCCTCTGTTTTCGAAAGCGATGATGACGTCCTCAAAATATTCTCCGGAAGGAAAATTAGCGAAATACGATACCCACTCAGTCGATGACGGCACGTAGTAACCCGTATTGTCGGGCGCTGTGCTCAGGTCATCACCACCCAAGCTCCACAGTTCCGTCCAGGTGTCTCCGCAATCGGTTGAATACACAAGTGCCAACGAATCGGAATACCCGTCGCTGTATTGCGCATACGCCACATCAAAGCTCACGCCCATGTCAGCGCCCGAACGCTTGCCCATCCATATGCGATCGCGCGCGCCTTGGGCATCATAGTAATAATTATCGAAACGCATACTGTACACGCCGGTTCCAAATCCACTGGCATCGTCCGTAACGGTCCATGCGCCACCACCGTTGCTCGTCCAGCTTTCGGGAAATCCTCCCGTTTCGAAGTCTTCCACAAAGTCGCCACCCAACGCCTCGGCATTCGAAATGTAGTTCGTGTAGGTAACCGTTTGCGATTGACCACCATCTGTCACCGTGAGTGTCACATCGTAGGTGCCGGGTTCGTTGTAGACAACGGTTGGATACGGTTCTGTGCTGGTTGATGGCGTTGCACCGGGAAACGACCACGCGAAGGTGGCATTGGCAGAGCACACACTGTGATTCACAAAATGCACTTCATCGCCCGGACAGAAAAACGTTTCGTAGGCGGCAGAAAATCCGGCGATCAATTCGCTCGGCTCATACGCAGGTGCTTCCCACACGCCGAGGTTCCACGTCGCCAAACGCACCACATTGTCGCGCACAAACGGCACAATGCGCAACGGCTCGGTGCCCACCGGCAATCCGGTGCTGTAGCTTTCCCAATCGCTCATGCTGTTGTTGCGATAAAACACCAGTCCATGCTGCATCGCCAAATACACGCCACCATCCGTGCCATACTGGTGAGCAATCGCCCATGGATACAATCCGCTGAGTGTAGCTGTAGTAAGGTTTTCCCAGTTTGCTCCGCCATCTTGCGTACGAAACACCTTGTTCGAGTTGTTGCCATCGTAATACGAAATCCAGAGCTCCAGCGGATTCGTTCCCGAAAGGCTGAAGGAGAAGTAACGTAGGTTCTGTGGCAAATTCATCTCCTCCCAGGTAATACCATGATCCGATGAATGCCAGATTATCCCGGTATTACCAACGCCTTGCTGCACATAGATATGATTCGGATCGGCATAGCTCTGCTCCATCCAATAGAGTTTGTTGGCTTCGTTCGTTCCAAAGGTGTAGTATTCGCCAAACGATCCCCCACCATTGGTTGAACGATAAAGTTTGTGATCTCGCCCCAACCATGCCACGTTGTAGTATTCGTGATCGAACATCACGCGTGAACTACCGTTGTTCCAATAGGATTCATTCGGGGAAAGCCCAAGTCCAAAACCTTGCACGGGATCGGCCAATGCTTCAGGCAAAATTTTGCCGCCGATATCGCTAAATAGCGTGCGGTTTTCATCGGTGTACTTCACATAGCCCGTGGCTGCTTCACCGCCACCGAGCGCGAGAAACTCGCCTTCAGGATAGTTCTCGTGATAGCCCATGTTGCCGTTATGATAACGACCGCCCACCATCATGTCTTCGTTCCATCCTTGATCGTAGCCCCACAAATTCACGGCCTTTATTCCGCGATTGAGGTTGTCGTGCGACTGCATGAAATCCGGCGAATGGCCGATGCCACCGTCATTGCTAAACCAGATTTCCTCGGTCGTCTCACTCGTTTTGTAAATGCGATACTCTTGCTGGTCCACATGGAAATTAGATATACCACCGATGTAACCGCCCACGCCTTCATAGGTGGCTCCGGCATCATTGCTCTGCCAGAGGTTCAATCCACCGATGAGGATTTTGTCGGCATCCAGCTGCGATGCAATCATGGTGGTGTTGTAATGGATCTGCGAGTAGTCGCCGTCATCACTTTGAAAGTTCATCAAGTTCGGATGCGTGTCAGAATAAGGTGTACCGATTAATCCATGCGGAAGTGACCACGTTGCACCGGCATCATAACTCACCCACGTACCTACCCAGCCGTTGGTGGTCACTGTCGAACCGGTGTTCTGATAACCGACCAAACACGCATAAATGCGATTCGGATCTGCTTCGGTGACCGCGAGTCGTCCGCCTTGAATGTCGATGTCGCCCAAGGAGCTGTCGAACCATCCCGTAATGCTTTGCTCGAAGGTGAGACCGCCATCGGTGCTCTTGTAGAAGCGAGCAAATCCCACCGCAGTGTCGAAGTGAATGGTGTAAATCGTTTGCGGCTCGCCGGGTTTGAAGGCTATGGCTTCGCAGCGGTTGGGAAGGATTTCCGTGAAGTTGTCGCCGCCGTCTTCGCTGCGAAAGAGTCCTTGCGAGGTCGCTGCGAATATCACTTCATTGTTGTCAGGCGCAAAGGCAATTTCCCAGGCCGAGATGTTTTGGGAAACAAAGGATGGCTGACCAATGACCTGCCACGTGAGTCCGCCATCGAGCGAACGATACAAATCATTTTCCGCACTCAATATCACCACTTGATCATCGCTCGGCTTCACACGCACTGCGGTCACGCTGCCCATGATGAGTCCGGGCGTAACGTATTCCCAGTGCTGACCACCGTCGACTGTTTTATATAGTCCACCGCTTTCGGTTCCGCAATACAACAGCTGCGGATTTTGGCTGCTGCGATCGTGGCAATACACATTGCTGTGTCGAAAGCCCGGCTCCATGGGCGAGCCTTCACCGTTTACGTGATGCACGGGACCTTCGTAGTGCCAGATGTCGAGTTGCGATCCACGGCTTGAGCCCGGCTGTTGCAAGGCGCGTATCCGAGCTTCCTGCTCACTGCGCTCTTCAGCCGTCGGCATCACGATACGTCCATCGGGCTGCACATACGGACGCACACGCGCCACCCAATGCTTGAAGAAATGCGTGTCGGCATTTTTCTCGAAGGCATGATCGAGGTAATATTCCTGATATGCCGCCACCACCTCATAATAGTTAGGATCCTCGCTGTGCAACACTTGCACCCACTGCGGCTTGCCCTCAGCCGATGTCGGATAAAATTCGGTGTAGTGTGATTGCGCGCGAAGGAGTGATGCGCTCAGAAGGAAGATGATGAAAAAACGCATGGGGTTGTGGTTTTGGCGAAGATAGTTAATTGGCAGAATCGCTTATGAAGGCAAGTTAATCGGAAGTACAAATTACAAAGTACGAAGTACGGTCAGGGGCGGGGCTTTTCGCGCGGGGCGGGTGCGCCGAAGCTGAGCGAAAGTATTGGGCTAACAACCCATCCCCTAGCCCCTTCCCAAAGGGAAGGGGAATTCCCTTCGCGTGGGTGTTATCCATTTCAAAAGCGAAGGTCAGAAATTGCATTTTTTTCTAAGCATGCCACTAGCGAGAAGGATCTCCCCTTCCCTTTGGGAAGGGGCCGGGGGATGGGTTGTAATATCACACAGCCCCATTGCTTTGGCACAAGCGTTCTTCGCAGGAAGGGTCTCCTATCCCTCACTATGAGGAGCCGATTGTGATTATGTCATACTGCGCTCAGCGAGTGTTAGTCGCGAAGGCATCGAACGGAATAACCACTTTCTTTATAGTTAGTGCTTCGTGCCACCGTTCCATTGTTATCAAAGAGAACGCGCACCCATCCTCCGAAGGCAACACTTTGTGTTGAACACCACAAGTAACTTTGAACACCCATAGCTCCAAAAATACCGATGCCGTTTCGGTAGCCGCAAGGTGGCCCTGAAAACCCGCTACTATTGGTTGCGTCCACATTCAGTGAAGTCCACAATCCATTCGAATCTATTGCTGTCCCTGTGGACTTCAATGGACCGCCTGCCAGACTTAATCCTCCCAAGAAATTCGTCAGCGTCGTCCACTCTGCATCGCTGGGGACATGCCAGCCCGTCGGACAAAGCCCACGAGCATCGTTGCACGCAAACCAATTATACAACTTGCCATAAGGGCACTCATAACTCGCATCGTTGTTGTAATAAGACCAAGCTCCTGAAGTTGTTGCCCCCCAAGCAGCGTTGTCCAGATCAGTCACTATTGCATCTCCATTCCGATAAACACCCGTGTTCAGATTCTCAGCCATCCACTCTTGCGTGCCAATCACGATGGTCTTGTAAACGTTGCCTTCCTGGTCGGTCATCGTGCCGTAGATAAGGTCGGGATTGTGCACATTGAGTGTGCCACAGGTGTGCTCGGCAGTGCTTGTGCCTCCGCCGTTCGCATTGGCCGCACTGATACCCGGAATAATTACATGTTCTTCATTGCCGACGAATAGTGTATCACCAGCAGCACTCACATTCAAACTTACCGAACCTGCGAGCAACGCATACGGCACACTCAGCATCTGCTGTGTGCCTAGATCCAAAAAACCCTGTCCCAAATCAATTTCGACTTGCATGAATTTGCTGCCATTCGCCCAGTTCACAACCGAAAGGGGAACAGTACTGCCAAGCTGCGCGGTAAACAATCCCAACGAAGAGGTCGTCACCGTTTGCAATTCTTGCCACACTGCAGCGCCTGTGGCTGCTCCATCGTGTATCGTAAAACGCGTATTAATCGTGGCACCGTTCAACGCCTGTCCCGATGCATCGCGCGCAACAGCCTGATAAGGAATAAGTGCCGGCGCTTGTGCGAAAAGAATGCTACTGAGCGAGGTGAAAATGAATAGCAGTTGGAGGCGCATGGATTATGTTTTGAGCGAAGATAAAACAAGTGGCGAATGGCGAGTGGCGAGTGGCGAGTGACGAGTGACAAATTCGCCACTCGTCGTTCGCCGTTCGCCATTCGTCACTATTGAAAGTAGTTCACAATCGCCTTCTTCACCAGCACCTCCTGCTCTGTCGGGGTGAGGTTCGGCAGGTCGCCGTTACGTTCGAAATGCGGCCAACCTTGTTCGTCGCGGCCGACAAAGGTGTAATAACCGTAAGGGACTAGCAGCGAACAGATACCGACGTGCATCAATTCGAGCTTTTCGTCCTTCTTAAACTTCTGGTAATCCTGTCCTAACTCTTGTACACCAATCAAAAACAAAATAGCGGCATAGTCGAGCTTTTCTCCGTAAGACGCTGAAATACGCGTAACTGTCTCATTCCAAATCTTTTCAAATACGAAATCCATGGTAGGCATCAAATTATTCGGCAAATGTTCCGAAAAGTGAGACAACCTTTGGCATAATATACGTCTTATTTTTGCTTAAATTTGCCGAGCCTAATTTCAAGCGACTAAATTGTATGACTCAAATTCTACGAATTGTCTGTATTTCGGCCTTCTCTTTACTCACGCTGAGTGTGTTAGGACAAACCCGTCGCGATTCGCTGGACTTCCAGCATCGCGTAACGTCAGACATAAACGTGGCCCGTTTCGTTCGGGAGACCACCACAATCAGTGACAGCTCTTTTCAAGTTACCGTTAAATACCTCACCGGTGAATCGTTTATGACCGGTATTTACATGGACGCCGCTTTAGAGATGGCCCACGGTGAATTCACGTATTTCTACGCGAACGGATATAAAGAATCCGAAGGTCGTTTCAAAAACGGCTTCAAAGTAGGCACTTGGAAGCGTTGGAATTTCGAAGGAAAGCCCAAGCCGGACCGTTTCTATCCTGAGGAAGACTTTGTAAAAACAAACCGTGCCTCTAAGCCGGCTAAGTTCCCCGGAGGAATGGCTGCTCTTCAAACACTGGTTACCGACTCCCTGAATTACCCCGAAGCCGCTAAGTCCAACAAAATCGAAGGAACCGTATACGTGACCTTTACCATTGACGCTACGGGAGAAGTGAGCCAACCCACCATCACCGACGGTGTTCACGAAGTATTAGACAAAGAAGCTTTACGTTTTGTATCCTCCTTGCCTACCTGGCAACCTGCCGCAAAGAATGGTGTTCCCGTAGATTCAAACTACATTATGCCTATTACGTTCGATCTCGGTGGCAATGATGATGAAGAAAATTCAGTGCCCGACAAAGGCACTAGCAACTAATCGGATGGCTCCTGTACAGGGCCGTTCTGACTTTTATTACTCTTAATATAGAAAAGCGCCGCTCCCTTAACCAGGCGGCGCTTTTTGTTTAGTGGCGAATGACGAGTGGCGAGTGGCAAGAGACGAGTGCTTAACCTTTCAGAATGTCCCGTAGGGGCGGAACACAAGAAGTACAAATTACAAATTACGAAGTACGGACAAGGCGTGTCTCATGATCAATGGCAGAGGCTCCCGATACAGAAAATTCTACTTGGCAACATTTTTAGCCTTTCTAGAAATTTGTTGCCAACTTTTGGCAACAAATTTTCTTTTTTTGTAAAAATGTTGCCAAGGTCAAAATTCTCC
>Ga0114979_10000620_pt1 | contig 23292 bp, 19 predicted proteins | sample S_140625_EF_Meta_FD_87315 | JGI IMG/M metagenome (GOLD analysis project Ga0114979, IMG submission 87315) | Freshwater microbial communities from Lake Simoncouche, Canada to study carbon cycling - S_140625_EF_MetaG | ecosystem: Environmental > Aquatic > Freshwater > Lake | place: Lake...
CCACACAAGGTGTTAATCCGAGCCGGTGAGCAATTCGAGGAAGGTTTTTTCATTGTGAGTGGTGAGGTTCAAATTACGCACAAAAACAAAACTTACACCGTTGGGCCAGGTGCGGTTCTGGGTTTGTCTGAAGGCATGGTGGGTTTGCCTTCACGTTACACAGCGGTTGCTGCTACCTCCATACAACTCAAGATCATTGATTTCCATAAAGTGGACTCCATCATCAACGTGCTTCCATCAGAGGTGAGGGCCATTTTGGCCACCATCATCAAGCGCATTCTGACTCCATAAGAGGTGTAACTTGAGCGATTTCAAAACAGAGACATTTGAAGCGGGTCAATTCATTTGCAAAGTAGGTGACCAAGCAACACACCTGTATTTTTTGCAACAGGGTAGCGTTGAGTTGGTCAGCGCATCGGGTGATGCATTTGCTGTGATTCCTGAAGGGCAGTCGTTTGGTGAAGCTGCCATTTTAAAAGGCGGCATACGAGCTGCATCGATCAGGGCCAAGACCGACGCGGTCTGCAAGGTCATTGGCAACGATCAAGCCAGAGAATTGCTTATCAGTTATTCGCCATTGCTGGTTGTCATCATGGAGGGACTCTTGCTTCAACAAGCCATGGCCAATGCCATCAAATACAGCAAATAAGAAGATCACATTTCCGTGAAAAACATTCTTATTTCATTGCGTCTGACGCCATAGAAGAACCAGCTTCATGCAGACTGCTCCTATGCTTGGCTATTTAATTCGCGATGAAAAGAGTTGGATGCAGTGTTTGGAAAATTCATACACTGCTTTGCGAGTCTCGTGGCAAGGAGAGTGGGTTGGTTTGCCTTGGGTGCTCAAAGAGTGTGTGAGGTACCTTGGTTTAGATCGCAATCAAGTCTCACTGCCTGCACTGCAGATGCTGAAGGCTGCAGAACGTGTGGCCCACGAAATTGAAGCGTCCTTTGCCAACGACATTTTTCAGACAGAACCCCTTTATCACAACCGCTTGCACTTTGCAGATGCCATCACCACAGTCAGTGTTCAAATTGCCATTCAATCGCAACTGAACCAAGATTTCAATGCAGAGTGGAGTGCCTGCGCGTTGCTCGCTTGCATAGCCCATGATTTTGGACACAACGGGCGTGTCAACCAATTTGAGTCAGAGCTAGAAAGCTACTCCGTTAAGTTGTTGTGCCCCATCATGGATGAATGTGGTGTTGAAGGCGTCTGGCGCGAATGGGTAGAGCGATGCATTCTTCAATCGGACTTTGCCCTCGTTTCCCAAAATCACTTGGCTGTGAAAAATGCTGTTTTTGAATGGGATTTGAAATGGCTCATTGTGTTTTTGAACGAATCCGATGTCATGGCCAGCGCCTCTACCAACTTTGGAGTTGGCATGGGTGAAGCCTTAGCCAGTGAATGGAAAAAAATTGATTTTGTAGCGCACAAAACGGTTGCAACGCCAGCGGGTCGCAAGGGGTTTCTGAAAATCATCACGTTCTCCTCACCAGCGTCCAAGGCGTTGGGTATCCAAGCCGCCATCGACCAAGAAATTCAAGCGATTCAGTAAGCCGCAGCGTAGCAACTGTGTGAGCCAGGTGAGATCGAAATGAATCAGATCAATTCAATGTCAGCCAGTTGGCGGGCAATGTTGTGTTGAATGCCTATGGCGTGGCTGGCAGGACTTGAAAACAAAGCCATTCGCTTTAGGAAAAAAATTCTGCCTGCAGGTGGCAACAGCGCCAAAGACTTGTCCGGCGCTACATCGGCCCATTCCTCCGAAAGCTGTTGTGTCAGGGTCTTGCCAGTATCGGGCAGTGAGCTTGCCAAAATATCACACTCTTGAATTAAAACCAAAAGACAGCGGTGGTCAGCCAAATCAAAAGGCAAGCCTTGAATTTGCTGATGAGATTCGGCAACGTAGGCCGGGTCTGTTTTCAAAATGATGTCATTGACCAGCGCCTGATCAGTGGCGCTTACCTTGTGTTTTTTCATGTAAGGGACGAGGGCTTTGACCGTGACAGCCTCAATCTCCGAACGGAACCGGTTGATTTGTCCGTTGTGCAAAAAATCATGACTGACCATGATTAACAGCGCTAACCATTCTGCATGACTGAGTTGTTCACTTTGGGGTCGAGCAGAAACTTTTCGCAAGTTCACCAGCATCACTGTCAGTGCCACAACAGTGTCGGCAAAGTGAAGTCGGTTGTGGTATCTGGGCTCAAGTTTGAGCTTTGCGCGCTGACGGCCATCTTTTTCAATGGCTTCGATGACCGAGAAAATACAGTCATGAATGGCCTGATCTCTTGCCGGCAACTTGATACGGTCATCGAAGCCTAGTTTTTGCAATGAACTGTTGAGAACGACTGCCAACCCTGGCCAGTCCTTAGGCCATTTTTTTCTTAGATTTTGCAGTGTGGTTTCTAAATATGTCAGATCCATGGACACATCAAAGTCTGAATTTTTCTACTTCACGGTGAGTCGAATCGGCAATTTTAGACAACTCCATCACAGTGGCTGTAATTTGTTCAGAGGCCGCAGAATTGCTGCGAGCAATGTTGTCAACACTGCTTAAGTTGGCATTGATTTCCTCAACGGCGCTGCTTTGTTGCTCGAGCGCCGACGCAATGCGTTGCAACATGTCATCAGTTTCTTGAGAGCCGCTCTCAATCCGAGCCATGTCGGCACTGACCTCGTGAACTGCGGCGACCGCTTGACGAGTGTCTTCGACAGCTTTTTGCACCAATTGCGCAATTTCTTGAGAACTCTCGGCACTGTTGACGGCCAATTTGCCAACCTCATCAGCAACCACTGCAAAACCCTTGCCGTGTTCGCCTGCTCGCGCTGCTTCAATGGCAGCGTTCAGCGACAGCAAGTTGGTCTTGTTTGCAATCTTTTCAATGACTTCCGTGATCTTGTTAATTTTTGCTGAATTGGCAGCAATACTGTTCACAACATCCACCATGTGATTCATTTTGCGAATGCCATCGCGAACCAAGTGAACAGATTCTTTCGATTTTTGGCTGGCAACTTCGGTATTTCTTGACACATCCGTCACAGACGTCGCTGTTTGCCTGACAGCAGCGGCCACTTGGCTGATGGCGTGTGTTTGGTTCATGGCGCCATCAGAAATCTGACCGATGGCCTGGCTGGACTCAGCGGAAGCTGTTGCAACTTGGCGCGCATTTTGATTGATCAAGCGCATGGAGGCACTCAATGAATCCAGTGATAAATTGATGTTTGTTTTGAGTGTGAGCAAATCACCATGCCCTTGAGCATGAACCCTTGAACTCAAATTGCCTTGGGACACACCTTGCATCACCGATCCGACATCGCTCATCATGCTGTTCAGTGCATGCATAGCCTCTGTTGCTTGGTTCATGGCCCGTTGAAATTCACCAGAGACATTCAGATTGACTCGCTTGGCAAACTCACCTTTTTGCAATGCCTGCATCAATTCATTCAAGCCATTCATGGTCAGCATGATGCTTTCAGCAGAATCGTTGACAACCTTTTTCATGGCCGCCATGTCACCCCTTAAAGGCGCTTCGACACGACGGCTAAAGTCGCCCGCCGAGACAGAACCCACCACGGTATTGACTTCTTGCACTGCGCGTTGCACTGATTCAAGCAAGGCGTTTAAAGAGGACGAGGCTTTGCCAACTTCGTCATGGCTTTCGACTTTGATGCGCTTTGAAAAATCGGTGCTGGTTTCGATGGCCGCAATTTGCAATTGCATGTCGCGCAAGGGAAGCGCAATTTTTTGTCCCGCAAAGTAAGCCAACAGAAGGCCCACAAAAACGGCAACCAAGAGGGCCGCGATTTGAACCTGTTGGAACAGGTCAATCCGATGATTTAAGTCATCTTGTGCATTGTTTGCGGCAATGCGACTGGCTGCTTCCACTGTGTTTAGTTTTTCAGCTAATTCATCATAGGCCTTGTCTGCATCTTGCATCATCATGGCACCTAAGTTGGAGTCTGATGTGGCTGCATCATAGGCGTCACGAACGGCAACTTCATAGGTCTGAAAGGACTTGAGCAAACCGCGAAGACTGGCGTCATGTGAGTTTTGAACCTCTTGTATTAATTCAACCAAAGAGGCCAATCTTTCACCCATCATTGCCTGAGCAGACTTTGAAGCCTTCTCACTTTTGAGGTTAAGCAAAGCCAGGCTTCGGTAGGCTGCGGCGTGTGTGGCATCAATCGTGGTCTCGGCATCCAAGGCCATACGCTCTGTGGCCACTGCATTGTCTAGCAAGTCATTGACATTGGACTGCAGTGTTCGCATATTGGCAAAGCTAAAAATACCAAATGCCAACAATAACACCGCCACCATGAGCGGTGCCATCATGAGCTTTTTGGCAATGCCAATGTTTTTGTAATTTGCGAACATGCCTGATCCTATAAAAATTCACCAAGGCAAATTGCGCCTTGGCCTAGAACAAAATTACAGCTTGTAAATGCCGCCGCAAACGATCAGGTTACCTAACTTTTCGCAATAAGCTTGTTTTGGCTGAACAGATTTGGTCAAAGGATCAGTAAATTTGTAATCTTGCCAAAACTTGGCTTTGGTACTTGCCAACTCAACGCGCTCTTTTACAAATTCTTTGCCATCGGGGTCTTTCAAGGAAATCAAGTCCTTGCCCACCTGCTTGGTATTTTGGCCATGTGCCAAGCACTTGCCAGTGTTGTCGTACACCACCAAATACAAATCGCGATCTACAAATGTTTTGCTGGGCGCCGTAATATCGGCATAGGCAGCTTCGCCTTTGGCTTTGACGGCCGCTACCCCTTTGGCCACCATGGCTTCAGCCTCTGCTTTGGTGGCACGTTCACCAGCCGCATGACCAAGTGTGGGGTAAACAACGGCTGCGGTCAGTAACAGGGCTGAGAAAAAGTTTTTGCAAGTCTTCATGGTTTGTTATCTTAAAGGGGGGAAGTGATAAGGAAAATTAAGTTGAAAACTTTTCAACTTCACGGCGGGTGCCGTCAGCAATCTTAGACAGCTCAATCACGCTGGCCGTAATTTCTTCTGCGGCAGAAGCGTTGCTGCTTGCAATTCGGTCCAGATTGAACACGTTGGCATTGATTTCCTCAGCAGCGCTGCTTTGCTGTTCAAGTGCAGCAGAAATACGCTGCAGCATTTGATCGGTTTCGCGCGATGACAGTTCAATGCGGGCCATGTCTTCACTGACTTCACGCACAGTGGCCACAGCCTTGGCGGTTTCAGTGACGGCTTGTTGAACCAATTGAGCAATTTCTTGTGAGCTTTCGGCACTGTTGGCTGCAAGTTTGCCGACTTCCTCAGCCACCACAGAGAAGCCTTTGCCATGTTCGCCGGCTCGGGCCGCTTCAATGGCGGCATTGAGTGACAGCAAGTTGGTTTTGTTGGCAATCTTTTCAATCACTTCCGTGATCTTGTTGATCTTGTCTGAGTTGACGGCAATGCTGTTGACCACATCAACCATGTCCGTCATTTTTTGCATCCCTACGCGCATGATGGCAATCGACTCTTGCGATTTTTGACTTGCAATACTTGTGTTGCGAGATACATCGCCCACAGAAGTGGCCGTTTGACGAACGGCTGCAGCCACTTGTGAAATGGCGTGTGTTTGATTTTGGGCGCCATCCGAAATTTGAGCAATGGCATTGCTGGTTTCGTTGGCTGCAGTCGCTACCTGACGCGTATTGCTGTGAATGGCGCGAAGGGCTTGACTCATTGAGTCCAATGAATCATTGATATTGTCCTTGAGGGTAGACAAATCGCCACGACCTTGAGCGACCACGCGCTGAGTCAGGTCGCCTCGCGCCACGCGGCTCATGACACTGCCCACGCCGCCAATCATCTCGTCCAAGGATTCCATGGCAGAGGTGGCTTGATCAATGGCGAGCTTGAATTCGCCTTGCACATGAACAGATGAACGCACTGAAAAATCGCCTTGAGACAAGGCATCCATGACTTTTCGCAAATCTTGAATGGTCAATTGAATACTGTCGACGGAGGCGTTGACAGCATCCTTCATTGTTTTGAGATCGCCATCTAAATTGGATTCGACACGTTTGCTAAAGTTGCCTTGAGCCATGGCTGCCACAGCACTGTTTACTTCTTTGATGGCGTTTTGTTGAGACTCTAACAAGGCATTGAAAGCTTGCGCTGTTTGGCCCACTTCGTCGGTGCTTTCAACTTTAACTCGCTTGGAAAAGTCTGAACTTTTGGCCACTTCGCGAACCATTTTGCGAACTTTTTCTAAGGGCTCGCTGACTGATCTAACAATCCAATAGGCAAAAGTAATACCTAAAGCCAATCCCACCAGAATCAGCGCAATACTGAAAAAACGATTGTTGTTGTAGTTTTCTGTAGAGGCTTCGTATTCAACTTTGGCCACCTTCAGTTGCACTTCGATCAAATCAGAAAACTTGCCACTGATGGGGTCTATGGCAGGGTAGAGCGGCCCGGCCGTGAATTCGGCGATGGCTTGCTTGTCTTCCGCCTTCATGATGTCGCGCAGTTTGTCTAGCTCTACCTTGGTTGTTTTGAACATCGGTTCAATTTCGGCGACCAAGGCTTCTTCTTCAGGGACCAACACCGTGTTTTTATAGGCTTGCCATTTTTCGGCAATCACTTTTTCAGCGTCATCGAGGTTTTTGCGGCCTTCTTGCCAAGTGATGTTGCCGTTGCGAACTTTGTGAGAGGCGTCAACAATGTTGACCGCGTACATGTCCGCAATGACCTTCAAGTCGCGCAAAGGAACAACTCGGTCGTCATAAACGGTTTGCATACTGGCCAACACTTGAGCCATGTTTCTCAAACCATTGACACCAATTAAAATGGACAGTGCACCTAGCAAGGCCACAAGGATCATCAAGCGCTTGGCGACGTTTAAATTTTTCAACACCACTATTCCTTTAAGCTAATTCTTAAACGAGGGTATTGTGTATCAGTTTTGTAGCTTTTTATGTAATTGTTCCTTTGGTGTTAATCCTGATTAATTTCAAAAGAAAAATGACGAAACAATTAAATCTTGGTATTTCATTTGGTACTAAAACAAAAATCTCTAAATTAACCAATTTAAATGCTCTGTAACAATATGGAATAGGAAGATCCGTTTCAGTCAATTCTGACAAGTACTTGTGATCTAATCTGTAAACTAGCAAAAATTTGTATTTAAATTTTGTACTCAAAAATACTTAAAAAGGTAGCTCATGGCGACAATTCTCTTGGTAGATGACGAAGACTTGCTGCGTGAAGGGGTGCGTGAAATATTGGAAATGAACGGTTTTTCAGTCATTGAAGCGCCTGATGGTCAAGAAGCTTTGCGTCAATTTGCGCTGGCTGAGAAGGTTGACTTGGTCATATCTGACATCGTCATGCCCAATATGGACGGCGTAGATTTCGTGACCAAATTGCGCGAAATGTTCCCAGACGTACCAATTTTGACCATCTCAGGCGGAAGCCGCGTGGTCAGTGCACGTTTTGGCTTAGATTCAGCCCTCTTGTCGGGCGCCAATGCCAGTCTGACCAAGCCTTTTACAGCCAAGCAATTGATTGAAAAAGTGAAGAGTCTGTTGTCAGCCTGATGTCTCACCGAATCTTCCCTAGATGTCCTCGTTGAATTTAAACTTCTCTTCTGATTCAGACAATTCTGAGCTAGCCATTGAAGCGGCCGCCACTGGCCGTAAAGGCTTGGAAAGTGCCAACGTCTTGCTGGTGGATGACAGTGTCATGTTGCGCATGGGCTTGCGTCGTTCCTTGGAAGCTGTCGGCTTGCGGAATATTCGCGAAGCCAACAATGGCAAGGAGGCCATTGAGATTTTGATGCGAGAGCCCTTTGACCTCATGTTGCTTGACATGGAAATGCCTGTCATGAGCGGTATGGAGGTGCTCGAAGTCATTCGCGAAACGCCCTACCAAGCTTGGCCTCCCGTCATTGTCATTTCTGGGGGAGCAGGCAGTTCTGGCATTGACGATGCTGTTCGTTGTATTGAGTTGGGCGCAGAAGATTATTTGCCCAAGCCTTTCAACCCCGTGTTGCTCAAAGCACGCGTTACCACTTGCATTGATAAAAAGCATTTGCGCGATCAGAACGCCTTGCGCATGCGCCAACTTAAACGTCAACACGAGCAACTCAGCCAGGAGCAGGAAAAAACTGAGCAATTGCTACTGAACATTTTGCCCAAGAAGATTGCTGGACGCCTGAAGTCAGGAGAAGCCAGAATTGCCGATGCTTGCCCCTCTGTGAGTGTGTTGTTTGCAGACATGGTGGGCTTTACCAAGATGACGCGAACCATCACTGCGACAGCCTTGGTTGAGATGTTGGGCGATCTTTTCTCGCGATTCGACTTAATCACTGAGCGCCATGGACTTGAAAAGATCAAAACCATTGGCGATTGCTATATGTTGGCGGGTGGTGTGCCTGAGGCCCGAGATGACCATGCCGAGGCCACAGTGATGGCGGCCATGGACATGTGCGAAGCTTTGAAAGAATTGTACGAGCGCACCAATGGCGCCTTGAATATGCGCATTGGCATTCACAGTGGACCTGTCGTGGCGGGTGTGATTGGGGTTCGCAAATTTACTTACGATTTATGGGGCGACACAGTGAACGTGGCAAGTCGCATGGAGTCGACGGGGCAACCCGGAAAAATCCACGTATCTTCTGCGACGGCGGACATGTTGGCCGGTAAGTTTGAACTAGAAGCGCGCGGCATGATCGAAGTGAAAAGTTTAGGTCAGGTAGAGACATTTTTTGTGGGTCCTCGACTGGCTACTCCCAATTGATGTCATGACACAAACAGCCAAACTATTCAATCTATCCGCCTCAAATTGCATGAACAGGAGCAAGCAAGCATGGGCCTAAGAGACATTGTCCCAACGGACAAAGAAATTGTGATGAGAGAAGATGACTTCATCGTGTCTAAGACCGACTTGAAGGGGCGAATTACGTACGGCAATCAAACGTTCATTCAATTTTCTGGCTTTGAAGAGCATGAAATTTTGGGCATTCAGCACAACGTCATTCGCCATCCTGACATGCCTCGCGCTATCTTTAAAATGTTATGGGGCAGTATTCAGGAGGGCAAAGAAATCTTTGCTTATGTTAAAAATATTTGCAAAGATGGCAGCTTTTATTGGGTGATTGCCAACATCACACCCTCTGTGGATGAGTCGGGGCAAGTTTTAGGTTATTACTCTGTTCGCCGCAAGCCCCATGCCAGAGCCATTCCAGTGATAGTTGATTTGTATCGCAAACTCTTAGAAGAAGAGCGACGTGTTGGCACGCGTGATGCCATTGACGCATCAACGCGTTTGATGCACCAGTATTTGAATGAAAAAGGTATGAGCTATGAACAGTTTGTTCTCTCTCTTCAGTCGGCTTGAGTTGAGCCCCGCGAAGGGCTTGTGGTTGCAAGCTCTATTGGCTGCTTTGGCAGTGGCCTCTTTGCTGCTGAACAGTGTGTCCAACTTCGCCATTGGACTGGCCGTTTTGGTTATGTTGGTCTTGATTTTGTCTGTTCGTGGCCAGCGCAATGAAGAACTTCTCCTTCTTAAAATGAAAGCAGTTTTGCGGGGTGCCGCCAATGGCGCATTAGAGCCCCGCGTCACCAACATCAAAGGCAATGGTCCTTTGTCTGAGTGTGCTCAAAGCTTGAACGAGGTCCTTGACCAAGTAGAGGCTGTATTTAGAGAATCTCTCACGGTCGTCACCCGCATGAGTGCGGGTAATTTTTCACGTCAGCCCCAGCCTGCTGGTTTGAAGGGCATCTACCCCCAAATATTGCACAAAATTGCAGATGCGCAAACCAATGTTGCCAGAACCGTTCAATCTTTGCGTACAGCCATGTCTGGCATGGCCAATGGTGATTTTTCCTTGCGTCTAGACGCTTCCAAGGATCAAGGCGAGTTCAAACTGATCATTGAGAATGCCCAATTGGCCATTGGCTCCTTGAACAAAGTCTTGAGCGAAGTTGTTCAAGTGATGGATGCCATGGTCAGAGGTGATTTGACCCGACGTGTGCATGCCACGGGTCAAGGCAGTCTGGGGAAACTCAAGGAAGACATCAACCGGTCTCTAGATGCTTTGGCCAGTGCCATGCGAAATATTGGCGAAAATGCTCAGCAAGTCGCGGGTGCTGCCAGCGACACTAGCACAGCCATTGGTCAATTGGCAGATGGTGCTCAAAGCCAAACGCATTACATCAGCGAGGTTGTGACCTCCATTCGCCAAACATCTAGCGCTGTGAACGATATTTCAAAGAGCACAGAATCTGCCAGCATGCAAGCGAAAGAATCTGCCAACATCGTGAATGTGGGCCGCGCCAAAATGGAACAGATGGTTGAAGTGGTGAATGGCATTGCGCGCAATTCAGAAAAAATCAACAAGATCACAGATGTGATCGAAAAGATTGCCAACAAAACCAATTTGTTGTCACTCAATGCGGCCATTGAAGCAGCACGCGCGGGTGAGCACGGCAAAGGTTTTGCGGTGGTGGCCGATGAAGTTGGCAAATTGGCCGCCAGCAGCGCAGACAGTACCAAAGAAATTACGTTGCTCATTCAGCAGGCTGTATCTGAAGCCAACCGTGCGGTTTTGGCCGTGCGGGAAGTCAGCAGTGACATGGAACGAATTGTTCAAAGCTCTTCTCAAACGGACGGCATGTTGCAGCGAATCTCGGCTGCGGTAGAAGAGCAAACGAAGACCATGGAAGAGATCAACAACAGTGTTTCCAATTTGGAAAAAATTGCCCATACCAATTCTTCTGCCTCAGAAGAATTGGCAGCCAGCATGATCGAGTTGTCCAAGGTGGCTGACTCCACACGCCGCGAAATAGATAAATTTAAGATCTGACGGAACACGACATGGAACTGGTTCTTTTTGAAGTTGGCAAGGGGCGATTCGCTTTTTCAGCCATTGGAGTCAGCAAGGTCCTGGATGCACTGCCAGTGACACCGCTACCCTATGCGCCTGCCGATGTTGAGGGCCTGGTGAATGTCGCGGGGGCCGTCTACCTGAAAGTTGATTTGGCGGCTCGCTTGGGGTTTGGAGAACGGTCAGCAGATCCAAACGGTAATTTATTGGTAGTCTCTGCTCGAGAAGACACGGTGGTGGTTCAGGTCGATCGGGTCTTTAATAAAATCAGCGTTGAGCCTGCAGACATCAATTTTTATGATGAGGCAGACGATAAGGCATTGGTTCGAGGCGAGTTTCTGTTGCCCGATGGCATGGTTTTGTTGCTCAATGAATCGGTGCTAGGTTTGCAAAACATGGAGCCTGAAGGCGTACCAGAAGGCGGCAGTGGCTTGTTGGGGCAGGTAGATGCCTCAGAAGCAGCCAGGGCAGCAGAAATTTCTAAAAATGATTTACCGACTGTGACGGTTCAAGACGGTCATGAAACTTATGCGTTTCACATGGACGATGTTTTGGAAATTGTTGAAATTAAGCACCTGACTGCATTGCCGGGTGCCGGCCCTGAAGTGCAAGGCCTGATGCAACTTCGCGGAATGGCCTTGTTGGTCTTGTCTTTGACTGAGTTGCTTCAATGCAAACAAAAAACCACACCTAAATTTGTCTTGGTTGTTGCTGTAGACGGCGCCAAGGTCGGTATTGCTGTGGCTGACATAGTGGGCATTGAGCGTTACGAAAAAGACAACTTACAAGCCATTTCAGGTGGCGACGCGCAGCTAGAAGGGTACCTGCCTGGCATGGATGTTTCCGAAAGTCGGATGACGGGTTTGGTTTCCATTGGTGGTTTGATTTCGGCCGAAAGCATGGCCATCTTCCGCCGTTATTTGAGTCAACACGGAGTCGACATGGCTGGTGTCACAGAGCAAGAGTTGAAATCGGTTCGCCGTTTGTTGTCATTCCGTTTAGGCGGAGAACGTTGTGCATTGCCATTGTCTTTGGTGGACCGGGTAGAAGAATACGGTGTAGCGGTCAACCTGCCTGAAGGGGATGACACCTTAGCAGGTGTGGTTCAAATCAAGGGCGAGGTCGCGCCAGTCCTAGACATGAGGGACATGCTAGGTGTAACTGCCGGCGACACATCTGCCTATGTGGTGGTGCGAATTCAGGGTGCACCTTGGGCTTTGGTGGTTGACAAGGTCGACCGTGTGATTGAAATTGCTGAAAAAGACATCACGCCTGTTCGCACCAACCAAAATGATTATTTGACCGAAGTTGGTCGTTTAGATGGCGAGTTGGTTTCCTTGCTGTCCCTCGAGCCCCTGGCCAGGGCCGCTTAGATCTGAAGGATAAACTTGACTAAAGAAAAAATGAACGATCTGCTTGCGCAGATGAATACAGCCGTAAAAAATGCGCGCGGGAATACTGCTGCTCTTGGCAATTCAACTTCCAGTGTTTCCAATTCTGTCCATCGTACAGAGCCTGTTGCCAGTCCCAAAGAGCGTTCTGACAGCGCTATTCAACTTGGACTTGTGAATCAGCTGATGCTGGGTGTTGAGTCTCGCTTTGGCATCAAACCAGGCACTTTGGTAGAACGCAAATTGGTGCGAATTTTGAAAGAAATGCCCATCAACATTTTGCGTGACTGGGTCAACTCTATGGGGACTTGTTCTTCTGAGCATCCAGAGTGGCAATCCTTGGTTGAAAACTTGACTGTTCACGAAACCTACTTTTGCCGAGATCCCGATTTAATGGAGATGGTTGGAAAAGACATCTTGCCCAATCTCATCGCATCGCGAGAAAAGCACCGTCAATTGCAAGTTTGGTCTGGCGCCAGTTCTACCGGCGAAGAGGTCTATGACTTGGCCTACATGTGTTTGCGCGGTTTGGAAAAAGCCGGCAAAGCCAGGCAGCAGCTTGATGGACAAGTGGTGTTGGAGCAAGGCTGGTCCTTGTTTGTCATGGGCAGTGATGTGTCCAATCAGGCACTTCGAACAGCGCGCGAAGGTGTGTATGGAGAATTGGGCATGGGCTCGTTCCGCAATTTGCCTGCTCACTGGCGTGCTATGTTCGATGACGTGGAAATGGCGCCTTCTAATGCCATGCCAGGTGTTCGTTACCACAAGGTACGTTCTTGGGTTAAGAGTTGCGTGCGCTTTGAGCGCTTCAATTTGATGAACAGCCGCCCACCCGTCATGGGCATGGACTTGGTGTTTTGTCGCAACGTATTGATTTACTTTGATGACACCGTCAAGAAGGCCGTCCAAACGATGTTGGCTAGATCCATTGCGCCAGGTGGCGTCTTGGTCATGGGCGCATCGGTGCAAATGTTGGTGCCGGAATATTTTGAGCAGCGCTTGGGCAATGGCGGTCCTTGGTACATCCGAAACGGGGTATCCGTATGATCAAGTTGTTGATCTCGGATGACTCCGCTTTCATGCGAATCGCCATTCGCAAGATGGTGGAGGGTCATTCCGATATCCAGGTGGTAGGGGAAGCTCGAACGGGTCAAATGTGCGTCGAAATGGCGGAAAACCTTCGGCCTGATGTCATTACCATGGACGTTGAAATGCCGGTCATGGATGGCCTTGAAGCCACCCGCCAAATTATGGCCCGCTGCCCAACGCCTATCATCATGCTGAGCAGTTTGACTGAACGTAATTCAGTGACCACCATCAAAGCTTTGGAGTTGGGTGCTGTCGATTTCATTGCCAAAAAATCTTCTTTTGTACAACTTGACATCGTCAAAATTGGCGATGAGTTGGTAGACAAGCTTCGCTATTGGGCCAAAAAGCGCGCACGTTTTTCGTCTGGCGGTATCAAGCCTGAGAGAAGCAGAATCGACCCTGGCACGCCTGTGTTCCAGCGAAAAACCGAAAACCAAGGCATTCCAGGGCTGGTCGTGTTGGGCATCTCTACTGGGGGCCCTGCCACGTTGCCTCAGACCTTGAAGGCGATGGGCAAGTTGAAATGTCCGATGGTTGTTGCGCAGCACATGCCGCCCATGTTTACCAGCGGATTTGCGCGACATCTGAGCACCGAAACTGGCCTCAACGTGGTTGAGAGTTCTGATGGCATGGAAGCTAAACCCGGCATGGTCATCATCATCAAGGGCGGCACAGACGCTGTCATACGTGAGCCATTTCCGGGTCGTATCATGCTTTATGAACGCACTAGTACCGAGGCTAACATTCACCCCAATGCTGATGTGTTGTTCCGATCTGCGGCAACTGTTTCTTGTCCTGTGGTTGCCGTCGTGATGACGGGCATGGGTCGAGATGGCATGGTGGGTGCCCAAGAGCTGGTCACTCGAAAGGCTTGTCCTGTGCTCGTTCAGTCCCCCGATAGTTGCATTGTTGACGGCATGCCGTCTTCTGTGATTGAAGCTGGTTTGGCCACAGCTGTTTTAGATCCTGCTGCGCTAGGTGCAAGGCTGGGTCGCATGGCTGGTGTCGGTGCCTTGTTAAACGCATCTGTTAATTAATTTGTTTGAGGTGAATTTAAATGTCTAAGAAAAATATCCTGATTGTTGATGACTCATTTGTGATGCGCGCATTGTTGCGCGGCATTATCAGTGCCGACCCTGACTTGGCCGTTGTAGGCGAGGCAACCAATGGCTTGGAAGCATTGCAAAGCATCAAAGAACTCAACCCTGATTTGATTTTGCTCGACATTGAAATGCCCCATATGGACGGCATAGAGTGTCTCAAGCGTTTGCGTTTGATCAGCAATGTGCCCGTCATCATTGTGTCTTCTGTGGCTCAAACCGGTTCTCCGCAAGCCTTGGAAACTCGAAAACTGGGTGCAGCAGAGGTGATTGCCAAGCCATCTGGTGCCATGAGTCTTGATTTGAATGCCAAGAAGGGTCATGAAATTGTGACCGCTTCACGCAAAGTTCTGGGCATTTGATATTTTCAATTTCAATGCAACGGGTATTTGGAATTCGTTCAGCTAAATAGCGCTAAAGGGGCACAAGTCAATGTCTGATGACTTTATCGAGACCATATGGGCTCAATATGCAATAGAAACAGAAGAGCATATTGAGGGCATAGAGGCGTTATTGGTGCGTGCCGACGGCGGTGAATTGTCTGCGGAAGAAATTTCTAGTTTATTTCGTGCTTTCCATTCGCTCAAAGGTTTGAGCCGTGTCATGGAATTGGGTGCCCTGGAAGCTGTTGCCCATCGCGCTGAGGATTTATTGGGTTTGGTTCGAGAAGGTGTGACCAGCTTAGACAAGGGCAATGTCGACCTCTTGCTTCGTTCACTGGATGCCATCAAGGGACTGCGTGATATTGCAGTGGCGGAACGCTCTGACGGACAGAAGCCCGACGCTTTGTGCAAAGAGTTGGAGGCGGCATTTCGCAAAGCCAATGGCGGCGGAGCTGAAGCCCCTGAACCAGACAAGCAAAATGATGCGCCCGTGGTAGAGACCTCGTCATTGGATGCAAGCACCACAAACAGCACCACAAGCAGCAATTCAAAATCAGTGCAAGCACCCAAGCCAGTACTCAAGAAGGCACCTGCTGAGCCCAAAAAATTGGTCAAAATTTCTGCTTCGGGTACCGATGAAGACACTCCCGATGATTTGTCAATTTTTTTACGCTTGCTGAAAAATGGCTTGCCCATATTGGAGCAGCTGGCCCTTTCAATCGCAAGCAATGACGCTGCTAAACAGATTGTGACTGTAGGGAACGATGTGCGACGCCCGCTCATTTGGATGATGCGTGCCTCCGACAAGTTGGGCTATTTGGGCATCACTCGGCGCATTAAAGAAATTGGTGATGCCTTGCCCAAAGATGAAGCCATTACTCGTGAAATTGGCGAAAAAGTGGTTGACACCATCGTGGCCTTTTTGAGTGACCTGAAAAATTTGGGCGAAACCACGGGCACAGATTTGGGTGGAGAGTCTTTGTCGCAAGTGCTCAATCGCACTTTGCGTGAGAGCCTAGAGCATGTTCTGAAAGGCGTGCTTGAAAATATTGAAGCTTTGCAAGGCAAGCCTAACTTTGCTGACGAGGCCTTGGCTTCACAGGTGGCCAAAGAGTTCTCGCGCGTTGAGGCCTACCTCACTTCATTGTTTCCAGAAACACACTGCGATCTGCCCTTGTTTTTGATGGATGCCTATTCACGCGCAGGTCGTTCAGACTTAAAACTGAACGAGCAGTTTTTGCAGCTGGCCAAAGATGCCGTTGCATTTGTTCGTGATGTTTGCCAAAGCAAAGACAAGAAGCCATTGCTCAATGCGGAGATTGCTTCCAGACAAGTGAGTTTGTCGCAGCAAATTAAAGATGCTGTTTGGGCACACGACAACGAAAGCAACATGTCGGCTCAGCAAATAGAAGATTTTCATGCTCAATTAGGCTTGCAGCCTGAATTGGCTCAATTGCTGTCTTCGGAAAATACTCGAGAACTCAAAGACTTGATCGACAGCGGCTCAAAAGCCTATTTGGTTGTTGCTCACTTAGAATCTTCCGAGCAAATTGCCACATCATTTCTGTCGTGGGTCTCTGAAAAAGGCCGCATCATTACGAACCGCTCAGTGTTTGTGCAGGAGGAGAGTTGGTATGAAATGCTGTTGGTTTCCAAGAGCAGTTTTGAACAAATTGACGAAGAACTCAAGCAGCTAGACGGAGACCAACAGCTCATCAGACTGCTAGGCCAATTTGGCGTAAAAAGCGGCCCGGGAAAAATTGAATACGCTGATGAGTCCTCAGGTGTCTTGGCCGAAGAAGTCTCCGCTCCGATCAGCCCAACGCAAGTTGTGACCAACCCGCAGCCTGTCCAAACCAAACCAACTGAAGTCGTTGCCGCAAACGGCGCACCATCCCCGGTCGCACAAGATGCCGCGTCCAGTGAAGAGCCGGCAACTGATTCACCTGCGCCAGCCCCTGCAAAAGCTGCGCCAATAGCCGAAGCAACAAAACGTGCACCAGCGCCTGCAGCCACAGCTGCCAATGTCATTCGTGTTCCAGGCGAAATGCTCGACCAGTTCATGAACCAAATTGGTGAGATGGTTTTGGTTCGCGGCCAACTGGCTCACGTGATTGCAGACCAAAGAATTCGTGAACAAGCTGTGGCTCTGCGGCGCTTAAGCGACAGCAGTACTTCCGATCCAGCTGCAGTGCCGCAATTCCAGCGCTTGATTGATTTGATCGACGAACAAAATAGGCGATTGCAAGAAACCGATGCCCTGATTCAGGGCGCCCTGTCACGACTTCAAGACAGTGTGATGGGCTTGCGCGTTGTTCCCGTTGAATTGGTATTCAAACGCTTTCCCCGTATGGTGCGCGATTTGGCACAGGCGCAAGGCAAACAAATTCGTTTGGAGCTCACTGGACAAGAGGTCAAAATTGACAAGGCCATGGTTGAGTCATTAGCCGATCCTTTGCTGCACATGGTGCGCAACAGTGCCGACCACGGCATTGAAACCATCGCCGAGCGCAAACTAACAGGCAAGCCTGAGGAAGCCGTTATTCGCATTCAAGCTGAGCAGCAGGGCAGTCGCATTTTGATTCGCGTCAGCGACGATGGCAAGGGCATCGATCCTGAGCGCGTCAGGCGCAAGGCTGTCGAGCGTGGTTTGGTCAAAGAAGATGACAGCCATTTGATGAGCCGCGATGATATTTTGAAATTCATCTTCAGAGCCGGTTTCAGCACTGCCGATGTGGTGACCGAAACCTCCGGCCGGGGGGTGGGCATGGACGTTGTTCGAACCAATGTGATGCGTTTGGGTGGCAATATCCACCTCGATTCCGAATTGGGTCGCGGCACCATATTCACCATGCAAATGCCATTGTCGGCAGCGGTTCAAGAAGTGTTGCTTGTCAACACTGCAGGCCAAACACTGGCCATGCCTGGCCGCTATGTGGCTGAGTTGGTTGAAATCAGCGAGTCTGATGTGCAGACCGTTAAAGGCCGAACGGCCATTACATTGCGGGGTAATTTCTTGCCTATTGTTCGTTTAGAAGAACTGCTAGGCTTCAAACAAATCAGTCAGGAGCCGCACAAGTTTGTGGTGGTTTTGTCTGACGGTCAACGCACATTGGGAGTCTCAGTCGATGAGTTTGTGGGTCGACAAGAGTTATTTACCAAGGACATTCATCCTCGATTAGCCGCTTTGCCAGGAGTTGGTGGGGCATCTATTTTGGGCGATGGACGTGTGGTTTTAATTCTCGATGGCCCGGCCATCTACAGACTTGCAGAAAACATTGGCACAAGGGCAAAACTGCCACCCATGCCTATTGCCGCTTAATTTTCATGGCCATTTTTCTTCAAGTCCGCGCAGGCAAGCTCCAGTTATTGGTAGATGCTCTTGGCGTTCATGAAATATTGAGTCTCAGCGACTTGCCAGTTGGGGGGCAAGGTGAGCATGTGGAATGGCGAAAACAGGTCCTCAATTCGGTACCGGTTCACTCTTTTTTTGTGCAGGAACAAGGTGAACGTTCAATGGGTGTTGTCTACAGCGCTTCAGACGGTGATGTTCCCTTGATGCTCGAAGTTGACGAGGTCATTGGACTTCGCAACATTGGCCCGAAAGATTGGCTCCCAATGCCAAGGCTTCCCTTGGAAACCATGGTATTTTTTGATGCCTTGGTCAATGACCTGAAGACGGAAGCTCAAGTCTTTCGGCTTAAACGTCCACTGGAGTCTTCGCTGTTCCGTTCTGATTTGTTGCCTGAACAGCTCCCAGAGACACACAAGGGAGCTTGATGCTGAAGCGGGTGCCAACACCCATTTCGGATTGACAATCGATAGAGCCATTCATCTTGGTGATGATGCTGTGAACCATAGCCAAACCTAAGCCTGTTCCTTTTCCAACACCTTTGGTGGTGAAGAAGGGTTCAAAAATGCGAGGCAATATTTCAGGTGGAATGCCGCTTCCGTTGTCCAATACATCAATGCCTACAAAACCCTCAGGTAAATAGCGCGTTTCAATGTTGATCTTGCCTTTACGGTGTTCTCCAATGGCATGGCTGGCATTGACGCACAAATTGACCAAAACTTGTTGCAAGGCACCACTCTCGCCATTGAGCAAAATGCGACCAGGCGATTGACCAAGAATATCTAAGCTGATATCGATGCCTTTCAAGCTAGCTTGAAGCAAGGATTGCGTCTCGTCCAGCAATGGCAATAATTCAAACTGGTTTTGAGACTCTGCACCATGTTGGTCGTTCTTGTCGTCGCGCCCTAAGCTGTTGAGTGACAACACAATGTTGTGAGCGCGGCCAATGGCCTGAACAATGGCACTCAAATTCTTTTGTGCGGGCGAGTCGGGGCCGATTTTCATTTCGACCAGCTCGGCGTGGCTTTGAATCATGCCCAACAGGTTGTTGAAGTCGTGTGCAACACCCGCAGCCAATTGACCCAGAGCATCCATTTTTTGCGATTGCTCCATCTTTTTAACCATGCGCAAGTTTTCTTCTTCCTTCTCTTTGACGTCGCGCACGTCTTTCATAGAGAGCACAGCGCCTGTGAGGCGGCTGTAGGGGTCAAGCAAGGGTGAGGCTGTGAGCAACACTGGAATGATAGTGCCTTCTTCTTGCCTCAGTATGCGCCACTCACGGTTGTGAAGCATCCGAATTGCATAGGCAGACAAAGAATCGAAGTTGGGGATGATCCAAAATACGGCGGGTGCTTCAAGATCATCGGTTGGTATCAACAGTGTGGGCAACTTAAGGGGCAACAAGTTGCCTGCTTGCCAAGATATTTCGGCAATGTAGGGCTTGGTTCGCATTTCCTCTAATCGATCTAGCCTATTGCTGACCATCACATTCAATTCAGTCACGGTTTCAGAGGCAAAAATATCAGCTTGAGGTGCATCTGAATCAAGGCCAAAGAGTTCGCAGGCCGATGACGTAGCCCAAACCAAATGACCCTCAGCGTTGATGCTCAACAGAGGAATAGGAATGGCGGGCAATTTGCCATTGCCGTGTTGAATTTTGCGAGCCAGGTACAGCATGAGTTCAGGGTAGTCAAATGCAAACCAGTCTGTCATGCACTGGTTGCCTTGCTCGCCTGGAAGCACTTCCTCAATGTGAAGCCCAATGACATTGTCTTTGCGCAGCCCCAACAGCTCCAGAGCCATTGGATTGACCTCTACCATTTGCCCTCGTCGATCGATGAGAAGAACCCCGTCTTGCATGGCATCCATGGTCATTTCTTGAAGTTGACCCTGAGCTCGAATTTCTTCGCTTTGAATTTGAATTTTTTTGACAACCCTTACAAAGAAAACTGTGGCTGAGACGGCGCCCAAACTCAAGAGGAACGTGAGAACCAAGGTAATGTTTCTGGTTTCATACCAATTGCTAAGAGCCCAGTCTGTTGATGTGGAGACTTGTAAGCGCAATGGATAATTGGGCAGATGACGCGACACCACGACATCGTCTGCGGATTGTTCATTGCGTCGAATGAAACTTGTTTGATCTGCCAATTTTGAATCGGCTGGATCGCTTTGAGCGGATGGGAAAACTTCGCCAATGCCTTGTGGTGCGCCACCTTGCACTTGTGCTCGCACGATGTCATCGTCGCCCACCAGGGCAATCCTGCTTTGGGGACCTAATTTGACGAAAGAGTAAACGCCTTGAAAATAGGTGGGGTTGACCGAAGCCACAACCACACCCGCCAATTTGCCATCTTTGTCTACGAGTTTGCGTGAGACTTGAATGGTCCAAACTTTGGAAACCTTGCCCAACACCGGCTTGCCGATGAACAGACCATTGGCATTAATGCGTTTGATGGCTTCTGGAACCAGTTCAGGTTGCAAATGAACGCGAATGTGCTCACGGTCAGACAAGTCTGGGCGGCCCGACTTATCACCAGAGGGGTCTAAATTGCTGCCTAAGAAAATGCCATCAGGTTTGACGACGCTGAACTGCGACAGAATTTCTGGGAACAAGCCTGACTCATTGGTCAATCGAACAGTGTCAACTTGGCTTAGTGCGTTGTCTGGTTTTGCCGCAGAGGAAGTACTTTCGTTGGCACGCAACGTGACTTTGTCGATGATGGACAAAACGCGTGTAGTTTGCTCCTGCAAGACGCGGGTGATGTTATTGCTTTCTTGCAATTGATTGCGAATGGCGTCTTGGTGCAAAGACATGAGACCCAAAACGACTGCCAGCCAAACTGCCAACAAGGTAATACCCAGAATAACCCAAATGGTGCGGCCTATATTGGAAAGGTTTTTATGAGGAGTAGGGTAGGTAATGGGCATGGTGCAAATAGGAAGTCACGGGCAGGCACGAGTTGTTTAGCATACCAAATTAGAGCTTGAAATACCCTGAAAACGCTAAATACTTGGTTGCTTGATGCATTCTTTGTGGTGCCCGTGTAGGGTACGTTTATGATTCCTCTGTGATTTCATTTCGATATTTGCAAGCCTACTCAATGGACCTGCAGCAACAAGTCCAAAAAATCAGCGAAGGGCCTGGCCTTGGCGCATGGTTATTGTCGCGACATTCTCAAGCGCATGGCATTCGCACAGACAGCGCTTTGTATGAATATGTCATGTCTCTGAAGAATGAATTTTTGCGGCAATCTGACCCTATCAACAAGGTCACTTTTGACAGCAAACTTCATGTCATTCAACACGCTCTTGGCATGCACACCACAAGCTCGCGCATTCAAGGAAGTAAGCTCAAAGCCAAACGCGATATTAAAATTGCAGCGTTGTTCAAAGACACCCCTTTGGCGTTTTTGCAAATGATTTCAGTTCATGAATTGGCGCACTTAAAAATTCGGGAACACGACAAGTCATTTTACAAACTGTGTCATCACATGGCGCCCGAATATGCGCAGTGGGAGTTTGACCTGCGTGTTTATCTCACTCACCTAGATTGGGGTGGTGCAAAAATTTGGACGCCAAATTAAATGGACGAAGGCGCCCACCTGTGACAACAATCCGGGGGCAGGGTGAGCCACCTTTTCGCAGCTTTTTCTAGAGCGCTCAATGGACCGGTCGTCCAAAGCTCAATCGACTTTTGGGGTTGGTCCTCATTTAAAAAATCACTGCCCCAAACAGCTTTGGATGTCTTTTCCAATCTTGAGTCCATGCTCAATTTTTGCGTTTGTTTGGCCACAGCGGAGCCGGTTGAAATGATGTTCACTGTGGGGCCAAGCAATTGCCGAAAGATGTCTTGCGCAAAAACATAGTGGGTACAACCTAGAACCAAGGTGTCTATCTGCCCAGGTGCATGGCCAAAGCTGCCCATTTTTTTTAAATAAAGAGCACACAGTTCTTCTACTTCTTGAGAACCAGAATGAACGTTCGCTGTTAGCCGTTCAATGGCCAACGCCAAGCCTTGGCAGGGCTGAATGATAAATTCGCATGCATCAGGTGCAGCATCTGCCAGTACCTTGTCCAATAGTTTGGCAAAGCGAGCACTTTGCAAAGTTGCATGCGTTCCAATAACGCCAATTCGACCTGTATTGGAAACACCAGAGGCCGGCTTGAGGGCCGGCTCAACCCCTACAAACTTCAGCTGTGGAAACTGCAGACGCAGGCTTTCAATACCCACAGCGGTGGCCGTATTGCAGGCTATCACCACGGATTTGACATTGCCTCGGGCAAAGAATTGTTTTGTGATGAAGTTGCATCTGTCAATGACAAATGCATCGCTTCTTTCACCATAGGGGGCATAGGCACTGTCAGACCAATAAATGAATCGCTCGTGCGGCATTTCTACACGCAAGGCTTGCAACACACTGAGGCCACCAATGCCGCTGTCAAAAACACCAACGAAACCTGAAGCTAAGGGATCAATTGGCGCCAACTTTGATGCCTTTGAACTCACCCGTCGCTATGCGTTTTTGCCATTCAGCAGGCCCTGTGATGTGTGCACTGGTGCCGCCAGCATCTACAGCCACCGTGACGGGCATGTCGACCACATCAAATTCGTAAATGGCTTCCATACCAAGGTCTGCAAAGCCGACCACCTTGGACTGTTTAATGGCCTTGGAGACCAAGTAAGCAGCACCGCCTACAGCCATGAGGTAGGCTGACTTGTGTTTTTGAATGGCTGCTATGGCCTCAGGCCCGCGCTCGGCTTTGCCCACCATGGCAATGAGGCCGGTTTGGGCCAACATCATCTCGGTGAATTTGTCCATGCGCGTGGAAGTGGTGGGGCCTGCTGGACCGACAGCTTCGCCCTTGATGGGGTCGACCGGGCCAACGTAGTAAATGATGCGGTTGGTGAAATCAACAGGCAACTTTTCGCCCTTGGCCAGCATGTCTTGAATGCGTTTGTGGGCCGCATCTCGCCCCGTCAACATTTTGCCGTTGAGCAGCAGTGTTTGACCAGGCTTCCAGCTTGCAACTTCAGCGGGGGTCAGGGTGTTCAAGTCAACCCGTTTGCTCTTTTCGGTGTTGGGTGTCCAGTTCACATCGGGCCACAAATCGAGTGAAGG
>Ga0114979_10000622_pt1 | contig 23275 bp, 35 predicted proteins | sample S_140625_EF_Meta_FD_87315 | JGI IMG/M metagenome (GOLD analysis project Ga0114979, IMG submission 87315) | Freshwater microbial communities from Lake Simoncouche, Canada to study carbon cycling - S_140625_EF_MetaG | ecosystem: Environmental > Aquatic > Freshwater > Lake | place: Lake...
GAGCCTCAATAGTCTCATCTGTTGCGTCTGTGTTTCTGCAGAATTTCTCTATTGCCTGTTGTCTAGCATAGATGTAATCTGCATCAATCTCATTCTTAAGTGATGTAACCGGAGTCAATGGATTGGCACCCCATGAAGTAAGTGAGCTGCCCTCATACAATTTAACCTCAGTAATCTCATACCATCCCTTAGATGGAGTATTCATGTAGTCTTCATAAGATTGTAGCTGATTCTGTTTAACCGTCTTAAATCCGATTGAATGCTCAGTGATCAGTCCTGACTCTACCATCTTAATGAAGTCCTGCCCTAGTGTATGTGTACCTATCTGACTCTCATATTTCAATCCCATTGCATCCTCCTTAAGTGAAGTAAGCTTGCCTAATGGCTGAGATGAGTCATGATTGATTAAATGCTTTATTCTAGGTTGAGCACTGTTAGGCCCCTGCTCTCTGATGGTTTTAGTAAAGGCTCCTTTGCGGATAATATCCCCATCACTATCGACATTGTCAAAGTGTGAGAAATAACCTTGTATTATACCTTTCTTAGGATCAGCATTAACTACCTCTCCTCCTATCACTACATCCTTAAATTTGATTATACTTTCCACAATATAAAGTTAATATATTTTTATTAATAAATTATACTCTTCTAATTAATTTCCCATTAGCATCTCTTCTAGCCCTAAACCCTACAGCACATCTGCAGTTCACTACCTGGTCAGCCGGTACACTCAATCCGTTAGGCTGTTGCCTTGCTCCTGGCTGCATCATTTCAACTGTGCCACTAGCTAGACTGAATGGCTCATCAATAGGTAGCTTTGTTCCGTTCACTATCAGATGATCCTGTCTCGTTCTGTTATCTGTTGCTGCAATCCAAATCTTATCCATTACATTTATTGATGTCTGAGCATATATCATGGCTGCTCCATTAGCAGCCGTTACCGTCTCAGTCCTAGCAATCCTCCGAGCTCTCATGCCTCCTAGCTCAGAGCTAGCTGTCAGCTGTCTCACTATCTCATCTATACTCCATCCCTGCACAGCTGCCTCCTGCAATATCCTGACAATAACCTGTCTAGTGTATTCTGTTATTCCCTGAGCATCATTAAGCAAGTCTATGCCGTAGTATTGCTGCATCAGCTGTACTATCTGTTCATTAAATGACATTTGCCCCATTGCCTTCTCGTTTGTATCCATCCTTACCATCCTTGCCCATTGTGGCCCTACAGTTGTGTATAGTTCTAGCAGCACCTCATAGATGGGAAATGCAGGCACCGACATTATATCCTGTGTCTTTATAAATGCATTAACCTGAATAGTCAGAGCTTTCTGAAATTTCTTAGTAAAGAGATTTTCTTTCTTTAACTGGAACTGATGCCATGTCTTACTATATTGCTGCTGCTCCTGACTTGTCATGTGTCTGTAGTGTGTTGATTATTTTGACTAGCACTTGTTCTCTTCTCCATTCAACCCTCTGCCTCTTGATGGGGCATGATGGTAATGGTAACTCTGTTAAAAGAGTCATGTTAATCTTTTTATTGATTGCCGTTGCTATCTCTTCTATGCTCTTTTCGTTATTCACCTGGTACCGGTATATTGATTGCCACTAAACCTAAATCAGATAATAATTGTTTTCCTGAGTCTATTATTATTGAGTCCATCAATGGATCATCTAGCTCCTCGAAATCTTGGATGTCTCTCTTCTCATTCGGAGTGATCCACCACATAGCTGACAATGCATCCGCTTGCATCTTCATATCCTCCTGCAGTGCAGGTATATCTGATAAGTCTATCTCAATCGTTCTTTTAATATTATCATTGTATAATGGAGTAATGCCGGTTAAGATGGCATCCTTAAGTAGATAGATATTCGGTAATATCGAATTTGTGTACAGCATCTTAAGAGCTGTGTTCATGTTGTTAAATGTGCTGCTGTCCTGATTATTAAGTAATATCTCAGGCACTTTGTAAGCATTACAAAGCTTTGTAAAGTCCACCCCTGATAAGTTACTCACATCTAAATCAGCTAAACTTAATCCCATCTTAAGATAGCCCATCTCACCAGCTGCAAAATAAGGAGCTCCCTTATTGCTGCTGTTGCGTAGATAGGATGCAAAATCATTCTTTCTCTGTCCTAGTGACTCGATAGCATAGTCAGACTTCTCGTACACAATACCAGGCACGCCACCGTTCTGCATCTGTGCCACTGAGGCATCCATACCGGCATTGAGTCTCGTTATTCTCTTACTAAGCACATACAATGGAGATAAGCCCCTCCACTGCAATCCATTGGTAATGGTAGGATTGTAATACTTTACATGGATAATCTCATCTGTTGTGAAGGTACCATCATAACCAAAATCAAAGTACTTATAACCTGCCACTCTTTGTGGGAATGAGTCTGTAATGATTACAGTTATATTCTGACTGTTTAATGCATGCAATATAACCTTACCTCTGTTAGGCCCTAGCTCAATGACTTCTTTATATAGGAATAACTCACCTGTAATGTACAGCAGTGAGTAGTATTTTATCTTATCCTCATAAGTGATGGATTCTAGGAACTGAACAAACTTATCTTTGTCAGGTAAATCCATCATAGCTTTACGCTTGTAGTACTTACCTAAAATGCTATTCTGTGAATGCTTTTTATATTGCTTCATGGAATTATCCTGCACTACCTCGTATCCATACCATTCAACTCTAGCCGCTGTGTCTGCAAGTAATGAGATGATAGAGTAAACATCATCTACATTTGTGTATGTGTCAATATTCTCCAGTGTCTGCCACGTTGGGAATATTGCTGTACTTAGATTGATTGATGCTGATGTTGTTGACCTGGTCTGTAGTGCCTTCTCTTGCTTTACTTTAGTTTTCTTACCAAAGATTCTATCCATTATTCCCATATGCAAATACCATTTTAGGTTTTAATTCAAATATCTCTCTCATCATAAACATGTCCATAAGATCCGGCGAATCCCCTCCGAGCTTCACCTTCATCTCATCCTTTCCTATTATCTTTAATTTACCGTCATTGTCAGCCTTATCCCTTCGGATGGCCTTTCTCTCAAATAGGAATCTTTGCCTCACCGTCTGACTCTGATCGTACATCTTATCAGCCACTCTCTTACTTATCTTCATCTCTCCTCTAGCCACCCTGTCACCTGTCCTGTAGTAACATTGTGTCTTTAGGTTGAAGTAGTTTTCTTTTATCAGCCTACCTGATGTCTCATCCTTAATTGGCATCGGTGTAGCTCCACCATTAAATGGTACAGCACCGCTAATAAATCCATCTATGTAAGAGCCTACGCCATCACTGTCATAACAAATATACCTATTTTCTACTGAATATCTACGAGCCATGTTAGAGATTAATTCTATAACCTGCTTGCCGTCACTCTTATCCATGATCTCAATGTCCATCAACTCCATGCCTTCCCAATATCCTACCACTAGCTTATTACTGCCCTTCATGGCTATATCAGCTGTAATGTAACGCCCTACATGATTGACATTAGACAGATTCTCAAACATGCCCATAAATGGCTCGTGCTCATAAACATCATTAGGCGAATTGCTGACTTTCCATCTGCCCTCCAGTAATGTCCGCCTAGTGTCTTCGTCTTGGGATAATAAGTTACCTGGATAAGATGGATCTCCCTCCAGTCCTTTTTTGTTATCGTATATGCTGCCACTTACAAAGGTGATAGATTTTATAAAGTCTTTAGCATTGAGTCCTGACTGCTCTATCATTGGAGCAATGATGTGCCTAGCCTTCTCTTCTACCTCCTCATAACTATCTCCCCATATGTATGAATCACCGTACTTTATAAAGTATCTGAGCTTACCTCTTCTTTCTAGTATTGGATAGCCTGTGTCCTTATCTATCCACCACTCTACAAGCTTAAACACCCAGCTCTCAGGATCAGGATTGCACGTTGCCCTAACATAAGGCTTAACACCACAGCTGCTACGATTCCTACTAAGCAAATAAAAGAACATGCTCTCAGTAAAGTGAGTAAGCTCATCAAAGCCGAGAAAAGGAATCTGGGAGCCCTGCCAATCATATTTATTTTTCTCATATTCGAGATGTCTAAATGATAGCTTTGCTCCTGATGGGAATTTCCAGTCTAGTGATGACTCTCTAGGCTCTGCTCCGACTGATTGGTAAAGCTTCAATGACGTGTCCCATAGTCCGCCCTCGTTCCTGATCTGCACAGATGTGCGTCTAAATATTACCCCTCCAAAGTCTGCTATCTTAATGTGTCTCAATGGATCTAGCAACAGAGCAAACGTCTTACCCACAAAAGCAGCTGCCCCACCGATTACAATATCTGCAGGGCTGCTCAGTGCTATCTGTTGGTAGCCTGGTTGTGGGGCTATATAGTCTAGTTTTCTAATAAAGTTTATTTATAGATAAGCTCTCCATCTCTACCATTATCAGGAAGTTGTATTATCTGCACTTGCTCTACTACTGATGTCATATCAATCTCAATGTTATCCTTTGGATTGCCGATTGCATGGCCCCATGCAAACTTAATAAGTGCAGGCTCACCACTATTCAATAGGAATTTTAGGCCCTCTGTTATGGAGCCGTATTGCTCCTCGATGGCCTTAATAGCCATTTCTCTGATGCCGTATTCCTCAGCATAAGACTTCCTGCCGGCTCCTGGTCTATATCCGCCTTTACCTGCCATATCAATGATTTTTATCGATTATTCAAAGTTAGTATTTTTTCTTATAAACCTCTGACGTAATTTTAAGCGAATTAAGACGTCTAAATTCTTTGGAAAGGCTTTCCATCAATTCAATCCTTAAAGTCAAAGGAATGTGGATTAAAATGCGTCTAATGTCATTCTTTAGTAGTTCTTTGTTCTCATTATTCATAAATGTATCTGTTTTTATGTTTTTTTAGATGGTATCTAGCATTCATTGGGACTTTCTCAATGCTCTTAGCAAATTCTTTAATGGATGTCCATTTCTCACCGGTAAGCTTGTCTGTGATGGTTTTCTTAGTCACATACTTACAGCCCCATGTCTTTAGTTTCTCACCATTGCAAATCAAATGGTAAATTACTCTAGTATTTCTGTAACGTTCATCCATTAGAACAACAGCCTCCTCAGGAGTAACCGTTGTGGATGTGAACTGGTAAATCAGATTGTTGCAGTTTGACTTCACAGTGTATCTGTAAATCTTTCTGCCAAACCACAAGCTTTTATCATTATTATCGTAAGTACGCATTTTTTCTGTTTCTTATTTATATATATATATATTTTATTACTATAGAGAAAAAGTATAAAAAATCGATACTATCGATACTACGACATATTAACTCATTGATTATCAATGCTTATGAATAGTATCGATTTTTAAATAAATCGGTCTTTTTTAGAATAAATCGATATTATCGGTAATAATTTCGGTATATCCATTAGATTTAATTGTAATCTTAAACTCCTTTAACCCATTATTTTGTAGATTTTTCCTATCGATAAAATCGATTTCTAAAGTTTTATAACCAATTTCTAACCCTTTTTTGAATCTTTTTATTGAATAATCTTTCCTATCAAGCTCGTATTTTGCCAAAAATCCTTTCCATTCATCATTCAAATTGAGCCATTGATTAGGATAATTTTCAATCATATTGTCAATATAATCTAGCATATCCTCACCGAATTGCTGTTTAATTTGTTTGCGTTTTAACTTGTCAGAATTACCAACCTGTTGCACTCCTTTATTAAGATAATACTTCACACAATAGAATAGAAAATTATAGAATTTCTGCCACTCATCATTATCCCAGTCATCAAATAGCTTGTGTCCAAAGTGATCAATGGGTGTAAATTTAGAGCTAAAAAATGGAGCAAATTCTAGTACTCTTTGTCTACGTTTAGCATGCTCTGCATTACTAGCAATACTATAATTAGTAGTAAATGATATTTTAGGAGATTCAGCATAGCTTAAGAATAGCTCATCCTGATTCTTTTTCTCTACTGTCATACCTTCTGTAATAGTTGGATAATACTTCTCAAAATCTACGTTCTTAGGGCAATCTTCAATCACTACCATCTTTGTTCCTAAGCTAACACGCTGAAATGCAAAAGTCTTATCAGGTCTGAAATTCTTTCCATCTATTCTAACTGTAGGAATCAATTTACTAACTGCCTGAAAGAATATCCCTTTACCAGTTCCGCCACCTTTAGCCTCATCATCAGTCTCCTCAGCTAAGATTGGAGCAAATGGCTTGGATGGATCCTTATAGCTATGCAGAATGTAACCTATTAACGATATTGCATAGTTTATACGTTCTAAATCATCCCCTGATATCTTACAGATAAATTCATAATAATCGCATCCAATGGGAGCAAAATCACGATTTACATAGACATCAAAGTCAATAATTTGAGACTCCCATATAGCCTGGTCAATGCCTCCATAATTAATAACCTCAATCTTATCTTTAGTGATTGTTACGATGCCATTACGGAATGGGAAATAACATTTGTTTGCTTCATCATGCAGGATCTTAACGTCTGACCTCTCAATATATTCAAAGAATGAATCTGTAAAGATTGAATTGGTTTGCTTTATAATTGCCTCCATTACATCTATATGACCGGCTTCAATAAGCTTCTTTTTTATAAATTTCTTTATATTCTCAGGGAATACTTCTCTTACTTTCTTATTGTCAATCTGAATAAGCCTGTAAATACCTGACTTAGCATCATGGAAATAAAGCTGAAACTGATGTGAGTATAACCATTCCAATAGCTGATATTTTTGTATAGTAACGCCACCATTACGGTTATATGTCCAAAACCATCCATCAGTATTTTTTGTGCCGTAAATATCTGATAGCTGTTTAGCTGCCTTTTTATAATCGTTGCCACATTCTAGCATAGCATAAACACCGAAAGGATTATATCCTTTGTTCTCGAACTGCGAACTGGTAGTGTGTACATAAAATATCCTAGTATCAGTGAAAAAAACTGCAGATGTTGCACTGGTAGTGTTACCTGGTCTTAGAAATAGAATCTTGTTTCCTGATTCTATAACTTTAGTCCATCCATGCTTCTCTAGTAGTGCCACAACATCACCTCTTTTATTATAATCATCCCAAGTAGTAAGCTTGTCATTATTATGAGCAATGATAGGCTGTTTAACCTCTTCAATTATCTGATTAAATTCTCTAGCACAGCTGAGCAGTGTATCTCGTTCATCTGAACTGATAATAGGTATCTCATTAATTTGATATGGCTGATATCCTGCAGATGGAGGAGCCACTACATAGCCGCCCTCACCTCTTGTCTCAATAAGTACACATTGCTTTATGTTAGGATTGTTGTTCAGCTCATCATCATTAGCAGGGCGTTCTGCAAGCTTTTGATTTCCTTCTATGAATTCGCATCTATAGTAAATATGGTAGCCGTTTGACTTAGTCTCAACTATTAATAATTTAGAGTAGAGCACAGGATTAGCATTGATAATCTTATCAGCATAGTGATTGAAGTTTACACCATACTTGCAATCTACGTCTATTATCTCTAGGTTGCCACTTACTGCACCGGCAATGACTGCAATTCCCTGAGCCTTAGGATTGTTAAACATTAAAGACAGCTGATCATCACTGGCTATATTAGATTGATATTGTTTCCATTGTCCGATGGATCTCTTTGAGCTATCAGTTGAGATTACTGATAATCCTTTGCTCTTGTATTTGAGTGCCGATTGTAATAAGTTCATTTTGTAGATGTGTTAGTGAGTGAGTAGTTATGACTATGAAACCATGATCTTGTAATTGTTTGTGTCGATATTTCTGCAGTTCAGATAATTTGCCAGTTGGAGTCTTGACTTCTATAAAAAAAAGCACTCCATTCTGTAGGGCTTGTAGGTCAGGCCATCCATTCTTATTAGTCTGAATGACCTTAACTACATACATCCCTAGTGACTCTAACCAAATTATAATATCATGCTGAATGTCTGACTCTTTCATAATGCCTCCAGTTGAGGCATCAAATATACTACTTCTCTGAGAGTCTCGGATTCTCAGGGATAAAATTAGTGCCCCTGCCTCCTATCTTATTCATGAAGTCAATCTCAACTTTAGCACTGTTAATAATGACCTGTGCAATGTCTGCCACTGCTTTAGCTTTCTCTATTTCTAGAGGTTTCTCATCATCCATGATGCCTTCGATTGCTGCAAATAGATGGTTTCTCAAATCTTCAATTTTGTTTTTCATTGATTTTCTTTTTTAGTTTAGAATTTAAGTTTATTAATGATCGTAGTTCCGGAGGATAATTACAGATTGAATTAGACATCATTAACTCAGTCCTGGTTATTTTTATTAGGTTGTTAATTTCAAAGTTTAGCTTATTATGGTCGGCAAAGATAATGACATCATCTGTATGTAATTTTACTTTGTGATGCTGTTCATAAATAAGCCTGTTTTTTAGCTTAAATTTTCCTTTCCTTATTCTGACCTCAACATAGCCATCCTTAGTGATCCTTTCATATCCATCATATTTCTCATTATGTACATCTTGCCCTTTTTTAAACATGGTAGGCTTAATTTTATCATACATTTCTTTGGACATTTTTTGTCCTAAATTAGCCGGTTTATGACCTTTGGTAAATCTAGCTTTGACACCGACAATCTTTAACCGTTCAGCCTGACGCTGGAGCTCCATGCGTCTGAACTCAGGATCCTTTTTAAGCTTCAACTTTGTTGACATTCTATAGACTGAGCCGATGTCCATATCCATCATTATGGCTATGTCTTTAGCGTAGTGGAAAGGGTAGAGCTCAGTAAATTTCTTTATATTTTCCTCGTTCCAAATCATTTGAATTGCTTTATAAGTTTTTCGATTGTTTCGTTTGCTATCCTGTAATATTCTTTTTTGACGCAGTAGTAAATCTGTACAGATTTATCCTCAGGTTTTAATCTAGGCTTTATAGGTACTTTTTTTGCGGTTGTTTTTGCCATTTTTTAATAGTTTTTAGTATTAATTTTTTTGCTTCTTCTTTGTGCTTAGCTTTGACTGAGCAGAAACACTGGACCATCTTTTCTTTTTTTGGTCGTGTGTATCCGAGCTTATTTGCCATCTGATAAATGGCATTTTCACTCCTGCCAATTTGCTTAGCTAGTGCAGGCACTGGGATGGTGTTATAAAGATTCTTAAAATGCCTAATTTGATTAATCTCCCATCTAGTAGCTCTGTTCTGTTCCATTGTGTAGTGATTTTTCCTCATGTTTAAAGTATGATAAAGTATAGTTCTTTTTATTGCTGACTGCATTGTAAATACGTTGCTCAATACCAATGTTTGAAAATATCCAATGAAGCATTGCCGGTGTGCTTCTATCCTTAGATTGCATACGAGCTCTAGCCTGCCAGTAGGTAACAGCTGAAAAGTCAATGTTATAACAGATAAGACAGTCAGCAGTAGATAAATTTATGCCTTCTCTACCTGATTGGAACTGACTGACAAATATTGTTTTGTTATCTGTATTGTTAAACTCCTCAGGTGATTCTGTGATGGTGTATCCGGCTTTTACTGCATAGATTCTAATCATGTGCAGCTCAGCTCTAAACTTGTAAAATATTGCCATTTTTTGACCGGCAAATGTGCTGATAATATAATCTATCTTTGAATTATCCATCATGGCACCGTTTGAAGTATTGTGAGGATTGACATCGAATAAGACAGTGCCACTTGCTAGCTGATGCAATTTTCCGAGTAGTTTTACCTCTGTGTCTGCCTCAATGACCTGACCATCTTTGCCGGTCATAACCTTATCTATCCTTAATCTGTTACAAATTTTGTGAATTTTATCACTCACTTTGACAATATGTACCTGCTCCTCTACTAACTGGGTGAATCCTGCCTCCTGTTGTGTGTAAGGGATAAATAGATGTTTGACAGCTTTGTCAATATCATCCTTTTTAGCATTGCTATAGTCAGGGATTGACCTGTTAAAAACATACTTCATTTTTGGAGTAACAAAGTACTTAGCCCACTGATAGAAGTTGCTGTGTTGAAATGGGCTGTATGAGCTCACATAAAACTGATGAAATAGCTGAGAATAAGACTCAGGAGATGGTGTGCCACTAAGATAAATAATAGGTAGTTTGTAGCAAATATCCTTTAATACCTTTGTTCGTTCTGATGCTACTGGATATTGACCTAATGAGTGAGCCTCATCTATTATGATTAAATCAAAGTTATCATCTAGTTTGTGCATTGCCTCAAAGTTTGTCACAGTTAAATCAAAATATGTGACATAATTGGAATTATAATCATCCATGATTGAGCTAATTGCTTTCTTTTTAGTAACAAACAAAACGTTTTTTGCTTTGTACTTTTTAGCTGTTTCTAGGCTAGTGATTGTCTTACCAGTTCTGACTTGCATTGATAAATAGGCTATTTTAAACTCTTTAAGTAAGCTGCAGGCTTTGTCTGAGATGTCTATCTGATATTGTCGTAATTGCATGGTGAGTAGTTTAATTTGTGTATGTTATAACACACATTAAGTACAATAAAGTGTAAAAATGTACACTTTACTGTACAAATAATGTGCTTTGGTGGATTAGTAGCAGTTCTGATGGTATGCTAAAAATCACATTTAGAATGGTATCTCATCTAGATCATCAGTATCAATACTTGCAGAATCTGCCACTTTTGATAACTTATCTTTCACCATTTGCTCTAGGAATTCCATCATGTCTGAATCATCCCATGTGAGCACTCCCTTAACCTTAACCTGTTGTAGGCTTGGACATCCGTTCTGATTGTCTTTAGTGTAGTACCATTTAACAGCCTTGCCATCCTGGTTTAAAAAAATAGTTGTTCTTTTCTTTTCACCGTCAATGGTCACTTTTGGGGTAATGGTTACCTCTGATGCCAGGTTAACATTAGGCAAAGCTTTAAGAAATGATGAAGCATAGCCGCTAGAATACTTAAAAGACAGCTGAGCTGTGCAATCGTTGTCTTTAATGCTAACTATCCACTCTTTGCCATAATCAGACTCTCTAGTCTGAATGTCTGTGATGATTCCCTTCCATCCAGTGTAGTACTCTTCATTGACTAATTTGCCATCTTTAGTGTGACGTTCTACGCTGTTTAATGTGGGTGATTTTACACGTCTGCAGATTTTGCCATCACTGATGGTCAAATAAATTACAGCAGAATTTGATTGAATTGCTCCCATGATATTAATTGGCAGTAACTTACCAGGTTTTTTCTTTATGAACTTTATACGGTTACCACATTCGATGCACATTGCTTCATCATGTGGGCCATTAGTTATTGTATGATATTCTACGTCTTTTAGACATTTTTTGTGACAGAATAATTTATCCATTTGATTGTAAATTTTAACATGAACTGCAGGCACTGCCGTCAAACATTCCCTGTCCTGATCCATTGCATGCTGGGCAATAGCCATCATCATCCTCCTCATCCTTTTCATCCTCTTCATTTTCAAAATCATCTTTTAGGTCGAATGATGGAGCACATTTAAAACAAACATATTTCCTCTCTTTAGGTAGGCTGTTTTTGCAGATAATGCAATGTGATTTCTTTGTAAACATTAGAAAAATAGATTTAATTGGGTGAGTACTGTTGTGTCTTTTTTGGCTGTCGGAGGATTTAGCACCTCTTTATTCTTTACAGCTAGTATCTCTCTTTCAATGTCAGGAGCATTATAAAATTGTAGAGTAACTAATGCTGACTCTATAGCCTCCTCCCATGTTAATGAGCCGACCTGAAAGTGCAGGTGAAGTAAACGCTTGGCGATGTTTTTAGGAGTCATTCTGTTCATTTTTGTTATTGTGAAGTAAAAGTAAATTAATTTTCTGAATCTTTCTATTATTTTTTATTAGGGTTCAATATATCTGTTAATTGATCCCATATAGACTGTGATTTCTCACCCCAAAACATCTGGCAGTCACCATCATGGTAGGGCACATGAGCAAAGAACTCCTGAGGATATTCTATCTCTTTAGTGTATCTTTTACAGTCAAATCTTAATAGGCAATCAGTGCCCTCACATTTAGTTAGTTTCATTGTCGTTATTGTTTATGTACTTATCCCATGATTTAAAGGCTAATAGAAAATATATTAAAGTAAATAATCCTTTAGCTAATATTATACCTAGTGCAATCTTAAATACTAATGAGTCCATACGTTTATAAAATTTAATTGTTTGCGTTTTCGTAAAATAAGGCCCAGCGTTAAAAATTACTTACTTACCAGGTTTATAATGATGAATGATACTGGGCCTATGTCGTTAGTCAATTATTTTGAAATCTGCACATATTGAATCATAAGCATCACAAATGACTGCATCCCATGACTCTTGTTGATAGCCGAGCCCTATTGCCAAGCTCTTAAATAGGCCGAGTAGTTCAGTTAGATCTGCCTCAGGTTTGGTCAGCTCGATTGTGATTTTTATATCATAATGCTCAGCTGTTAATTTTAGGTTTTTGTGTTCCACTTGTTTTACTTTTTATGGGTTAATGAATAAGATAATTTCTTTGGTTGCATTGTGCCGTTCTGTGCTAGCCATAGCTGTTGAGTAGCTAGGAATAATCTCCAGTCATTGTCTGTGTCTGCAGGCTTTCTATTTATCATCTGCCATCCTATGCCCTGTAACACTCCATCTTTGCCATTAGTCCTAGTTTTAGCATTAAGCCATAGTATTGCCACCTCATCTATAATAGTGCCGTAAACCTCCTCTAATAGCTTCTTATAGGCTGCTAGTTGTAGCCAGTAGGAATCATAAACAGCATTAGATGTCTTAATATCTACTAAGATTGTTTTGCCATTGATATTTATCACTCTGTCCACTGTACCGGCAAAGCCTAAATTTTGACTTATAAAGTTATACTCAGAGTAAAGCACATCAAATTGGAATCTACTGCAGAAATCTACATATCTCTCAAACATTGACCATTCACTAAGCTTGTAGCCTATATAGCCGTTATCATCCATTAATTTTACCTCCATGCCTGCATCATACTTCTCAGTAAGCTCATGCACTACTGATCCTCTACGGCCTGCCTCATCTCTGATGGTGTCAGCATCTTCTCCCACTGATTTTAACCACTGGAAGTAACCTGCATCCTTAGGATAGGCATTAAGAATAGTTGTGACAGATGGCACATAACCTCCATCATCTGTGGAGTAGAATCTGTTGTCTAGGAATGTAATTTGCTTGCTTGTTGTGTCGATAATGTAGCTCATTTGTTATTGGTTTTTTTATATTGTTGACGTAAATAATACATTTGTTTTTTTCTCTCTTGTTTCCTTTGCTCCTTCTCATCTATATCCTCTACAATGTAGCCGTAATAGATGTAAATGGCTGCAAATACGGAAAGCATAACTACTGCAATCATATGGCTGAATTTAACTTGTCAATAATCTTGTTATAGTTCTCGATAAATTCCTCTCTAGTGATTTCTACAGAGTCCATATAGTCACGAGCTGCAGAGATCTCATTGTACTCATTAAATGTGTTGCTGTAGATGGAATTAGGGCAAATCTCCATGATTGTTTTGTCAGTAAAGTAAATATATTTAGTTAAATACTTACTTTCTATTTTACAATAATGTGGTGTTGGGATGACTACTTCAGCTGTAGTCTTTTTTTCGATGTTAACTGTTCTCATTTTAGTTAAAGTTTAGTTTAGATTTAATTAATAAAGTTTTCGATAAATAATGCCACCAGGATGATGATGGTAAATGTGATTGAGTCTTTAGTTCTTTGTGTCATGGTTGATTAATTTAGATAAATGGTTATTGATAATGTTTCTTACTTTCTCTTTGCCTCCTAGCTGTTTCAGTTCGGAGGCTGTCCTGTAAACTCCTACGAGTTCTTTTTTATCAGGAATAGGCTTGCGGCCTGCTTTCATTTTTTTCATGTGTTTTAGTTAAAATAAATTGATAAAGTTATTTCTAGTTTCTATTTTCTTTCTTAAACATACCCAGTATAAATCACCCATAAACATGTCATATTCATATTCATTAATGATGTTATCATTTTTAGCAGTATTTACATTCTTAGCGAATTGGAAAGCATCTGAAGTATTTTCAATCTCAGATAATTGTAAGTGAAGTTCTCTTTTAGTTAGATTTAAAGTTGTCATTTTTTTTGGTTTAATTGTTATTGATAGAGCAAATATATATCGACTTTTGACACAAACAAAATATTTTATAAAATATTTTTCATTTCGGATAATTATTAATGAAGTAAATAGGCTGAAAGGCCCTAGAATTATAAGTGCAATCGATTGCGTAAATAAATCTTACACGTCAGCTTTAAACTGACAAAATAGATATAAAAAAGAGGCCCCTGTAGAAACAGGAGCCGACAATAACAAAAATTTCCCTTTAACTAAACTATAAATCTGAGAAGAACAATGCGAAGATAATTATTATTTGCTAAAATACAAATCTGCCTCAGCTTTTCTCCTTTTAACTAGACCTGGTATCTCTGTAAGCTTACCATTAACTCTAGCTTTAGTCCACTTCATAAACTCATCTCTAATAGATAGATCATTATGATTTAGCCTAACCTTTTTAAATAGCGTAGAGTCTCTTAGTGCTCCAATGCCTAGATTGAATACAAAGCTTACTAGGCTGTCAAATTTATTCTGTGGAATCGAAATTAATCCGATAGCCTTCGCTTTATTTGACACTTCCCAATACAGCAGATTAGTTGCCTGCTGCTCTGTTATTACATCACCCATTTTTATCTTTGATCCATCCATGTTCATAGTTGAGCCCCATCCAATGGTGACAATATTTGCAGGGCACTTATAAGCTTTTAATTGTAGCCCTTCAAATTCCTTTATTAAGTCAATGCACTTTTGTGATGGTATCATTTTCTAGCTTGTATAAAATTGATTAATATTGATACACAAAGAATAATTAACAGCCACTTAATCCAATCATTTTTATCATTTATGGTCATGCTTAGATTTTTATTTTCATTGATTAAATTCTCTGCCTGTACATAGCAGGCTGAATCAATAACATCTCTTACCACCTCTTTAGTGATTGTCTTTACAGTTATCACTTTTATAGGTTGTGGTTTTACAATTTTTGACAAGTCAGTTTTTGACCTTACAATCTTGTAAATAGTGTCAGGCGATGGGCTGACAAAATCAGGGCATTGAATCTCTACAAATTCATACGATGTATCTAGTTTGACAATGCTGTCAACTAAAATGCATGGATATTTATCCCTCGCATATTTAGCCACTACTTCAGGATGGTATAAATCAGCCTTTTTAACCTTATTTAAGGCATTCTTTGCAGTGTGACAGCTACTAACTAGCATCACTAATAAAATGGCTAGAATCGTTTTATTTTGCTTCATGTTGCACAGTTAAATTTTTCAGTGTTATAAATTTATACATTTTTTCTGTGATTATACCGGCAAGCCATGCCTGGCTCTCTTCATCCACGATGTCTCTATCCTCAGTCACCCTCACCACGACATGATAAATCTCATGTGCAATGGTATTGTGAGTCAAGTAATGGCTGTCAATAAGTAGATAATATTTGTCAATGTTTAGATTTATCACTAGCCCCTCAGCTGCACCATCAAAAAAGAATTGCTGATCTAGTTTCTTATAAATCTTTTTAGCCTCTGTGATAATATCATCTGAGATATTAATCACTACATCACAGTTATAAGTGTCTAATTTAACTACTTTTTGGTGTCTCATTTGATTGTCTGTTGATGTATTTTATGACAAGTATTACAATACATTTTTTGCTTTCTGAGTCCTGTTGCTGTGACTCTTATTCCATACTTATGTAAAGCATCTGAGCCGCATTCTGGGCAGTTTGACCTTTCGCCACCAAATACTACACCGAAGTGTGTTTTTGGCTCTATATGGTTGCGTAATTTGTTGTAGACCTTCTCTAGTATTATGACATCATTCTGACAGTATTTAATCATCTTCTTTAGTGCCACTTCATCACTATCTAAGAGGATTTTTTTCCACAAAGAGTAGTCTGTTTTGATTTTTTTTCCAACATGCAGAAATTGGCTGATGTAATCTAGCTTATTGCTATTGAATTTAAACTTTGACCGGCTGATCTTAAGTGTGTCTATTGTAGTGTAAGTTGGGAATATTGGCACCCCATGAAATAGACATCTCGTTCTGATCCATGCTAAATCGAATCTATCTCCATTGTGGCCTACAAGCTCGTCTGCAGTATTGGCAACATCAACAAAGCTAATGAGCATCTCTTTATCGTTCTGCTTCTCATCCCAGTGCAGATATAACACCTCTTTAGAATCCTCCCACTTATAGCAGATGCATATTATTGCACGTTCTTTTATTATTGACTCGTAGCCGATATTCTTTTTATACCCAGCCTCAAAAAACAGCCCAATGTTAGGGCTAGTCTCGATGTCAAAGAATAACCTCTTTCTTAAAGTGCGGATTTTTTTCAATGTGTCGTTTTATGTTGTTAATGCCTTTCCAATATGATCCTATACATGTGTTGTGTTTTGTGTTGAGTAGTGTTGAGATTTCTTTGAATGTCAGCCCTTTTAGTTTCAATAAAATGACTTTTTGTTGAAGTGGTTGTAGTAGTGGTAATATCTGTTCTAGTAAATTATATCTTTTCACGTATAAATAGTCGTAATTATCCGTATTTATATGTATTTGCATACGCTTTACAGCATGTGCTCTCCTGTAATCATCTATAACTATTGCTCTGATTATTGAGTAGCTCCATTTGCCAAAGCTTTGCCCTTTATATTTATCTAAGTTCCTCCAGATCTTCAGCCATATATCCTGCTCTAAATCGTAGAAATAAGCTGTGTCGTTTAATGCTTTTTGTAGCTGTGACCTTACTAATAGCTTATTATCATGGTATAACTTATCAAAGCTAGTCATGATAATTTCTAACTATAGAATCTAAAAGGATTGAATCTGCATGAGTCATCTCCACAACTTGCCATCCTTCACCTGGTATAAAGTTCACTTGTTCTTTATGCTTAATTTTCACTACTGAACAGGAAACGAATAAGACTGCTATTAATAGATATTTCATAGATAAAAAAATTAAGGAGCCTTTCAGCTCCTTTGGGTTTTCATAGGAATTTATTTCTCTTTGCTTAGGAATGTGTCTGAGCTGTTAGTAAGTAGGTTTTTTATGATGTAACCTATACCTGCACTTAGTGCTGCCGTTCCTATTGCTTTCCAATCAAATGTGAGGCTGCCAGCTTGAACTACTGAGTAAATGATAGAGATCACTGCTGTGATAACTGTCAATAATAAACCTTTTACGAAGTCTGCTGTGTTTAGACTTAAAAAAACTGATTTCATAATATGTACTTTTTTATGTTATAAAATTCTTCATGTTTAAAATACTTGTCATGCTCATAGCCTATAATCATGGCTGTAGACTTTCTGCCGTACATTATCCTCTCTAGATTCTCAATCTTAGTCTTATCTACACTAGACTGCTGTAATAGCATCTTAATGTCTGACTTCATCTCTGTGATGTCACGATATATAAACATCCATAGAATACTGAGTACTGTAGGAAAGGCATAAGCCTTAATCTTATCTATTGTCGAAGTTGCAGCCATTACCAGTTGATATATTGAGCATGTTCAGGAATATCATCCTCCACTATCTCAAATATTTGAGGATTCTCAACTACTGCCGGATGCTTATGTAAGTCCTTTTCTTTCCATTTATCAGTGATTATTACTGTATAATTGGAATGCAGACTTTTGCCGGTTGCTGTTGACTTTTGTCTAATGTGTAGCATTATTTAGCAGTTGGAATTAAAGTTAAATTAAGAGCTGATGCTACATAAGTAAATATTATCTCATCACTCTCACCCCATTGCTGAACTACTGACGCTGGAATCTCTACATTCCCTGAGATGATATCTAGCCCATTAGATTGGATGGTGTAAGATACTTGACCACTGCCACCATCAAAAAAGTAATGAAAAAAATCCTTTAGACATAAAGCATCTAAGGTAGTGTTACCTGATTCTACTGACCAGGTTGTAATTGGTTGTATTTGTCTTGAATTGCTCATAATTATTGAATTATTATTGTTCCGTAAATTGTTGTATTACCTGCTGCTGTTGTCCATGCAGGGGTAGTAGTAATTATCTCAATATAATCTCCTGCAACTACTGCAATATTAAGTCCTGTATTGGAGAAAACCTTATCTGTAGAGGCATTAGCTACTGTCGCAAATGTTGTAGATGTTGTAGCATTTAATCTTATAGATAAAGTCCAGTTTTCTGTAGAAGTTGTACCTGTAGTCTTAGCATAAATATATCCTGATTTAATTGTTCCTGATTGTGGGATATAAATACGTCTAATAGATTGAGTAGTTGATGCAGCTACTACTGGAGTACCAAAATAGTAGGTAGTAGATGCTGCGAAATTTGATAATATACATCCTAAATTAATTCCATAACCTTTAGCATCTATTCTGGTACTTAATGATGTAGTATCTGATTTTCTTAAATACTTAGAAAGCATTGTTGTAGTATCTGATATACGAACATATTTAGTAGATAATGTAGCACTATCAACACTAATTACTTGTCCTGATTTAGATAAACCATAACCATTTAAATTAAAATATTTAGAAAGCATTGCAGTTGTATCGGCTTTTCTTAAATAAGGAGTAAGCATTGTTGCTGTATCTCCTGCTCCTATTTTAGAGTTAAATGTATTGTATTGAGTATTGCTTATTAATCCTCTTGTCACTCCAGAAGTAGCAGCATCAGGAATATTGAATTTATGTGAAGTTCCGGTAGAAGTAATTTTAAACGTGCTATTACTTGAATCTACTGCAAACGTTTGTACTGCTCCTGTTAATCCATTCATAGCAGTTATTCCTGTGCCTGCCATTATCCCACTTTGTTGAGTAACAGTTAATATTGCTGATGGTATAGCAGGATGTGGCGAAGATGCTACAGATGCTACTATTTCAACATTCACATTTGATGTAGACCACATTAATTCATAATAATAACCACCTACAACATTAATTACATAATTCCATGATGCTATTACTGGTGATGCATTAGCACTTCCTGTCAATACAACTTTACCTGTTGAATTTGGAACATCAATACCATTTTCCCTTAACCAAATATCTGCTGTCATATTCCCACTACCACCAGTTTTTTCTAGTTGCAATGAAAATTGAATGTTATAAATTCCACTATTGTTAATTGTTATTCTAGTAGGTTGCCCACTTCCATTATTCGCAATAGTTACAGCATTAGATAATGTTGTTCTATTTAATTTAATTGGATATGCAGTATTGATTACAGCAGCAGATTGTGTAGTACTATCATCAAACGCCCCATAATAACCTACAGGAGCTGGATTAGTTCCTACTGAATCTTTGATGGCAAATCTACTAGAGCCTTTATAGAAGATTATAGAATCCTTACCGGCAATCCTAACAATGTTATTGATAAACTTATTTGATGTATCTATAGGGCTTATTTCAGCCTTTCTAGCATAAGGATTAAGCATTGTAGCAGTGTCACTGATATTTAGCTTAAGGTTGATTCTATTAGAAAGGCTTGTCGTGTCATTTGAATTACCATTAACTGCTCTTACATCACTTAGCTTAGCTATTGTATCTGTTGCATCTGTAGTTTGTGATGGCAGATAAATAATAGCTCTTATACTATCTTGCTGCTTTAACTTTTGTGACATGTTTTTATTGATAAATTCAATAGTAGTCTGAGGATATGTGTACTGATATATTCCACCACCAATAGAATCAGCTAAAGCCATAAATGGCATATAGTTATTATCCATACCTGATAAATATATCTGATTCTGTGATGTTCTGCCGTAAAGATTAATGTCTTTATTATATGAGAAATTGCCGCTGTCTAGAACACTTTGTAAATCTTGACTGCCGCCTCCACCGCCTGACACCTCACTCCATCCTGCAGCCCTAGTCCATTTGTAAAGCTTATTATTACATGTGTCCATAGCTATAGCTCCCTGAATAGCTGTGCTGTTTCTAAGTGTAGGCACGCCACAGAATGATGGGATATGTAATGAGCTATCTACTTTTAATCTCTTCTCCTGGTAGCCTGTAGCTGTCATGGGAGTATATTGTGACTGAGAATAACTCACAAAAGTAAGAACTAATAAGCAAAGTAATATTATTGTTTTTTTCATAGTTTTTTTAATCTTGAACTAATCTTATTGAATAACCATTAGCTGGATCTACTGTTACTACATTATAAGATAAATTTAAATCTATAGTAAAAATAGTAGGAGTTAAATCTAATGTTTTTATATGCAATTTAAACTCTTGTCTTTTACCTCCGCCGGAAGTTGAATTCATAAATCCTGATCCTATTAATGTTAGTCCGCTTGCATTTGTACCATTAACTGCCTCCCAATAAGTTATATCATCAGATAATAAACTAGCTGCCCCATTTGTAGTAATGTAAGCTAATAAATCATCAGAATCATCATCATTAGGAACATGCCATCCTGGATAACCTACACCTCTAGCATCATTTACAACATGATAATTATAAAGCTTTCCAAAATTAGCAAAGTCAGGATTAAATTGATAGTAACACCATGCTCCTGTCTCAGCTATTGCATAATTATTCCAATCAGTTTGATTTGTTGCCTGTGGAATGTTATCTCCGTTTACATATGTTTCACCTGCAAAGTTTTCTGTTGACCATGTTCTGCTGCCTATTGTTACTCTAGGTATATCTGTACCAGTTGTCACTATTGGAGCTCCAATGCCTCTGAAATTAGCTGAAAATGTTACCATATTGTCAAAGCTTGCAGTCTCATTTAATGATTCTAAAATAACTGTTAATTCTTTTTGTAAATAAGTTACTCCATCAATATCATTCTCATAGTATTTTATATTAAAAACAGTCCCACCAATGATTAAATCATAAAGACTTTTCATTGTAACTAAAGTACTTTCTATCGTCTGTATAAATACAATACCCTCAATAGTTCCGGTAACACTGCCGGCACCTGGTACATAAGTCTTAAATATGCCATTTCCTGAGATTGATGTTTCCACCATTTCTCTAGAGATGTCCAAAGTAATAGACCGAGCACAGCCGAAAGGCACCCATTCAAGAGTAGTCTCGTTGTATTTATATAATATTGCGTCTTTGCCGTTAACTTTAGACATTCTTATGACTTTTCGTAAAGATACTTAAATTCGTACAAATCTAGAGCATTCAAAGTACTATAACTTTCACCCAATGCCGTTATTTCCCAAAGTGTTACATCTGCAGTATTTGCCTTATAATCGATGGCTATGGCTCCAGGTACATATCTCATGTCTGTTTGAAGCTTCAATCTTATGACTGCTAAATTAGATAAATAATAGCCTTCATCTTCTCCCTGATGGATGTCTAATAACTTACCATTGTATTTAGTTCTAGGGATGTAACGTTGAAATAGCTCCTCAAAGGTTGTGATTTCTCCTAGCTTTATATTTGATGGAAATGAAGCTGTCTGATATTGCCAAAGTGTAGTTCTATCTCTACTTATTCCTGTTGAACTATAAAGAAACTGTGTCCCTGCTATAGTTGATCTAGGAGTATCATCAACGACAATATCAGTAGAAAGATTATTTTTTAATGTTACACTTTGTGAGTCTTTATGTGTATGTCCAATTATTTTAGTACTGCCATTAATAGAATAAATAACATTAAAAGACAAATCTTTATATTGACTTTCGAAATCTGAATCTGCTACTATTGTTGCTAAATGGACAGTTATAATTCCATTAAAAGGCACCTGATTAGATTTAATAGATACAGTATGCCATTGATTAGTATTATCTCCTGATAAAACATTAAATGTAAAACCTCTACTTGAAGTCCATTCACCATTATTATTTAAATATCTATTTGTTGTTCCATCTCTTAGCCATACTGTAAATACATTAGTTACTACACCAGGTTGAGAGTTATTACTTCTATAAGTAAATGACCATTCGATAACATCATCCTTACTTATTGTAATATCTGAGGATTGAATACCACCACTATCATCCCATGTAGGCCCTACAACTACTACATATCTAGCTAACTCTTGACCTGCACTATCTGACTCAACTCTAATAAATCTAGATGGATATGGGCCAGGTGATGGAGAATAATTATACCATGATGGCAATTCATATTCTCTGTAAGTTATATCACCCACTAAATATTCATTTCTTAAAGCCCCTAAATCTGTAAAATTGCCATTGACTAAAATATCTGCAGGTTGATTATAATTAAATGTCTCTTTAACGTATTGATAAGGTCTTAAAATTGACCTTAACAATCCTGCCTCTATATCACTACCTTCACCGTAATAAAAGTTTCTGATGGTCGTAATATCAGAAACATAGTTCATGTCGTAGTCATATCTCCATCCGAGTAGTTCTGCACCTGTGCTTATGCGTCTATCCCAAAGCTCACCCCATCTCACTATTACCCAAGCACCAACACTTTGAAAGCATGATGCATAAAATCTACTCATAATCTTCTCTAATACATCGTAACAACTATCCCATCCATTAGTCGTTTTAAAAGTTGTTCCTAGTACAAAAGTATCATCTATCCATCTGCCATAATCTCCACCTATCGGATATAATTGTGAATAAACATCACATCCTAGCTCTAACTGAGTAGCCCTTAGACATAATCTAATAAGCTCACCATAAGTAAGATAAGTAGTTAAATCTACCGGAGTAACCCAGCTTAAATCACCATCAAATCCAGTGAATGTAGGAACAAATTCTACTACATAATATCTAAATCCAATAGGAGAGCCAGGAATAACTTCTACATTATTAACAGTATAATTATTATCATTGACAGTAATTATAGATCCTACATTAATAACTGGAGGAGTCTCAAATGTGTAAAAGTATATTGAATTTGTTCCTGCTCTAGAAATACTACCATAAGTAGTATTTACTTGACCAAATCTAGTAGCCGCCTGACTAAGTGAAATATCTTTTAATAGCCCTAGATTATCTGTTGCGACAATTTGTATTTGATGGTAGTAATCTACTTGAATCTCTTGACAATCTGACTGCAGTAAATACCCTATAAATAATGTATCATCTGTCTCAATCCTCTTTAACTCAACTAAGAAAGTATCATCTTCATTAGAGTAAAAATCAAATAACTGCACTACACCGTTATTAATGATGCTCACTGATAATGTGCAGCCTTTAATCGGTTTCTTTGGATCATCATCCTGCCA
>Ga0114979_10000623_pt1 | contig 23273 bp, 24 predicted proteins | sample S_140625_EF_Meta_FD_87315 | JGI IMG/M metagenome (GOLD analysis project Ga0114979, IMG submission 87315) | Freshwater microbial communities from Lake Simoncouche, Canada to study carbon cycling - S_140625_EF_MetaG | ecosystem: Environmental > Aquatic > Freshwater > Lake | place: Lake...
GATTTCAAATTTTGCATGCACAAAAATGAATTCGGAACAAGCATTCCACCATAGTAATACAACAATTGTAACATACCTATTTCACGATAATGGGACCTCATTGGTTTGGCAACAGATGCTAAATCAATATCCCAGGAAGGAATTAATCGACTAAAAGAATTATCATCAATCAAACAAATATTGAAATCATTGCTGCAATGGTTGATAATGGTTCGTATTGTCATATGCAAATAAGGTTGATTCAAATCAGTGGACGTTCTCGACTGAAATGATTTCCATTGACGCGAATTCACCTCATATTTTGAATGAATCCATAATTTCGGTTTATTGAATCCATAAAGAGGCGATTCATTCAACAAGTATTTTTGTATAAGTGCATATTCATCGTTCGAAGAACTAAAAGCTTGTTTTGAATGCATTCCCATAAATCCAGCTATAGCAATTATTCCAAATGCAAATAAATAATATTGTGTATATTTTGAGCTAAACATGATTATATACTACACTTTTATTTTATTGTCTATTATTTTCGGGATTGCCGTTATATAAATGTAATAATCAATATTGTATTGGGATTTTTCGAATTTTATTTTCGATGAATACATAACAGCATTGCTTTTGCATATTTGTCTAACAATATTTGTGAAAGACTTATACGTAAATTCGCGCGTTACATAATGCGTTTTTGAACTGTGATAATAATCCATCAATTGTTGGCAAAATTCATCTTCGAAATGATTGTATTTCAAAATTTTGAAAGCGTTCATGTCGATCAAGTAATATTTGTCGGTTTTCAAACATATTGTTTCTAGCAATTGCATCAAAAGTTCAATCGGGACTTGTTTTCGGAAAATTTGATATAACATCGACGGGGTGTATATTGGTTATATTTACGTTACAAAATAAATCCTCATGTTTCTATATCGGTTTTGAGAACATTGTATAAATTATTTGTAAAAAGTGATAATTCAATTGCATCTTCGTGCACATTGTGAAAGATTGTAATATACTTACAAATGACCGGGATGACCTTGTATTTTTCGTCTTCAGTCATTGTATTGGTTTGTTTAACAAAGGTAAAAAAATAATCCAGAATGTCGATGACCGAATAACCGTAATCATGAATCGAAAAAAATACGGCAATGGCTTCGGTTAGTTTTTTTTCACGAACATACGCAATTGTTTCTTCGAATTTGTCAAAGGATATATGAGAACATAGTTTTTTACATAACGCCATATTAACTGGTTCATCGTAAATATGAATTCTTTCTAAATGATTGATAAGAGACCGTATTGAGTGTTTCGATATTTTCAGTAAAAATTCGCGAGATTCTGTGTCTATAACAATGTTCTCTAAATCAATTATTTTGTTCATGATAGATTCACAATGTTCTCGCGACAATTGTTCGATTTTTATAATATGCAATCTCGATTGAATACTCTCTATTACTTTCTGGATACTCGTGCATACAGATATGAAATTGACATTGTTTTGATATTTATCAATATAATTTCGAAATACTTGTTGACTCTGTTCATTAATCATGTCTAAATCATCCACAATGATCAACTTTTTTTTGCCGAATATATTACTACTTGATCTGCAAAATGTTTTCATTTCATTGCGATAATAATTTATGCCCTGTTCTTTGAGATTATTGATATACATGATATTGCTCTCCGGAAATGGCGCATTTTTTGCTAAACCGTAATATTCTCGAATGAGGGCGTATAACATAGTCGTTTTACCAGAACTCGTGTTTCCTACAAAAAGGATGTTTAGATTGTCGATTTCTAACAAGGTTCTCAGTACTTTGTAGAAACGTTCTTCCGCAAAAAAATCCGAAATATAATAGGGTTTGTATTTTTCAATAAATGTGATATTATTCATAGTATGATAACATCAATCGAATTATTTATATTTTTCCTAAATTAATATATAAATATTATTGGTTTATTTATAAATATGCAATCTTTTTATGAAATTCTAGGAGTTAAAAACGACGCTACTGAAACCGAAATCAAAAAGGCCTATCGTTCACTTTCGCTAAAGTATCACCCCGATAGAAATCCGTCAGAGGAAGCCAGGACATTATTTCCCAAAATAAACGAGGCGTATGAAATCTTGAGTGATTCCACCAAAAGAAAACAACACGACATGGAGTTGAATGGGGGTGGTGGCGGAATGTTCATGCAAGGCGATTTCAACAATATGGACGATATCAACAATATTTTCAACATGATGTTCGGGCATGGCATGCAAGGAATGCCTGGACAAGGTATTCACGGATTTCCTGGAATACACATTTTTCATGGTGGTAATCCTCAACATTTTCATAATGTGTTTCAATCCATGCAAAAACCGCAACCTATTATAAAAACCCTGAAAATCGATATAGAATCGGCTTATCATGGTTGTTCTCTACCCATAGAAATAGAAAGATGGGTAATGCAAAATGACATCAGAATAAATGAAATCGAAACTGTATATTTACCTATTCATCAAGGTATCGACGACAATGAAATGATTATATTGCAAGATAAAGGAAATGTTGTGAACGACAATTTGAAAGGGGATGTGAAAATTGTAATACAAATTGAGAATAATTCAAAATTCAGACGCCATGGGCTCGATTTGATTTATACACATAAATTGTCATTGAAAGAAGCGCTTTGTGGGTTTTCCTTTGAAATAAAGCATTTGAATGGACAGATGATGACTCTGACAAATTCGGCAAATCGCGCCGTCATAGCACCGAATTCGAAGAAAATGATACCGAATCTAGGTATGATACGTGAAAATGCAAAGGGGTGCATGGTCATTGAATTCGACGTTGTTTTCCCAGCATCTATAACACAAGAACAATGCGATGCATTATCGGCGATTTTATAATAATAAACCCACGTGAAAAAATACACATCATATATGGTGTGTATTTTTCAAAAAATATACAAATCATCACTCTAAGAAATTCTCTTCGTAGGAATGCAAACGTCGACTAAATAGATTGAATTTTCGGTAATAATAATATATTCTGTTCCGACTTTGTAAATTTTGGCAATAGGACTGGTATATTCCTCGGCGCTCTTTACTAATAGTTTCTCTTGATTTTCTTTAACACCAATCAATACGGATTTTTCTAAAGAACTAGTCCAGTAATCAAACATGATTGGTTTATCTTCAACAATAGAAAGTTTTGCTGCATGTTGAAGCGTGGTATTTTCAGGAAGACGGTATCCAGTTGTGGATTCAGCAGTAGCGGTGTCAGTTGCTTTTGTGGAGGCTTGTGAACTCATTATTATGAAAATATAAAATATTTAATGCATTTTACTTTAAATACTTATTTCACAACATTTTTTATACAAATCATCGCCCATAAAAATCGCCTAAAGTATTTCATTCTCAACGAATAAAATTCTCCCAATAATATAAATCCCCCCATGTTATCAAAAAAAGATATTATTGAAATTCATGGAAAGATTATGACTGATTTATTAGTAATGATTCACAAATCCGAAAAAATAGCCCCTCTGTCAAATATCAAAATCATTCTATACAATGGAATGAATATGCTAAATCATATTTTCAATATGAATATAATTTATGATACACCTCGTGATATTCTATTTCACAATTGTCAAAAAGGAAGCTTCTGTTATTTAGAATACATTGAACAGGCAGTCGATAAACAAATCGTGCAAAACCTGGATTTCATGATCATTTATTCCTTTGTTTATCGACAAACAATCAATTTCCTAAATACTTCGAATACCATCAAAAATCCATCGATCGATAATTTGCTAAATCTTTTGCAAAAAAACCTGGAAGTTCTCATTTGGATGAATATGGAGGTATCCATGGAAACATTGATAAGTCTATGTGATTGTTATTTGATTAATTTTGCTAAATTGTTTTATAAACTAAACAACAACATAGATATCTATTACACGTTGTTGAACAGTGGTTTAACAAACCTAGCAAAAACCTCCAATAACGAGCAATATTATTTTGTTTTCCTGGACGCATTTTATACAAATATATACAAATTGAAAACGAAAAACTTGCTTCCTACCACATCCCAGCTAAAAGACGCGATAATGCTTACATTAATTCAAGATGTATCCATACAGGAAGAGAAACACGTGAAAAAAATGGTGAAAGAGTTTTTTACAATAGAACAATAGGATTTATAGAGTGACTTTGATAATTCGTTTTCGCAATTTTGTTTTTTTTTGTTTGACAACGGTTTCATCATTCGTGACGTGAATCAAATAATACTCTGTTTGTAACATTTGTTTGATAAAATCAAATATGAACAACAATACTTTCTCTGAGCAATTACCTACAATCAAACAACTACCGGTTCGAAAAATCATAAAGGATACTTCCGTGTATTTTTTGTTGTCGTTTAATTCGCTCATTTTCATACCGCGTTCACATTCAATAATTTTACCATTTTGTAAAATAGGGTCAAATCCTAGGTCATGATTGAAATAGAATTTACATTTGACACCAGGATACGAGCACGGATCATAGGCAGTTTCAATCCCATATTTATCACTGCGTAAAATAGAATACAATTTTTCGCGATTAATGAAAAACCCGCAATTGAAATTCGAATTAATCAAGACATTGTCTTCTTGATTGTTGTCTAAGAATCCGATTGTATTATTGGGCACATGCGGTTGCAAATATTCGAGAATCATTCTTTTTACAATATCAAACAGCTCTGCATTCAAAACGCCTGGAATTTCTAATTTCCCAGTATTGAATACTTTCACATGAATTTCGCGAAACGCTCCTTCATATTTGAATCGTAAAATCATCGCAAAGCAATTGTAAAAAGCGTTTTTGATTTTGCAGCGACAATTCATGATATCTTTTTTAGAGATGCCTATTGTTATTTTGCGCTCGTCTTTGAATTTGATGCGCCGAGCTTGCGGATTGTTAATTTGTTTGATCACGCGTTCAGTGTAATAGTATGCGTTGTCTAGTTTTGTTTTGTATTTGTTATATTCTTCCTCGGTTTTATTGACGATTTTAATCTGTTTTTTGATGATTCCTTCTAAAGGTTTCCAATATTCAATGACCGGAAGTTCCCAGAAAATAGTTTGAATAGTAATCGGTTGATTCAGAAAGAGAACTTTCGTTTTTGTAGAGATATACAAGTCCTGACATTTAGGAATATCTTTTTCCGGTTTAGGGATATCAATATCAAGAAGCATGCTCTCCACATCAATTGGGGGGGTCAAATTCCCGAAATAATTGTCGTTATTTTGATTTTTCAGAAAATTCATCCATTCATCGTCAATCGAATTCATGTTATTATATGTAAACAAGTAACGTTCTTTATATTCTTTTCAATTTTGTAATTTATTTTGTAGGTATAATAGTATAGAATGTCGTTGATTTGCCACTATTATAACGATTGTAATACATTTCCACATTTGAAGAATAAAAAAATAGAATTTCCCCAAAAAAAAGAATTACATAAACCGATTTCATCAAACCCGATAGCAATCAAATCAAACGACATTTCCTTTGAATTAAATAACAAATCTGGTTGTTTTGACCCCAATACAAAACACTCTCCTTCCAATGCGTTTATCCATAATTTGACCAATCGCATGAATGACTATTATACAGAATTGTCTATTACACATGAACATCTACATCGTGAACGTTCAAACACGATGGAACTCTTCATAATTAAACACAAATAATCTATTATTTTGTGCACATACAATAGATTATTTTCTACAATAAATGAAATAATAACGCAATATATGTTCTATGTTTGCATCATTGTGTATGCATTCTTCTATAAGAGACAAATATTCCACCATGATGATTTCGGGATAATTTCGCAATAAATAATTGAAATAACATCGCAACAGTATTTTCTTATCCATGTTATATTGTATGCTATTCGTGTGGATAAATTCAATAACCACATCGAAAGAAATAGTTCGGTCATGAATCATCGCTTTCAATTCTTCCCAGACACCAGAATGAATAATATGTCCGCTCCATTTTTGTAGGTTCTGATTCAATTGCATGAAATTGATCATACTGCGAATGTCGGATTGATAAAGTGTTTGTATAGCATCTATTTCACTGGTAGTTATAGGAATGTTCTCCGACTTTGCAATATTTTGAATGAAATTGTCGATTTCGGCTTTCGGTAATTGGTTGAACCGGATGCTGATGAATTCTTGTTGCAAAGATTCGTCGATTTTGCTTATATAATTGCAAATAAGACAGAAACGGACGTTGTTGTTGCACGTTTGCAACAATGTTTTCAGGGCTTGTTGCGCTGATTTTGTCATGTAATCGACTTCGTCTAAAATAACGAATTTGAACCCGACTTCGAACAAATTTTTCGACCGGACAAATTGATAAATCTGGTTGCGTATAATATCGATACCACGTTCGTCGGATGCATTTAGATGGATAACCGTCCCTTTGCTTTTTCCGAAATACCTAGTCTGATATTCATCGATTAAATTAATAATGGTCGTCGTTTTCCCGGTTCCAGGTGGCCCATAAAAAAGCAAATTCGGGAAATAAGCATTGTCGATAATTTTCCTAAATATTCTGCGATTGTAAGGATCGAGAACGATGTTCTCGAAATCCCTGGGACGGTATTTTTCGACCCACGGTTTTGATTCCGATTCAAAGGATGACATGGTGGTTTTGGTATACAAAAACAGTCCTCAAATCTTTATATTCATACAATAGGAATATTCTTATCACACAAAATTGATAAGTTTGTCACACAATAAGAAATTATACATCTATTATACAAAATGTCGGATTCGGGTTATTTAGAAATCATATTGGGCCCCATGTTTTCTGGAAAAACAACGCAGTTGATTCAACACTACAAAAAAAATACCTATATCGGGAAACCTGTTTGTGTTATCAATTATTCCGAAGATACCCGTTATCATGATTCCATGTTATCAACGCATGATAAAATAATGATTCCTTGCATATTTGCTAGGAGATTATCGGATGTAGATACAGACCATGCAACTGTAATTATTATAAACGAAGGACAATTTTTCGAAGATTTGTTTGAATTTGTTCTTAAAATGGTCGAAGACAATCGTAAATCGGTTTATGTATGTGGATTAGACGGCGATTTCAAACGCAAGCGTTTCGGAAAAATACTGGATTTGATTCCATATTGCAACAAAGTAACAAAACTGAATTCTCTTTGTTCCATTTGCAAAGATGGCACTCCCGGTATATTTTCCCACAGAATTACAAAAGAAACGTCTCAGGTGGTTATTGGTTCAGATAATTATCAACCGTTATGTCGACAATGTTATACCATGCAAAATATGGGAGAATGAAAATACAGGGGAAGACTACCCCCATTCAGATGGTAATAATTACCTCAGGAGGGTAAATTATTTTTCAAAGGAATATAAAGTCTTGTCTCTATTTTTTTCATAAGGTAGAGCAATGAACACAGAACACTTATCCATCGATACTTCATCGAAAAAGAAATCAAAAAAAACAGACGTCGACAATATTCAAATGACTATGGAAGAACGGGACACCACTGCGAAAAAACGGGGGAGAAAACCAAAGGGGGGGAAATTAATTGTAAAACAACCGGACGACAATGAAAAACCGAAATCAATTGTAAACGTCATTTTACATTTGAAATGTTCGCTTAACGATTTACATGAATACAATGACAAACTCAACAAAATATTCATCGACCCACTTGCATACAATCCAGATATACCACCTACGATTATGACATACGATGATGTTTCCGATTTAAAATACGATATTATTACACAAAACAGCGATAATAAAACCGCATACAAAGACACTATAGAACCCATCATATCTCAAAATCTATGTTCAAAATGTTCTTGCGATACCATTTATGACGACAACGATAAAAATGATGACCCCATTGTAATGATGAAAGACATCAACTCAAAATTAAAGAGATTAAAAATAGACTTGTATAAAAATAATTTACCTGATAAAAAATCCTCATGTTTCTGGTGCACATATGACTACGACAATCCATCTTGCTATATTCCTAAATATGAAATGGATGGAACCATTTATGGTTATGGGTCATTTTGTCGACCTGAATGTGCAGTCGCCTATTTAATGAAAGAAAACATTGACGATTCTATGAAATTTGAGCGGTATCACCTTTTGAACAATATTTACAGCAAAGTGTATCAATACAAAAAAAACATAAAACCAGCCCCAAATCCGTATTATTTATTAGATAAATATTATGGTAATCTAAGTATTCAAGAATATAGAAAAATGTTGAAAACCGAACATATGTTGCTAGTTATTGACAAACCGTTGACACGTATTTTACCAGAACTACATGAAGACAATGAGGACACCGTATTAAACATTTATGGTGATTCAAATAACACAAATGCAAACAACGGTGTATACAAAGTAAAACGACAAAGTGAAAAACAACAGGGCCCGAGTAAATCATCGATTATAAAAGATAAATTCGGATTTTCTTCTCAATAAACTGACCATCTAAAAACAATAAAAATATAAAAAACATAAAAGCGTTTTTATATTTTAGTATATACATCAACCAATGATTACAATTCATTTGAAAGGAGGTTTAGGAAACCAGTTGTTTCAAATATTCGCAACCATTGCGTATGCATTAGAACACACCCACGAATTTATTTTTCCTTATTCGGATAAATTACATACAGGTTTGGTGCGTCCAACTTATTGGTCGAATTTATTACGTTCTCTAATAGTGTATACTGCAGCAAACCCACAATTCATGCATTTGAATTCTCAAATAAATCAATTACCGGTATACAGAGAACCCCATTTTAATTATGCTAAAATACCACCCGTAGATGCCAATATCGGTTTCGCATTGGACGGATATTATCAATCATTCAAATATTTTGAAAAATACGAAACCCGAATTTACCAGGTGATTAATTTAGAAAGTCAACAAACACAAATAAAACAAGATTTTTCGGATTATTTAGGAAATGCTTTCACCATCAATATGCATTTTCGTTTAGGTGACTACAAATACAAACAAGAATATCACCCAGTAATGCCGAAGGAATATTATGAAAAAGCATTGAATGCTATTTTTTCCAATATTATCCCCACCACAACAATTCGCGTTCTCTATTTTTGTGAAGCAGAAGATAACGAATACGTCAACCAAGTAATTCAATATTTGAAATCAACCATCTCAGAATATTCAGTTGAATTTGTAAAAGCCGATGATAACATCGAAGACTGGAAACAATTGTTATTAATGAGTTGTTGCAATAGTCATATTATAGCAAACAGTTCCTATAGCTGGTGGGGCGCCTATTTGTGTCCAGAGAAAAACAAACAAGTGTGTTATCCGAGTAAATGGTTCGGACCTGCAATGGGAAACGTAGTGATGGACGATATGTATCCATCGAACTGGACAAAAATAAATATTTAATCGGAAACAATAGAAAGATTTATGCATACAAATACTATTGAATCATGTTTAGCAATAATGTTTGTTCTGGAAAACATTTGATATGTGATATAAAAAATATAAAAAACAAAACGCTGATGAACAATTTAGAACAATTGCAAACCCTTATGAATGACATATGTGTAAAATATGATTATTCCATTTTGAAAATAAATGCACATCGATTTGAACCCCATGGATTTAGTATTTTGTATTTGCTGTCTGAATCACATATGTCAATTCATACATTTCCAGAGCAAAATTACATAGCATTTGATTTGTATACTTGTCGTACATATACAAACAATGATATCTATAACACAATATACAATGACCTTGTGATTATGTTTGATGCAGAGAAACAATCGCCAATTATCATTGACCGTTGTTTTTGATATGATTTTTCAAAAAACCATATCAAAACCTGACCTCATAATTCATAAAATTGATTTGAACCATACCTATTGTTGTATGTTTATAAATTGTCAACTCTCATTATTACAATGAACTCTATTCAATCGCTGAACCGTGATCTTAAAAAAAAAATCAACAAATCGATGGAAAAACTGAAAAGACAGATGGTCGATTATGAAAAATACCGTGATAACTATGAATACATGAAATTTTCTCCATTAGTTCAATCATTGATCCAGGAAAACAATGAATTGAAAATGATAAACGCTACATTGAAGGAAAAACTCAAAAAATACAAAAAAACGCCATTACGAAAAGGATTGTATGATAACGTAACTGTAAAAACCGAACCAAGTAGCATTATCGATTTAACGGACGAGAATGAACCATCTCCAAATATTGTGTATGAATTAATAGAAGACTCCGAAGAATCAGAAGAAGAGGAAACCGAAGAAGATGAAGCCGAGGAAGCCGAGGAAGCTGAAGCAGAGGAAGAAGCCGAGGAAGCTGAAGCAGAGGAAGAAGCCGAGGAAGCTGAAGAAGAAGCCGAAGAAGAAGCCGAAGAAGAAGAGGAAGAAGAGGAAGAAGAAGAGGAAGCCGAAGAAGAACTCGAAGAGGAAGAGGAAGAAGAGACCGAAGAGGTCGAAGAGGTCGAAGAGGTCGAAGAGGTAGAAGAAGCCGAAGAGGTCGAAGAGGAAGAAGAGGTCGAAGAGGAAGAAGAGACCGAAGAGGACGAAGAGGTCGAAGAAGCAGAAGAGGTCGAAGAAGCCGAAGAGGTCGAAGAGGAAGCCGAAGAAGAGGAAGAAGAGGAAGAACTCGAAGAAGAGGAAGCCGAAGAAGTATACGAAGTAATAATTAAAAATAAAAAATACTATACAACAAATGAAACAAATGGGGTCATATATTCTATTACACAAGATGGTGATATCGGAGATGAAATAGGTAAATACGACAATGGAAAACATGTATTCAATAAATAAATTTTCATCATTTGTATGGATTTATACCAGCGGATATTTCAAATATTCAAAAGTATAAATACCGACTACGATGGCGCTTTGTTTTTCGCAGTTTTTTATTTGGTTTTATTTTGCGAGTTAGATGATAGTTTCCCCCGGTTTTCGGTTCAACCTGTTCAGTATTTTTTTTCAGTGGTCCTGTATTATTTGAAGATGATTCTGACATTTCGTTAGTTGTTTTTTTAGTAACATCCGTCACTTTGAACACTTTGTCTGATTTATCAGCGTAATACGTATTATCATTATATGAGGTTAATTGTTTGAACATGTCAGTTATTTTTTCATCTAAAAACGAACAGCTCACGGAACTCGATGAATTCATAACGTCTTTAAGCAATTCCATGTAAACAAATATTTCATAATATTTAGAAGATTTATTATTTTTATCAATGCATAATGTTGCTGACACATTCAATTTATCTAAATCTGCAGTAGGCTTTTCATTATTTTCTAATTTTTCTATTGCAGCAATTATTTCTTTTTCAAATTTTGCATTATTGCAATTGAAATAATCATCCATTAATTGTTGCAAATCTGGATTCATAGTTTTACGATAATTATAAAATTCAGTTATGGTTGTAATAATTTCATTGTATTGTGAATATTTTGTATTTTTCAATTCTTCCGATAAAATTTTTTGATCATTTTCATTTTCTATTAATTTTTTATAATTTATACAAATACCTTTATCTTTTTGCAATATATACTGATTGACAATATCGTATTTATGAATTTCAGTAGAAAAAAGTAACATCTGATTTATTTTATTAGTTAATTTGGTATATTCAGTTGATTTATAAAATTCTACTTTTCCAAATAATTTTTGTATATTTTCAATTATATTAGTTGCTTCTGTGATTTTTTTATATAAACCTTCAGATTTTAATTCGATATCTGCATCAAAGTCAATTGAATTTAGTTTTTTTATATTTTCAATCAAATCAGTAATATTTTCATCATATTTTATTTGTTCATTATACAATTTAGCATTTTCACTTATCTTCATTGACGTTTTATATTTGTAATAAGGTTTAAATAGGAAAGCTAATAATTTATTCACTAAGTCGTTTTTGTTATACGACGCTGGTGGAAGTACATTTGTCATGTCTCCATTAAGCTTCTTAATATTTATTTTATCAATCATTGTGTCAATATTTGTATTATTCAAATCTGCAATATTTTGGAATTTAATACTTCGTATATCGTGAAATGGGTTAGAACCTTTGCTAGGATTTAAAACGTTATTGCGAAATGTTTCAAAATTTAGAGTTGTTTTATTTTGAAAATTTTTTTTTAGATTTACTAATATATCGTCTTTTTCCGTGGTGCTATCTGAAATAAAATAATTGTAGATATTTGCTAATTCATCATTGAAATATTGGTCTAAAAACATTTTTTTTCGCCTTTCTATTAAATAAATTTCCTCATTATTTATACGTAATTTGCTAATATCAGTATCACTAGGTGGTGAGGCTGTCGCTGGCGCTGCGGTAGCCGCACCGACATTTTTTTGTAATCCTTTTATTAATTTTGTAATATATTCATCTTGTTCCGTGCTAATATCAATTTTAATATCGTCAACCCATGCGTTGTATTTAATTAATTTGTCTATAAAATCTTTGTATTCAGGTTGATTAAATGCGTCATTCAACCATAATATTTCAGTAATTGTATATTTTTCCCCATCAATTAACAAATATGAGTATTCTGCTTTTGAATTATTTGTAAATCCGGGTATTACATTTTTTATTTCACCTAAATCAAATTTAAATTCAAATGGGATTTTCGCTATGTATTTTCTATAAGATGTATTAATATTATTCGTAGCTGGATAGCTCGTTGGAAAAATCAAATTCAACATGATCGTAATGTTTTTTTCAATCAGTTTTACATCTGGTTTTTTAATACCAGTATATGGTTTTACAATTGTCTCATAAAATGATTTTTTATTGAAAAAAATTTTCAATATAGTGCTATATGGTTTCGTTTTCAATACATCCTCTGGATATGGTATATTTTCAATAAAATATGGATATTTTTCCTCATCTTTATTTTCCCCATCTTTATTTTCCCCATCTTTATTTTCCTCATCTTTTTTTTTCTTTTTCTTTTCATTATTATCTTCAGTTGCAAATGAATTGAATATTTGTGATAATGTAAGTTCTTTCGGTTTTTTCGATACATTTGATTCTATCATAATTTTTATTTGTTTAACATCTCGAATTGACATAATATACTTATCTTATATTATGTCCATATTATTTTTTACGTAGTTGAAATGGAAGCAAATTCTTGATATTGTTTTTCCACCTTCATTTGCTTTGCTTTTTCTAAAACTTCTTCCGCCTGTTTTATTTGTTCAGGCGTGACTGCATCGTCGTTTTTAATCAATGACACATGATAATCCGTGAAATTCGATGGCAGACAACAAAAGGAACTTTCCTCATTGAAAAAATAATCCATACACAACATGAAAACACCGGTTACAATGAGTGCTATATATATATCACGAGTGCCCATCCATGCAATTGCAAAAACCAATATATCACGGCTAAATGTATATTTAAGATAGGCCTCCATGGTTTTGCTTAGCTTGATATTGACAAATTTAGAAGCGACGTTCAATACGATAATCATTAATCCAGCGAACAATTTACTATTATTGATTGTCATTACGTGATTATGTAAATAACTGAATATGTTCCTTTTTTTCGAAGCCGATTTAGCCATATATATCTATAACACATTTTGTTATGGAATAGTTGAAAAAGGTTCACTCTTCAATCGAACAGCGGGTACTGGATTTGTGGTTACGCCCCATAATTTCGACCATGTTTCATAAAACCAATCATTCGAATTTTTCGGTGCAACTAAATCTTCCTCGTGCGACATTTTTTCTTCAATGATGGAGAAATTACATGTAGCGGAACATGGGTTGCATGACTTTCCATCAAATTGTAATTCGGGAAATACATGACCGACCATTTCGGTTTTGACTGGGATATTTTTATGCATCAATTCCCCATTTTTGCAATTTTGTTCTCTAAATGATTGTTTAGCATCATTGAAACCTTCTATGTACCTAGACGACCGATAATACAAAATAACGAAAATACATACTATAACACCGTATGCAACCCGGATGGATGCAAAAAATACAATCAACCCTACGATGAAAAGTTTTCCTAAAATAGTGTGAGTAAACGTCGACATGTACTCTGGATACATTATTATAATAGTTATTAGAATTACAGGTATGATATTAAGGATGATGTCCATGCGTTATCTTATATAATCTATAGACAATAATGTGATAATTTGCATATTTTTATCTACTCATTTTTTAAGTAAAACATATTTATGTCATTATTATATTCGGCATCACCATGGACAAATGATGAAACGGTTAAAAAACGTATACCTTCTATGAAAAAACCCGATATGAATGAATTTGCTGCTGCAAATGAACCCTCTACAAAACAGACTCCTTTAACAATGGAAGAAGCCAATGCCATACAACAAGACCGAAGTTCTCGGGTAAATGACATGATTAATAAAATCACATCTATAAGCGCAGAAAATGACGGAGCACATTTAGGCGATTTTAAACCATTACCCCCTCCTCAATTAAATCAACGAAAATCCGTGCCAGAAAATGCAGGAAAACCAATGGATCCACAATCCCTTTTACCAGAAAACCCTTTGCAACAAAAAATTCCCACAATAAATCGTCCAGGAAGCGAGGGCAATTACGGTGCAAATGATATGAATTTAGGAAATTTGAGTAATTATCAACAAAGCTATTCATCACCGAATATGTTCACAAACCCACAGCAGCCCTATTATGCTAAATATGGCACCACTGGGGGCGTCGGTAGCAGCGATGATAAATTAATGGAGCGAATCAATTATATGATTCATTTATTAGAACAACAGCAACAAGAGAAAACCGCCAATGTTACCGAAGAATTCCTATTATACACTTTTCTAGGCGTCTTTGTAATATACGTTGTAGATTCCTTCTCGAGAACTGGAAAATATACGAGATAATGGGATCTGGTCAAATAAAAATACAAAATGGATGTTTGTATTTTTACAACGATGGGGGAGGGGATATTTAGGCGATTACATTATTTTTTCCAATATGTAAATAAATTGATGGGAGTCTCCATTGTATTTTGCCATGTTCACTTGTGCATGAATGATAAACCCACATAGTTTAGCAATGGTCAAAATTTTTTCCCGTTTTTCCATAAACAACGTTTGTTCATTTTGCCGTATTTTACCCGTGGCTATGTCCGTAAATGTTTCCTTCATGGTGACTTTTTCACTGGAGAAATCATATTCACTTTTATAGTTGACATTTCCTATATCAATATTTGAATCAGTTATGCGAACAGCATTATATGTTTGTGGGTTTTCAATACCAGGCGGTTTCGCTGCTAAAATGGTAGAATCATATTTATCCGGGTCGACTAAATGTAATATCAAATAGCCGTTTGACATCAACCAATGATAACAGTTCCTGAAAAACACGGATTTGTTCTCGAAATTGTAAATGGTCATACCTATGCACAATATATGAGTAAATGTATTATGATCAAATTCCATCGGATTCACCGCATCGCCGCATTTTGTTTCACATTTAGGAAACTGGGTGGATTGTTCGCTCACCATCGCATGTGATTTATCCACGCCATAAATTCGGTATCCTTTTTTTCTAAATAGTTCGACTAAATGTCCAGTTCCACTTCCGATGTCTAATATAACACTATTTGATTTAGATGGTTGTGTCATATCTACTATGGTTTCCATTTCAAATTCCGCGCGATTTTCGCAGTCCATGATATTCGAATACATGCGGGCATAAAAATCATCGTATACCTCGGCATTTTTTTTTAATACGAAATTCCCAGCTTGGTCAAATCCTTCCGATGATGGGGTCATCCTTCGAAATTGCATAAACATAAAAATAATAATTCCTATTGCAATCAATAGTCTCAACCATTTTTTATTCGGCGTTTTTGCGAAAATGATGGATTTCACATATTCAAATATTCCACTCATGTTTTTATATTATATACATATAGTTTTGCGACCCTATTCTCGCAATTGTATTCGAGTATGATTGAAAAACACGTTTTTTCCTATAGTAGTGCCTTCTACTGGGTTTGCAGTGACTGCAAATTGAGATTTTGAAAAAAGATCAGGAAAAGGTTGTGGCTGGCCTGGAGTAGATACAATCGTTGTTTTGTATAAATCACTGGTGGAGGATGGTATATATATGGCCTGGTCGGCACCATGTTGCAATGCGAACGTTTGGTTTCTTAAAATGGTTTCTTTATCGATATTGTTCAAAAACCCTTGTGGAGGCGCTCGCGCAGTTCCTGGATTGAAATTGAGTTCAACTACATAATCCAAATTTCTTCGAATAGGAACGGTCGGTTTTTCATAGGATGGTGTAAATGTATATTTTGTGGCGAGTGGTCGCGGATCGAAATTAGGTTGAAGGGCCACGTCTGGAAATTGACGACTACCTAGGCGATCATTTAATTCATTGACTCGGTCGAATTGTCCGTAATATATACCGTCTGGTAATCCCATTATTTTTTCAGATTCTTGCAGGTTCATAATAATGCTAAATATATAGTGTTATGATAAAATAAATAGATACACAAACGAAGAATTCCTAAAAAAATGTTTGTTTCAAAAACCGGTCATTGTAGTTTGTGATACGATTTTCAATACTTGACCATCCTGGTAACTGTCCTGCGAAAATATCTTGATAATAATAAAAACGGTGTTGAGTTTGCAGGCGTTTCCAGTATTGGTCATTTGCATAGATATTTTTATCTCCTCCTTTTATCATATTTGTCGCACCATCCTTCAAATTTCCTTGCAATATGTCTATAAATGATTGTTTAATTATATATGCCGTTGCAGTTTGATTATTAACAATACGTTTGAATCCATTGGTTTTCATATATTCAGATGAGTCATTATGTTGAGTATCGCCTCGAGGTGTTAATACAATACAGTCCCATTCATCCGATTCTGCTATATTTGTAAATGCATTGATAAAATTTGTGCAAGATTGCTCATTCAATATGCAAAAATCGTCTTCGAATATTCCCACATAAGAACCGTCTGTTATGTTCTTAGACAAAACCAGGGATTTTATATGCGATAATCCACAACCTATCAATCCATCTGCATTTTTGATAGCAGGCATTCTCTGTAAATTTGAAAAAAATACCCGTGATTTTATGTTATTTTCAAAATGGGTTTTGCGGTCGACGCGTTCATCTAAATTTATATAGTATCCTTGTATCATTATTATGATATGTATAAACAAATATAAACCCTTGTTTTTATATAATAATTATATCATAATGATTAAATCGGACGTTGTTCTTCTAATAATGAATTGTGCAAAATATGCATACAAGGCACATTATCAGAAAAATACATGGCTAAAAAAATTACCCGACACAATACCTTATTTTCATGTTTTAGGTGACCCATCTTTACAACCAGAGTTTGAATTTGACCATTCAAATCATATACTATGGGTAAAGACAAAGGATGATTATGTATCGCTACCGCACAAAGTAATTGCTGCATATGAAGCAATTCAACAAACATACGATTTCAAATATATTTTCAAAACAGATGATGATCAAAATCTCGTATTCGATAATTTTTTCGCAACGTTGACAAAACTTTTACAAGAAAAAACCCCCGCACCACATTATGGTGGAAATATTATATCCATTCGGGAACACATATCAACCTATTACACAATACATTCAGAATTACCGCGTGATTTATTAATGAAAGCAACCACATATTCAAGTGGACGATTTTACTTTTTGTCGTGCGATGCAATCGAATCACTGCTTCAAAAAAAATCTGACATTGCAAAGGAATATTTTGAAGATTATGCTATAGGATTGTATTTAGAGCCGAAATTCAAGGAAAATGCTCTTTATATTAAAACCGATAACATATTTAAAGATATTATCATGTAACCTACAACATGGATTCTCTCTATATTTTTACTGAAATAATTCGTTGCGGCGAGATTGGATATCAAGCGATTAGTAGTTTTCATAAATATCACAATTTACCCTTACATATATGGTGTTCGGAAGATGATGTTAAACATATACCACCCCATGCTAATAATATAATTCATGTAATAGATAAATCAAGTGAATTATATAAGGATTTTGATGAAGGACATAAAGGAACATCCCATTTGTGGACAAATTTAATACTTGAATTACCGCAGTCATATACTCATTTATTGCACTTTGATTCGGATGTATTGTTTTTGGGGGATATGGTTCAAACAATCATTGATTATATACCGGAATATGATTTAATTGGTTCTATTCGTAATTATATTCACAATCCGAATAATTGTGATAATGTAAGACATTTACCAGATATTGTTCAGACATATTGTTTTGCATTTAACCGGACTCTAATACCTGAAAAAAACAAACATATTTTATGGAATTGGGTTAGAGGTTATCCTGTAAATTTTCCACATGAGGTGATTGATTATTTTGACCCAGTGTCATTTACCATTTTACGAAATGGTGGAAAAATAAAGCATATTGACAATGATATTATAGGCGGAACAGATTTATTAGGAACGCGAAAGAACAAACATGAAGAATTGAATTCTATGTTTGATGTAGGTGATAAAATAATACATTTTGCGGGGGTTGGGTCAGGATTAAATTTTTGCAATATGATTGCAAAAAATAAAAAAATATCTGTTCCTAGTTTTTATGTAAAATTTGGCATGGAGCGTTATGATTTATATTCGCAAATATTTTTCAATAAACGAATTATTGATTTAAATATTAACGATGAAATTGTTGAAAAATTTAAGAAATTTATGAACTATTAGAGACATATTTTACAAATAAAAAAATAACAACGGAAAATTGATTTTTTGACTTTCCTAAATTATGTATAATACTAATTATACATAATCAACATGGTAAAAATCTGCAATTACAATTATCCACCAGAAAATGACACCATATACGGAGAACATTTCGGGCGGTTTTCCTATGAACTGAGTGATTTTCAAAAACACGCAATAGAAGCCATTGTAGACGGGCATCACTCCCTAATTACTGCAAATACGGGAAGTGGAAAAACGCTCCCTGCTGAATTTGCTATTCAACATTTCACCCAAATGGGCAAAAAAGTGATTTATTGCTCTCCTATCAAAGCGCTGTCAAATCAGAAATATTATGATTTTACACAAAAATACCCCCATATTTCGTTTGGAATTTTGACGGGTGATATAAAAACGAACCCCGACGCGAGCGTTTTGATCATGACAACCGAAATATTGATGAATTATTTGTTCAAAAATGATGGGTCGGAATCTAGCAAACAAACTCTCGATTTCAATATTGATATCAACGCCGAATTAGCGTGCGTAGTATTTGACGAAGTTCACTACATCAATGATCCCGACCGTGGTAAAACATGGGAATCGTGTTTGATAATGCTTCCTCCGCATGTTCAACTTGTCATGCTTTCAGCAACGATTGATAACCCACAAGGATTTGCTAAATGGGTTGAAAGTGGAAGACATGCGAATTCGCCAGCCGATGCAAAAACAGTGTATTTGTCTTCTACGACCCATCGCATTGTTCCTCTTACTCATTATGCTTTTCTAACTACAATCGAAGGCCTTTTCAAAGGAATGAAAGACAAAGAACTCGAAAAGGAAATCCGTGATAACACCAATACCACATTGTTGTTACAAGATGCGCATAATAATTTCAACGAGCTGACGTTCAAAAAAATCGTAAAAATGCGTAAAATCATGGATGACAAAAAAATCCATATGAAACGACAACATGTTCTCAATAGTCTAGCTCTTCATATGCGCGATCGTGATATGTTACCCGCAATCGCATTTGTATTTTCCAGAAAAAAGGTCGAACAATGCGCCTCGGAGATTACCGTCCCCCTATTAGAAGATGACAGTAAAGTGTCCTATATTGTTCGAAGAGAATGCGAACAAATCGTCCGAAAACTGCCGAATCATCACGAATATTTGCAATTGCCCGAATACAATTTCGTGGTTTCTCTTTTAGAAAAGGGCATCGGTATTCATCACTCCGGTATGTTACCTATATTACGTGAAATAGTAGAATTCATGATTTCGAAAAAATACATCAAACTCCTTTTTGCTACCGAATCATTTGCAATCGGTCTGGATTGCCCCATTCGAACAGCGGTTTTCACCAGTCTGGTTAAATTTGACGGAGAAAATGAACGATTTCTCTATTCACATGAATATAGTCAAATGGCAGGAAGAGCAGGACGCAGGTCAATTGATACCCTCGGATATGTAATTCATCTCAATAATCTATTTGATACCCCGGTTATGGGGGATTACAAAAAAATAATGTGCGGTAAACCGCAAAAACTAACGTCGAAATTCCATATTTCATACCAGATGATTTTGAACTTGATTAAAAATGGACAAAACAGCGACTTCCATAAATTTGCAGAAAAATCGATGATTCATGGTGAACTCAACAGCACAATCGAAGCACAAAAAAACAGCTTGAGCGAACTATCCGAAAAGATTCAACAAAAACAAGCTATAGTTCATAGTTTGAGAACGCCTTACGAAACATGCGTTCATTATGCAAAACTAGAAGACGTTGTCAAAATGCTCGCCAATAAAAAACGCCGCGAAACAGAACGAGAAATCGGCGAACTCGAAGATGAGCATTCCACCATTAAATCCGATGTTCAAAAAGTGCGCGAATATTTACAAATGGAAGACCAAAAACACGCAGAACAGGCCGAAATCGATTTTTCAGAAATGTTTATACTAGAACAAACCCATAAAATCATCACCATATTGCTGGATGATGGATTTGTTTGCATACAAAATGAGAACACCGTTATCGATTACCATTTCACCGAGATGGGAACGGTAGCATCCTGTATAGCAGAAATACATCCCCTTATTATGGCAAAATTTATCATACAAAATAATTATTTAGCAGAATTTTCTGCGAAAGAATTGGTCGGGTTGTTTTCATGTTTCACTGATGTAAATGTCGCGACAGACGTCGCAGTAAGCGTCCCGTGCACGCATAATTCGTTTTTGCGTAGCAAAATCAATGAACTGAGATCATCGTATGTATCCTATCAACAAAAGGAAATCGACGCCGATGTTCGCACTGGAATCAAATACGAAGGCGTTCTGATGTATGATATAATTGATTACGCAATGGAATGGTGCGATTGTACTACCGAACTGCAATGCAGAGAACTTATCGAAAAACTACAGTGTAATCTGGATGTTTCCATCGGGGATTTCACGAAAGCCATGTTGAAAATCGCGACCATTTCCAGAGAACTAATGTGTGTATCCGAAACCATGAATCAAACAAACCTATTACACAAATTGAGCGAAATTGAAGGAATGACTTTGAAATACATTACTACTTGTCAGAGTTTGTATGTATAGACCTGTGAATATAGTCTATTCATCTTCGTCACTGTCTATGTCCATATCACTGTCTTCGTCGGACTCTTCTTGAATGATAATTTCGTCGGATTCCGATTCGGATTCGGATTCTTCCGTTTCAATGATTTGAGTAGTAGACTGTTGTTCAATCGGTTCTTGATTTTCGTCAGCTAATATCATATTTGTTAGCATTTGTTGATATTCAGTTTCATCGTCATCTATTGCAAATTCTACCCGGGGCCTACGTATATTTTCAAATTCGGATTCAAATTCGGAACTTGTATCCGATTCTGAATCATACACCGTTCCGCCGTCGTCATTATTGATGACATTGTTAGAAGATAATGTATTTATATCACTGTTTACTATGGTTTGAAATAATAAACTTCGAAACGATTCTCCAATTCGGTCATTTGTATCATTTGAAATTATGTTTGAATCTGTGAAACTATCATGTTCATCATCAGATGAATCATCGGAATTATGTTGATTGCATTCTTCATGAGTTTTCATAAACTCTTCCGTGGAAACAGGTTTGCAATAATCTACGTGTTTTTTATTATACACGATTTTATTGACGAGTTTAAAATTACTATTACATACACGTTGCATTGTTTTTCTCCCGAATTTAGGATTATATCTATAAAACTTGTGCAATTTTTTATGCAATTCGGAAAAAGCAGTTAATTTTTTATACTCATCTAATGAATACATTGACACATAATACAATTGTAAATACGGTCTCATTATATTGACTAAATCTTCTTTCGGAAAATCTGGATGAATAGTCAACCTGGGTTTATGTTCTTTTAACATAGCAAACACTTTATCATATAATAGACTGTAATCTGTGTTTTTAATGTAATTGTCGATTGATATCTCGCGAATAATGCCTTCATGCTGTTCTCGAAATCGACTGATATTAAAATTTGTTAAAAAATAATAATGAAACAACGCAGGCATAATAAATGTCGATTGTTTGATGGCAAAATACAAATTGTATAAATCCGATTTATTGAACACCCCGTTATTGTATGGATTTTTTAAAATCAAAGGCGATGCGAAAAAATGGCAGGTATTTGACAGTGCACTATTCACCATATTAATCAAGTTTGCAATGGAAAATATGTATTTTTTTCGGTTTTGCACAATGACGAAAATGTTTTTCCCAGTTGCATCTAATGGATTCAAATACAAATCATCTGAAACCATCACCTCTGCGCGCTTGTGTTTCCATGCATTCAATAACCGTGCAAATGCAAAATAATGTTTTTGTATCTTGCAAAAATAATCGAGAAACTTGTCTTTGTCCTCTTGCTGGAAAAAGACGTTTTCTATGTTTCGTTTCAAAAAATTATATTTATTAATTCGGTCATGTGCATTCGTTTTAATATTCACATCACAAAAAGGTGAATTCATTGTTTGATTTGAAATATAATGATGGACAATCATGAATTTATACACCGAACGAATAAAATCGTACGCCGCCCCTTTATTGAATATATTGACATACATATCAAACTCGCTATTATCCGTCGAAATATCCATTTCCGGAAAGATTACTTTTTTTGACAACAATACAAATAAATTCATAATATCGATTTTATTTCTATTTATACCTTTGATAATTTAGACGCAATATTTTTATTTCATTTTTATAAAGTAATAATTTTAGCGTAATATGCCCATAAACCTAAGCCGATTAAACATTTTGCAGTGCAGTCTAATATATTCATCGCAATGTTTTTGTATTCTTCATTGAACAAATATACAACACCGTATAAAGCCCATACGCCAGTATACATACTGAAC
>Ga0114979_10000624_pt1 | contig 23265 bp, 19 predicted proteins | sample S_140625_EF_Meta_FD_87315 | JGI IMG/M metagenome (GOLD analysis project Ga0114979, IMG submission 87315) | Freshwater microbial communities from Lake Simoncouche, Canada to study carbon cycling - S_140625_EF_MetaG | ecosystem: Environmental > Aquatic > Freshwater > Lake | place: Lake...
AATGAAATAACATTAGATGGGAATTTGCTTATCTACCATAAAGTAAGCAGATGATAAACCCATTACATAGAATTTAGTTTATCTTTCTTTTAGAAGGAAGCGCTCGTATTTTTTTTGCTAATAAAGTCGACATTTAAAATACGCGTTGCTCTAAATGTCCAAAGGTGTATATTATTTACACAATAATAAATTGCATACCATGCTATAATTTGCATTGTATAATAAAAAATAGGAGATTAACCCTAGTGATAAAAAAACGGGTCCTAAAAATAACATTGCAAACAACAACATATTGAAAAAATGTCGTGCCGAACTTTTTTATTATTTTTTGCCATTTACAATATATATATGTTTACTAAATTTTGACTAAAAGCAAAGGAAGAGGTTTTAGGGTGCGTAAGCAAAGAAGAATACCTTTGGAAAAAAGCGTTTAAACTGCGTATTGGAAAACCTTGCAAAAATATAGCTATGTATGAATATCTATATTTTATTGTTGTCCTCTCGTGTTTTGTACTAACATTCGCGTATATCAAAATCCGATATCCATTTTGGAATGTACAGCCAGTATACCACACATATGATTATTGGAGATGGTTTTATCGCGCGCCGTTTTTAATACAACGCGGATTACCATTAAAGACCAAGTTCCATTCAAAAAACGTGAAAACGATTATGTATTCGGACATAACAGAAGAACATAAAACGAAACTCGTAGATTTAGTGCAATGTTATTGGATAAAGTCGGAGCGCATCCTGACAACCTTGGATTCCGAATATATACATAACTTATTGACCGGACATAATCATCCATCCTATGTATCTTTTTATAATGACACAATTTTTGATATTAGTAAACCTTTGAATGGTGAAATCTTGGACGCAATTCAGAAAATAGAATATCCCATAGGATGTATGATTTCGTATCCGGTTCGTATATTCATGTGGAATTTAGACGGGAATTCCGTGGAAACGCCGGCGTATATGTGGGATTTTTTGAGTATCCATCGCGACCATTTGACGAAGCGATTGGATAATCAGATCATCCAAACGCACGAATTTAACCAACGTCTCGGAAACCTCGAAATAAGCGTTTCATTATTTAGACGCGAGGATGTTTTATGCGAAGGCATCGTTCCGTTGGTAGAGTTCAAAACGTCTATGTTTTATTTACGTAATGTCATGATTCCGCCCATGTTGCCGCATTTTACTGTAGTGAGAATCCAAGAACAGAATCTTGGAATTTTATCGGATTTTTTATACGGAATATCGCACAATACGAACCCTATGTTCCGATTTTGCGCGTTCCCGGAAATAGGATCATTGGTGGCTAAAATAAAGGCGCAACAGTGGTATGCATATGCACTGAAGCGTCGGGACGATTTATATGGGCTTTATTTCTTCAAGAATTCCAAAATTGTCTATGAGGAATTGGAACAGGGAAATTTACTAGAGTGTGTGGCGACTATTAGTAATACACGACATGACGGTCTGTTTTTTTCAGGGTTTTTACATGCTTTACGCGGTGTATTGGACAACGCGAAAAACTCGGAGAAATTCGAGTATAAATTGATCGAGTTTTCGACACTCGGACATAACGGAAAAATCTTGGAAAAATGGCGGTGGAAATACACCCCTATCTTGGAATTAAGCGCGGCGTATTATATTTATAATATGGTAGTTCCCGGAACACCGTTTTCAAAAGAGCTAGTGTTTATATTATAGAATTGTTCGATGTTTCGCAATATTATACAAAATATACGCGTCCATAATGAACATAATAATTATTTGATTTAGATTTAACAGCAGGAACAGGAGTAGGACTAGTAGGAGTAGGACTAGTAGGAGTAGGAGTAGGACTAGTAGGAGTAGGAGTAGGACTAGTAGGAGTAGGAGTAGGAGTAGGAGTAGGAGTAGGAGTAGGAGCAGGAACAGGTTCGGGGGTAACCGGAGATCTGGAATATTGAATATTATCAAATTTTATTCCTTTTTCGGTATTACCATCTTTGCCCTTTACGTCAAACGTCGGTGGAGAAGTGGCATCATTCAACTTGGCAATACGCATCAAAGATTCGTCAACTCCTGTTAAAGTAGAATTCGCCCCCTCATTTAAATTTACAGTTTCAATTACTCCATCCACCATATTTCCTCCCTTTAAAAATTTAACACTTTGACCAATTTGATACGTTCTATCATATACCGTTTTTCCTTTCCACTCTGCAAAATCTTTCTTTTTCCAATTATCAAGTATAGCTTTAATTTTATCCTCACTTGAATCGTGTGGTATAATATCCCCCATCTTTCCGGCATCTGTCATTTCGCGAACTTTATAAGATTGTCCTCTTCCGCCAAATACGCCACCTGGTTGTCCTTTTATAGTATCTTTCAATTGTGATAATGAAAAAAAAGATTGGACGGGACGATATATAGAATTATACAATGCTTGGTTATCGTCTACTTGAACATCACATAACCAATATGATATATTCACTGGATTCGCAAAATCGTCATTTCCTTCAATAATATTAGTTCTTGTAAACAAAAAATAAGATACTAATGTTATTAATACACATACGATTGCTATTTTTATAAAATTATTTTTATTCATAATAATATCAACGTAGAAATTGTTATTATAATTCTGTTATCGTATGTATTTACCAGCCCTGGCAAAAGAATCCACAATGAAAATAATAAACACACCTAAAAACATATATAACAAAAACTCTTCGGTTATATTGCTCGTCTTTTCATTATGCTGTTCTTCGAGCATATGAATCATATAATTTATTTTTTCCATGAGTCGGCTGTCTAGTGAATTTATTGGAACAGAAACACTGCTTGTGGCTGCATTTTGCATTGGCGTTCTCGGAGTTTCGTAACTGGTTCTATAATTACTATAAAAACCTCCTAAATTCTGATGATTGGGAGCATAGTTTAAAGGATTTGTAGACTGCGATGTTTGTTGATAAATCCTAGCTGGATTTGGTTGCACGGGTCCAAGAATATCATTATCAGCAAACGCCTTCGTCGAGGCATTTTCCGAATCCGACCGTTTTTGAATAGCCGGATTTTCAATAGGAGAAAAATCAGCCAGCTTATTGCCGTCATTGTCGCTAGTGAGTTGATTTATAAGTTGGGATACACGATTATTTCTTTCTTCCAAATTATTTTGCGTAGTTTCAATGGATTCGGGTATTTGAGATTCTAAATATGCTTTTTCCTCTGAAGCGTATTCAGTGGCTTCATTTTGAGACGGAGGTTTTTTCAATGTCCTTCGCATAGAAGGAACTCTTTTCTTTTCAACATTATCATTATTTGTCCATGGAGATGCCGATGATACTAAAGACATATCTAAAAATATAATTCGAAATACTTAAAAAATAGGCAGATAATTATTTTCGAAAACCAAACTCCCTCTTACAAAAAATATAGTTGTATAATAGTATCTATTTATGAAAAAAAACACGTCGATATATTTAGCTGAATTCATTCCGATCATATTATTTTACCTTTTGTTTGTCCATTCCGATGAAATGATTGATTTTAGTAATACTTTAATCGGTAGAGCAGCGGCAGTAGCTTTAATCATTTTTTATTCAAGTATTAATATAATATACGGATTAGCCATTTGCATCTTGGTGATTTTCTTTTACCAAACTGATATGGTGCAAGGTAGCGCAATGTTTAAACAAACACCCAAATTCTACGTATTTGATATTTCCAATAAAGAGGGTTTTGATAACCCCGCTATCCAAGAATTTCGTAAGGAGAATTGCAAGGGATCGCAATTAATGTATAAAAACCAACCCGTTCGAAACGAAAACGCGCATCATATTTTTCCCGAATTAGAGTTCAAGCCCAATTTTATATGTAATCCCTGTGATCCTGGATGTAACGTTTCGATTATAGAATCGCGATTGACAGCGCAAGAAGAATTGACGTATCCAAAACCGTCGGATGACTGGGTGAATGGAGTTTGGAAAACCTGGTTTAGCGATTCGCCACCGTCGACTTATCAAAGCTTTTCGCAATCATTCGGGTTATTCTCCGAGTAAAACGTCATCTTAATAATTTTATCACTATAAGTTAATGGTAAAAAAAAATATATCCTCATCTTCGCCGATTTATGATTGTTTCAATTATTTACATAAGCATATACAAGTAATTAATGGATCAAAAGTATTTGCTGGGTTAATGATTATTATACTTAATATTGCGTCAAAATTCGTGACTTTTAAATTAAGTAAATCCATGGAATCTTATTTAAAGCATACATTTAGCCGTCAAGTATTAGTTTTTGCTATTACCTGGATGGGAACGCGCGATATTTATATTGCATTCGTCATGAGTTTTGTTTTTGTTATATTTACCGACTATTTATTGAACGAAGAAAGCTCGTATTGCTGTCTACCCAAAGACTTTACCGAATATCACGTGAATTTATTGAACGAAGAACCGACCAATATTGTTACGCAGAATTCCACAGAACGTAAGGATCCATTAAGTTCGAATCGTGTTACTGATGAAGAAATCGCAAAGGCGCATGAAGTTTTAGATAAAGCCAAAAATCAAAACGCGCAATTATCATTTCAACCATTTACACCTTTGCGCATTTCGTAAACTTGTGTAATGCGACGGCATAAATATATAATTATAATATAACACGAATTGTTATATCATATGAATATCTCCAATATTAAAATTAAATTAGACGTGAATATTCCAGGATCAGGGAAAAGCGAATTAACACGTGGATTGTTCTATTTTCCCGAAAAAGAAAAAACAACCGAATCTTCATACAAAGATGAATTATCGCAGTATCCTTTTTTTACAATGGATGTGAAATATCCAATAGATAGTATTAAAAGCTTAGGACGAAAAGGTAGCGTTGATTTTTTCTTTAATAAAAGACTATTTAAACGTAAGATGCAGGGATTAAGCGTCGCTACGTCCCCGGGCGAAAGACATAAAAATGCAATACATAATGTGAAAGGTATGTTGGAAATATTATTTCCTACCAACGTTCCGGTTAAATCAAATCTTCATGACTCATTTTCAGAATACATTAAACGAATACCAACATCGGTTGGCACTAGCTCAATTATTCCAAGCTTTATTCTAAATTTATTTACAAAAAGCGACGAAGATCAATTTAGCTATCTTTTAATCGGAAGTGCAAAATACACAACGATAAAAGTTACGTGGGTGAATGATATAATAAATCACCCTGAATATAGAAAATTATTAAACTCAGCCAGTGGAATATGGAAATGGTTACAAGGGTTGACGAGTGGAAATAAAGGGCAATTGAAGGCGATAGAAGAGTCTAAAATCAAAAATGAAGAATCGTTTAAGAAAATATGGAAAGAGGTCAAAGTTCTCATAGATAATGCAATAAGCAAAACTCGAACAACTAGCAGGGGGTCAACGACAACAAAATGGAAAGAAATAATTGACTCTATGTATGCATCTAGTGGTTATATAAAAAATATAGTTGAAAAAATAGGCGATTATTTAACCGATCTAGCCACATTATCTGTCAATGATTACGAAAAAGCAATTGAAATTATATCTGAAATTAATCATTATGAGAATGAAGCCATAAAAATCGCTCAACGTTCTAGTATACTTCCATATGAATTAAAACGTGAATATAAATTTGATGAAATGCATAAACTCATTATTAAAATAAAAACATCTGATAAGGTCGTTGAATTTTTGAAGCATCCTCATAGATATCACGAATTATACGAGGAAAAAAAAGAGGATGATAAATCTAACGCCGAACGAAATAATCGCGATCTCAAGTCCGAACTTCAGAAATATAGTCGATTCATGGAATTTATAAAACAGGTTTCGTCTTTTATTAAGCCAAGACGACCGAGTAATCCTAAATTAGCTGATATCATTAAATATTATTTAAATGAACGCTCGAGCAGCACTGGTGAAAATTTGGCTGAATACATGTATGAAGTCCATGAACAATATTTAGAGGACGAAGACACCACAAAGAAAGCTCCATTGTCTGACATTGACTATATTGAAGTTGGCGTAGATGAATTAAAAACATCGCAAACGGAAAAAAAAGACGAACTTAAACAGAAAGAAGAACCCGATCGGCAGTATGAGATTTATCTTCAATTGGATGTTGTAAAGGGTATATTGGACATTAATTCTATGAGTAAAGTAAAATGTCTATTTACAAACGCAATAGCGAAACAAATGTATAGCGCGTTAAAAAAACATAAAACTCATGATTCTGAAATAGATAACTCCGATAGAATATATTTGGACATTGATGTATTAAAACAAGAATCTAAACGCGCCGAAGAAACAAATAAACAACCGGTGGTTGCTCCTGCGAAAAGTGATATTATACCTCCTTTGAAAAAAGGAGGTAGAACGCGGAGAAAAAAACTTAGAAATATTAGAAAGACATATCGTAAATAGTAGGTTGTTGTGTTATTATTTATGCAAAACAAGCTACGCCGTTTTTAAACAATCCAATCTCATCTCCTACGTCACCGCTCTTATCGATTGCGTATATTGATCCATTTTTTTCGTTTGTTGTGAAGTATTTCTTACCCTTGATGGCGATTTCGTATACTTCCTCCTCATCGTCAACTTGGATTGTCTCCTCTGCTTCCTCCTCCTCCTCTGCTTCCTCCTCCTCTTCTGCTTCCTCCTCGGCTTCTTCCTCTTCGGCTTCCTCTTCCTCCTCTTCCTCCTCTTCCTCCTCTTCGTCCTCAGCCTCCTCTTCCTCCTCAGCCTCCTCAAGCAATTCATAAATAACGTTTTCTGATAATTGAACCACACTCTCCGTTCCGGGTTCAGTCTTTATTTTTATAATTGACTTAGGTTCAGATCGCACCTCTCGAACGAACAAAACCTCATCATTTTCAACGCTTGATAAAGGCTTCACTGCCTTAGCAGGCTTCTTCAATAGCGCAGCAAGCGCCTTTGTAAGAATTTTATTTTGCTTCAAAAGTCTATTATTTTTCTTTATTAAATCAAGAACCATTGGCGATTGCATCATATAATCATAATTCAGAAGCATTGCGCTTCTATCGGAAGTCTTTGACATTTTAACTATTATGTGTGCATATCATAAGATCTCTTTATCCGGTTTCAATTTTATCATTTATTGTTAACATTGCATGTGTTTACAATCGTGATTATTAATAAAATCTGTAGTTAATTGTGAAATAATATCACTTTTTGATTTTTTTGAATGTTCACTAAGAGAAGACCAATTTGTGGTTTGACACAATGAAATAAAGTTACCATTTGGCACTGAACCTATATACATTTCAGGTGCTAAATATGTATTGTTTATAGGCTCGGATAATTTATTCAAGTAATCTGATCTCGCCCACCAAAAATTTCCGGAAAAATGAACCTTTGGATAAGTCGATAAGCTACATCCTACTGCATCGTAATAATTAAGTAAATTAATATTTATTTCACATTGAGTCAATGTATAATAATTCAGCGTTTGTCTTACATTTGTAAATAAAGGTTCAGATCTAGACACAGCCTTGGTGTGAAAATAATACAAATAGTATTTTGACGCATCGTTAATATAATTTTTATAATTATTAATAGCAAATTTCTCGTATAAATTCTGAGAAGTAGCAACCAATGTAATTTTATTTTCTGTATCATAATGTTTTAATAACTCCAATACTTGGTCTTGGTTATCGTTATTTAATAAGCACATAAATATATATAATTGTTTTGTTTTTTTATATAATCCGCTTTCTATCAAAATAGTTAATTGTTCTTTCATAACATTGATGTAGTTTCCATAGCAACATGCAAAATAGACTCCATAAATAGAAGGTCTGTGATCAAAAATTAACGGGTCATCGTCTATGCCCTCCAATGATGTTATCAATATTTTTTTTGCATGAATATCGCGCGATTCGTTCGCAAATCCTATAAATACATTATTGCAATATTTGCTTATATTACGCGAAAAATCATCGGATCGATTCGCGATAACAATGTGATTATAACCATTTGATTTTAAAAAATCAATTATTTCGCTATCTTGAAACGGAATTATAACTATGCTATAATGAGATGCATCAATATGTTCTTGTATTAAACATATAAATTTATATTCTAGTTTTTCCTTTGTATCTGAATCGTAGTTGTATGACTTTAACCATATAACGTTAATTTTATTATAAAACCCTAAATTTTTATGTATAAAGTTCGCGGATTTGTCCATATAGTATTTATTATATGTATTTATTTATTTTACAAACGCAAAATAAATAATTTATTGCATCAATCCAAACTTATCTCGCATAATGCTATTTTTGGTCGGACCTTGTTGTTTTTCACTCTGACGCTTTACTTTATACACACCACCGGAGTTGGAATTTCCATTCGATTTAACACCTCCATAAATTCCTGTTATAAAATCGTCTGTATCTTCGTGCAATTCTGGTAGAATTCTTGTCAATGGCTTATCTATGACTAACAACATATGTTCGGTCTTTAATAACTTTCTATATTCTTGTATCGAAAGGTTTCCGTAAAACTTTTCTAACAAATAATAAGGATTGGGAGCGGGTTTTATATTTTTCTTAAAATCGTATACTTTACTATAAATTTGATTCAATAAGTGATAGCGCTCGAACTTTGTTGAATCGTCCAAATTTTCTTTCATCAAATAAGCAACCGCGCATTCGGGTCTACAAAATGAACCATATCCGCATATCTCTCCGTCCATTTCGTATTTCGGAATATAACACGCTTGGTTATCGAATTCGTAAGTGCACCAAAAACAAGCTGATTTCTTATCATGCATTGCGTTTTTATATAAGTTCATCTTTAATCGTTTTAGCTTCTGATTTACGTCCTTTATGTTAATACTATTATCATCAATATCGTCGTTTTCCGGGCGCGCGTCGTCGTTTTGCTTTTCGTTTGCACAGTTTTGGCAAGTATAGCATTTTTTAGAAGAAAATTCGGAATACGCAAACACAGGCTTATCTTTCTGGATTTCATAATTAGAAAATCCGGACGATTCTTTCGTATTGCTATAAGTAGTAATAGTTGGAGGGACATCAGGGTTATAGTTAAGAGGATTCGTCATCATTTTATTCATATTATTATTATATTCATCCAAGTCTTTCGATGAGCATCTAAGATGCAAAATCACATTAGACACCGGCTTTGCATTATCGCAATTATCAGGCTGTTTTAAAATAAGCTTTCCTCCCTTTGGTTTTCTTCCTCTCTTCTTAGACGATGCTTCTGTTATAGTTTCATCGATTACAATTTGAATATTCTGTGTAGTAGCTGGAACCGTGTCGAGCTCCTTCTTCTTTCGACTACGCTTTACTTCAACCTTTCCGACTTCTGATGTCATATATGAAAAAATAGGGGTTTATATTTTATATACTTTTATTAAATTATAAACCGACATCTTCTGAATCGACTACCGATTTTTTTGATTTGGTGGTTTCATGCAAATAACATTTTCGGCAAAGAGGAACGTATATATCTGATCCTATTAGAATTTGCGATTCATCGCACGTAAGACGATGCGAGAATATCCCCGGATTACCGTTTTTGCAACTCGAGCATAGTGAATGAAGCTTGACCACTTTATTACAGTGAGGAATTAGTTCCAAGATTGATCCGAATTTTTCGCGCTTAAAATCTCCGTCTAATCCGCATATGTATACGATTTTTTTATGCATATCTACCATTTCCAAGACTGCATCGTATAGATCGCCGAAGAATTGTCCTTCGTTTATTAAAACGACCTCGCTATTTATAAATTCTCTACTCATCCAAAGTTCACGCATTTTTGAAGTTTGAACGCACGGTATCATTATTTTATCGTGAGTTGATAGCATGGTATCATGATATCTTTTATCGTCGGCGTAATTTATAACCAAGACGCGCTTTCCAATATATGTGTATTTTTTATAAGCTTGTATTAACTGAGTAGTTTTCCCCGAAAACATAGGTCCAATGACCAACTCCAGATATCCCTCATTTTGACCAGACGATTCCATTGTAATTGGATTATTGATAATTATAGATATACTTATCAATTTTATCAGATCGGGGAACCTAAGGTTCCCTTATAAAATTGCTCCAATTGAGACACTGAATCACGTTTTGATACATATTCAATCTTAGATTTGATTTGTTCATTAATAAACGGGTTTAATATTACAGAAATATGATCAATCATAGAAGGTATATTATAAATATAAAATCTCGTCAAATGTTCATATATCGCCGCATTGCTTCCCGAAGATAAACATTCCGAACAAAACATTTCAATAGCACCTTTATAGCGATGCGCGGCGCTCACTGAAAATGTATTTAAATCTACATGCATTTCAAAACTATTATAACGTTTAACACACGAATCTATCAACTGTAATATATATTTAATAATTGAAGTATATACACCAGGGTTCGCGTAACGTTTAAATAAGGAATAATTAAAAAAAACTTTACTAGTATTCGGCAATACATAAACTGTATTTTTGATTAACGTTTCCGCGTCAAGTTTCTGAGTTACGTATTCGGCGCATTCTATTTTTTGAGAGTCTTTGAAAAATGTTTTTTTTGGGTTTGTCGCATAAAATGCGGCATTAATATTGTTCAACTTGGATTGAATATCTTCTTGAACTTCATTTTGTGAATACATAATATTATATAAAACTATAATATGATATGATTCTATATGTTTTTACTAATACAATTATTCTTGTTCTAGCGTGATTTGCGATTTTTTATTCGCCCCTCTTTTCTTACTGCTCTTGGAAACTATGGTAATATCAGATTGTTCTTCTGGAAGTGTGGCATCGTCTTCTTTCACGATTTCACACAGTTCAACGCCGTTATCATTCTCGCTCAAAACCGAGGGATATTCCAAAGTGTTTTCAGAAGATTCGATTGGTGCTAAATTTTCAATCGAGTTTTGATCGATATTATCAGTTTGAGAATGGTTTTCCGCTGTTATTGCGATAGTTTGCGTTTCATTAGTTAACGAAACATTATCAACGGTGCTTAACTGTGCGTTCATTTTTTCTTCTAATAACATTCTGTTTACGTTCATTGTATAAGACTGTAATTCAATAACTATATTCTTGACACTCGATATTTCATTTGCCAAAATTTCACAGCGTTCATTAAACTCGTTTAAATATTCATACATTATTGATTCTACAGTTTGCTTTATGTCTTCGTTATTATATTCGGGTATAGCATCGGATTGCTGTTCAGGATTTTCAGAAGAAGGCTGCGACTTAATTTCAACCACATTCTTTTCTAAATTAGTTAACCTAGAATCGACTAAAGCTATAACTTGCTGAAGTGTTAATAGCTTAGGTTCAGATTGACCTTGTTGTGTGTTTTGAAAAGATGCTTGTTGTTGCGAGTTATTGTTTCCACTAGACGGAGCGAGGGGGTTCGACATGAATGGCGCGGCTCTTCGACGTTTTGCAGCGGAAGTGGCTGAATTGCTCATGGCTCTTATAATAATAAGATTGATATCTCTAAATACGTTATTAACGCAATTTATTTTTTCTACTTTTTTTAAAAACCCTCCTTTTTTTATTTGTTTTAGAACGCCCACCCTGTTTTCGATCACCTATTGCTGTTCCGGTTACCATAATAGATATAGCTTCGGGATTAAGTGCAGTCATTGTCCAAAATAGCCCAATTATTTTTTTAAAATTAGGAAACTGAGATTGTGCGTTTTTAAGCATATGTTGAATTGCAAATCCAAAACCGCGTGTAAAGGAATCCTCTATATTTGTAACTCTAGACCCTACCATTGCTCTTAATCCAGAGAAAAAAGTCTTGGATAATGATATTCCCTGTGTGGCTGAACCCACAACGATGCCTAATTGTTTAAATTTAGTAGAATCATAAGATGTTGATGTTGATATCAATCTTGGATCATATTCAGGTTCTTGGTCATTTATTTTTTTAATTTCAGGCATATACACAATAAATATATAATTTTCTAATGAAACGTTATATATGGATATTTTACAAGAAGCAAAGGACGTTCATAGAAAATCGTTTTTCTCACATGTATTTTCCACAAGTGAGGAAAGCAAAGCTGAAGTATTAAACGTAGTTCAATACGCTTGTTTAGGCGTTATTCCGATTGTGATTTTGAATAAATTGATACAACGTTTTGTTCCCGAGGCGGATTCCGAAAAATCTACGCTCGAACTTTTAGTCGAAATCTTCATTCAACTAATTGTTATGTTCTGTGGAATCATTGTAATTCACCGCATTGTTAGCTATGTTCCTACTTATAGTGGATTTAAATATGAGAATTTGACGCTTACGAATGCCATTTTGGCGTTTTTAATTATTGTTTTGAGCATACAAACTAAACTTGGAATTAAAGTTAATATTTTGGTGGATCGCGTATCCGAATTATGGAATGGACCCCAGGATAAACCCGCACAAAAACAATCTAAAGCGTCATCGCATGCCCCTAGCCAAGCCGACTATTTAGATCATTCTTTAATGCAGTCAGATATGTTCCCCGCTGCGCCTGTTTCTACAGCAAAACCTTCGACTGGAACGTATGATCAAATGATGCGTGGAAATCAATCCGCGGCGAATGATATGGGTTCTATGATGGGACCCATGGCTGCAAATAGCGTTTTAGGTGGATCATTCGGATCATTTTTTTAGAACCTAGGTATTCCCATAATTTATTGAATATTTGTAATATTCAATAGATTTATATAGTTTGTTACTATAAATGAAGACGCTTAATATGAAATCAACAATTACTGAAAAAGACAAATTATTGCAATATTCCATTAAATCATATTCGCATTCTTATATTATTTCATACGCATTCGAACCACTCGATGAATTAAATATTCAAGATTGTGCATATGACAACGAAAACGTAAACTGCGATGGACATTTTATATTAACTACTGAATTTAACATAGATAGCGACTCTGATTTCTTCAATAAAAATAGACAATTTAAAAGACTACACCAAGAAGAATTATTTAATAGCTATTCTGATATTGAGGTAGATTATTACGACGGCGATGATGATGATTACGATGACGCAGTTATTGCTACTAAATTTGAAGTCCCATTTAACATAATGCCAAATAATAAAAATGCGTCTTTAATTGATTATTCTAACGCATTGCGAGTTATTTTCAATAGTCTGAAATCGAGTATACCAAGAATTATTCAAAATGCGCAATATGGTTATACACTTAATGAATCCATTGGATCATTTAAATTTTTATCAATACGCGACAATAACAATACATATGAAAACAATAGAATCAATTCAAATTATGAATTATTAAATAAAAACTCCGATTCGCGTAAATCTACGTTTTCAAGAAGAAAATTTGAGAAGTCAATCGATGAATATGAATCTTCTAATAATTATAATCAAAATTACTATTTCCGATCGTTAACTGAACGTAAATCTAAACCCTTTCGCATTTTAAACGAAAACAATGAATATTCTAGCAATGCGTTATCTAAACAAATCGTGGCTTTAATTTCTTCTAGAAGCAAACCAGTTACCTCATTCGGAATGTTTTCCAGTAATTATTACGTTGAATCCAGTTATCCAGAAAGCCAATCTATGACTTTGATTCCTTCTAGAAACAAACCTGTTACCGCATTCGGAATGCTTTCCAGTAATTATTACGTTGATTCCGTTTATCCAGAGAGACAATCTATGACTTTGATTCCTTCTAGAAACAAACCTGTTACCTCATTTGGAATGCTTTCCAGTAATTATTACGTTGATTCCGTTTATCCAGAGAGACAATCTATGACTTTGATTCCTTCTAGAAGCAAACCAGTTACCTCATTTGGAATGCTTTCCAGTAATTATTACGTTGATTCCGTTTATCCAGAGAGACAATCTATGACTTTGATTCCTTCTAGAAGCAAACCAGTTACCGAATTCGGAATGCATTCTAATAACTACGTTGAATCCACTTATCCAGAAAGACAACCTATAACTTTAATTTCTTCTAAAAACAAACCAGTTACCTTATTCGGAATGCATTCTAATAACCATTACAGCTCCGTTTATCCAGACATCCAATCTATGAATTTAATTTCTTCTAGAATAAAAAAAGGGGGGTTATTTAATTCGCATAATTTTAGAGAAAATTCAAATATGGATAATGATATTCAAAATTTTAGATTAAACATTAGCACTTGGCGTAACAAATTTTCAATGAAGCAATCGTCATTGTGGAGATCACGTGAACTAGAAAATATAAATTTGTTGAATCAACTAAGCGATGTAACTATTACACGCGATAATAGAATTATACGCAATTCTTCTAACATTGATGTAAATGTAATAAAAATAAAAACGCAAAAATCTATTTATAGCAAAGAACACGCTTCGGCAAACCCTATATTATCTTCAAGTGAATTTACTAAGTTATGCGATTTCATAACCGCAAACGCTATTGTAAAAAATAAAAAATATTCATCTTCGCTTACAAAAAATAATATAATTCCATTAAAGGTATATACATGTTGGCACACCGAAACGTTGCCTCCTAAGATGTTACAAAATTATAATTATTTTATTTCGAATAATCCTGAACTGGAATTTACATTATTTGATGAGATAAAATGTCGCAAGTTCATTTCTCGTTATTTTGATAAATCCGTTCTGAATGCATATGATTCGTTGATACCATCTTCTTATAAATCCGACCTTTGGAGATTTTGTGTATTGCATAAAAAAGGCGGAATTTACATAGATGTTAAATACAACTGCGTAAACGATTTCAAATTAATAGATTTATGCACAAAAGAGCATTTCACAATGGAGCGCAAAAACATTGAATGGGGACCCAATAACTTTGGTATATATACAGCTTTAATTGCCGTAAAACCTTATAATAAAATCATAGGTAAATGCATAAAACGGATTGTGAAGAACGTTTCCGATAAATATTACGGATTTAATGCTCTTTATCCGACGGGTCCTGGATTACTTGGAACGATTTATTTCAGCGAAAATGCGATTGATAATGTTATTGAAAACGTCGACACGTTTTTCGGTGAGAATCAAAGGCAAATTATTTATAAAAACACTTCGGTGTTAGAGGTTTATCCTGAATATAGAAACGAACAACTAGCGCATCAGAATAATTTACATTATAGCACATTATGGGAAACGTCCAATATATATAAGTTATTCATTGATCATAGAATTAAACGCGATTTTTCCGCGTTGAATAATTCATCGAAAAAGAGTGTATTGGTTATATGCCATATTGGTAATTTCGATGTCTTTGAAAAAATGAGGCATTATGTGTCTTTTGTGAACGGCATTAATGGCGACTACAACGTTGATTTATTTTTCAATTTAATACAAGATATTACATCGAGTGATATTGTTAAATTAAATACTTATTTTCCAGAAGCAAATGTTACGGTTTCTGATAATTACGGATTTGATATAGGTAGTTTTTATCATATATTGAACGTCATTAAAGAAAAAAATGTAAATTATGATTATGTTTTAAAAATCCATACTAAATCCGATGACGTAAAGCGATTCAACGTCATAAATAGCATTACCTCTTCTCCTGAAAAAATTATGGAAATATTGAAAAACTTGGATAATCACCCCGAAATAGGATGCGTATCTTCCAAAGAATCTTTCCAAACTGATGATTTTATTGAACGAACGCGAAATAAAAACCATTTAAATGCACTGCTTAGTGAATTTGGACTAAGAGAAAATAAAAATAAACCATTTCCTGCGGGGTCTATGTTTTGGATTCGATTTGATATACTTAAAGAAGTATATATGAAAAAAGACTTGTTGAAAATATGTCAAAGTTTAAACACTGACTATACATTTGATTACAATTGGTTTTATTTCGCACATTATCAATTGGTAAACAAAATTAAATCGCCATCGGCTTTGTCTGAATATTGGTCGCGAAATCGTAACTTGGCTAAAAATTTATTTGAAGCCGTAGATATGAATCTACCGTCACAAAATCTTCGCGATGGTATGATTGAACATGCTCACGAAAGAATGATAGCATACGCCGTAGACTTTTGCAATAAAAAAATAGTAGTTGTATAATGTTATTATAACGCGTATAATAACATTTCATTCATACCCTTGATCTTATCTAGGATTTGTTATATCTATTTTATTCATTATTTCCATTTGCAATATGGATTTTTCTAATGTCTTTTGTTTCTCTAATCCGTGAAATAAATATTCGGTTTTTGGAGCGTCTTCCGTTTTTTTTATTTGTTTATATATCTCGTTTATTTTTTCGGTGACGTTTTGCAAAACCGTTTTGTCGCCTATTATGTCGACGTTTGCCGAAACCGGCTCTGTCAACAAACCCACTGCATAATACAATAAATATCTGCGTTTTTTACAAGAAGCAGTTGTATATTTAATACAAAACAATCTCAATAATGAACCCATGGTTTTTTCTATCAGTGGATTCTTTCTTTCCGAGCAATAATGCAACAAGGTTTCCCATACTAACCATATAATATCTCGCGTAAATTTGGTTTCCACTGGATATTGCGTGCGCTTTTCGCAATGGCATGGCGTTTTACGCTTTTTGCATATATTATCGAATTCGATCACCCATTCTATCCAATAACAAGCCGTCATCATATTTGGTGCCGTCGTTGACACGCAATGCGCCAGTTCATTAATAGCGATAAATAGTTCTTTCGGATCTCCTTTTTTGAAAATAGGTTCAGCAAATAATATTGTGGGAGCTTTAAGTCGGTCCGTCATTTGCGTCATATCAAACTCCTCCTCGCGATTTATTTTTACAGCTTCAAAGCTAGGTTTTTTAGGAGAAGCCGCGAGCACGCACATGATTTCAGAAAAGAGTTTGCGAATCTTATCGTTATTTCGGAGTTCTATTTCATTTATAAAATGCCCCTGCGAAACTATATTTCGGAATATCTCATATCGCATCTCCAAATAAATAGCTATCTTTGGGTTTCCTAAATGGATATACTTTGACATATAATACAATATATTCTCCCAAACCTCCATGAAATGACCGGCGCAAATGAGTTGCGCCGACCAATAACACGCGGGCTCGATTTTTCCTTTCAAAATTGCATCCACCATCTGCATTCGGACATCTGTTTTTTTGTATTTGGAAAATGATACTCCTTTAAATTGTGCGGGCGTTCTTATGTCATTTATTTCGCTAGATTCTTGGATAGACATTGCACTGAGATGTTATTATAGTAAATGTATAATGGATATAAATATAAAAAATTCCTCCGGATAATTCATTAACTGATCAAATGAAAACTTTTTTCGCAATATTGCAAAAACGCATGAATTCCAAGACGGTTATATATCCAGCTCAAAGTGGAATAGGTCGATCAGAATATTGGTATCATATATTGAATTGCGAGAGGGAAATTGTTCAAAATTATAATTATTGCATTTTTTCGTTTTACATGTTTATTGATCGTGTATTTCAGGCAATTTTTAACGAAGACGACATTAGTGAGTGGATCTATGAAAAATATCGGAACTTTTACCAGATTCTTGATAATACGTTTATGCTAGATCATCATAAGGCGAATGCATTGGAACTATTCTGTAAAACCCAACGCACATATTGGGCATTTTCTCGTCTTGCGCGAATCTTTAAGATACGGCGCGCGAAATTACAGGTATCTTGCGATATGTATATGACGCCAATTGACCCAGTTAAAACTCGCGCGATATTGATTTATCAACGGGGCGCCAATTATTTATTTAAATTATCAGATCTTATTAATATTATTCATAACGCTCTTTCGAACTCGCCTTATCATTTTGCTGACCCCATATTTCCGAAAAATCCATATACAAATATTAGATTTTCTATTGGCGCTATGTATGAGATATATTACCAAATCCGGCATTCGGATTATAAGATGCCCGTATTGCTAAATGCGTTTTTTCAGGAATCGTTTGATCTGAAACGGTTTGTTTATAATCACGAGGCAATTATTCGCGACGTATATCTCGAAGACTATGTAAAAAAAACGCCCGCTAGCGAACTTTATCTTGAGACGTTGTTTATGATAAAAATATTTAATCGACCAAAACGTCTACGTATTCATACCGAATTTCCGAAAGATAGATTGGTTGATATCATGCGACCTTATTTGCGTTTGTATTTGATACACGAATATTCGATATCAGATACATCGAAACGCAGTGACTCTTATGAAGTTTTACGCGAAAAGATGAATAAATTTATTGAATATAATCCTCAATTTGGTAGGAAAATAATGAAGCGATCATCCGGGTCATCTTCGTTTCATATTGATTTTAATGATAAGCATTTGGATTTTCAACATGCATCTGTTAGGTCGTTCAGTAATCTAAATAATGATTTTGAATACGAAGACTCCGACGACGAGTCGCGTGAGGACGAACTCGAAGTCGACGATAATTAGATGCTAATATCGCCTATTATAAATAATTGTTCCAGATATTTAATGGACACAGGAATCCAAAGCATGAATTCTCCTGCATGTGTATCGTAACTACTTGTGCAACGCGTATAAAATTTTATTTTTAGGAACAATCGTTCGAGAGGTGTTAGTTTATTGTATTCTGATTTGATTTTTTCTATTTGTTCAAATCCTAGTTTCGATGGATGCACGTGCTCGACGCGTCTTATTAAATTATCTTCTGAATCGCATATGCACCAACATACGCCATATATGTTACCATCATTGTAAATTCCCATATACATAAAAAAATATATTTTTATGTGTATTTTTTATTATTGCGCGCATTTACTCTGTAATGATTCTCGGCAATACATTAATCGTCTGAAGTTCCTGTGACATCAACTTATATGCATAAGGAATCTCAACCTTGGAGAACTCGGTCGTATTGTTACAGGTCTTACATAAATGAATCGTGAAATCCTCCTTCGAAAACATCCGGTGTTGAGATCCGTCGTTGTATGACGCGGACATGCCGCAACGTTTACAAACGTGCACGCTGTATTTATCCGAAGCATCGTATAGACGCTCCCTGCAAAATCTCGACATTCCATGCGCAATCATCACATCACGCTCCATCTCTCCCACACGAAAGCCGCCATCGCGTGACCTTCCCTCCGCAGGCTGGCGCGTCAAATTCACCATCGGACCGATCGATCGACTATGTTGCTTATCATTCACCATATGCTTGAGTCTTTGGTAAAATACTGGACCAAAGAATATATTGGCTTCTAGTTGTTCACCTGTGAGACCATTATACATCACCTCATTTCCGTAGGATTCATATCCGACCTTGTGTAGCTCTTCGGCAATAGTCTTGACTTCGAGATTTCCGAAACTCGTGCCATCTCCGAAAAGCCCGAGTTCCAAAAGAACCTTTCCGAGAAGCGTCTCTTTGAGCTGTCCGATTGTCATGCGAGACGGAATAGCGTGCGGATTAATAATGATATCCGGGCGAATGCCGTTTTTTGTGAAAGGCATATCGCACTCTGGAATGATATTTCCCATCGTGCCCTTTTGCCCGTGGCGCGATGAGCATTTATCACCCAACACCGGCTTTCTCAGAATTCGGGTGCGGACCTTGGCGAAATTATAGCCATCGCCATTGCGACCCGTGTAGTTCTTATCGATATATGTCTCCTCGGCTGTGCGAAACGTCTTACTTTGATCTTCGTATTTGATCGTCTTGGTCGGATCGTTACGATTCTCCTTGATCGGCACAATCTTCGCGATAATGACGTCGCGATTCTCGACGAGCGTATTCTCCGGAATGAAACCTTGCGAATTGAGTTTGGAGTAATTGCCAAACTTGATGCCCTTGGTCTTTGTCGGATCAGGCTTACATCGGATAATTTCGTCACGGATGATGTTTTTATCTTCGTCCTTTTCCGTATGATAAATTGTCGTCATGAAAAGCCCGCGATCGACCGAACCCTTATTGATCAGGACACTATCCTCCTGGTTATATCCAGTATGCGACATGATCGCTACGTGGATTTGCGTCCCTGAAGGGATCTTATTCAAGTGGATAAAGTTCATCAGACGCGTATCCACTAGCGGTCTAGATGGGTAGGTCAGGACATATGCGGTCTTATCCATGCGTTGATCGTAGTTGGTTGCGTAGACACCCATGGCTTGCTTACCCATCGCGCATTGGTAAGTGTTTCTTGGAGCCTGATTATGATCAGGATACGGCACGCAAGACGCCAAGACTCCGAAAATCGTGCTCGGATGAATCTCGCAGTGAGTATAGTTGATCTTGGCGCCCTCCTTTTGCAGATAACTATCCTTGGCTTTCATCGCAATCATCGCCAAATTCTGTTCCTCCGGATCGATGTATTCAATGACCGACTCGTCCAAACGACAGCTCGTGATCAAGTCATTCCATGCTAGTTCCTTGGATACGATTTTGTCAATAATGTCCTTGGTAAGCAATGCCTTCCCGTCGCGCACCTTCAAGACAGGACGCGTCAAACGACCACCATCGTTGCAAATGCGTATCTCCATCGCCTTGATATCAAACACAATCGACGTATAAATATTAATGATACCAGCGTGTTTTTTATGCTTCATACTCTCATAAAGTTCAGTGGGATTCTCTGTGATTCCCACCCACGATCCGTTGATAAAGACCTTGACCTTTCCATGAAGGGCTTTCGCCGAGGCTTCGTCGACGCGCGTCACGTTAGGCAAAACATACTCGTAGAGGGACGAACTATTCGTCGGAATGGTCAAATGCGCCATATAACTAATGTTTTTCACAATGCCAATCGATTGCCCCTCTGGAGTCTCCGCGCAGCAAAGGAAGCCCCACGTCGTGTTATGTAGCTTTCTGGGAGCAATGAGTTCACCGCTCTTTTCCAAAGGCGTATTAATACGACGCAAATGACTTAAACTCGCTACGTATGTAAGGCGATTGAGCACTTGCGCCACGCCGACCTTGCTACTATTCGACTGTTTGATACTGAAATCGCCGGTGGACAAAGCACGCGTGATTCCATTTTCAATCGTGGTCGACTTCATGATCTTATAAATATTCGTCATATTGATAATGTTCTCGAAATTCTCCGTCGATCTCCACGACCCGTTATTGATTTCGCGAACCACCTGCTTCTGCATCTCCTTGACGAGCTTATTGAAGTAATTGCGAAACAAGTTATTTAGTAGAGTGCCCGTGAGTTCAATGCGCTTGTTAAGATACGAATCGCGATCATCCGGGGGATTCCACCCCAAGCTAGTTTGGATCAACTTTTTTGCCATATATCCCAACAAATATAGTTTCTGGGGAAGCGTCGAGCAATGGGGGAACAAATCCGTATTCAGGACTTCTTGCGCGAACTCTTGCTTCTTACGCTGACCCGTCTCCTTATCCATATTAATCGGAGTGAACGCCACTGCTGAAGTAATATGACGCAACGCGTCCTCCTTGGTCATGTATTTATTAGCGTCAATTGCCGACGCCTGTAGAAACTTCAGTAATTCGTCCTGTTTTTCATCCGAGATATCCAATAGAATATATTCGCAAATCGCCTTGTCGCTAACTACACCAAGTGCACGAAACAATACGAAAAGCTCGATAGGCTGTTTAATGCGCGGAACATTGATATATAACCCGTGACCGAAACCGTTATTTTTACTCGCAATCATCATTTCGATTTGTTTCGGCGAAATACATTTATAGTCGGGAACGGATTTGATTTCCGCGATCCAATCCCATTTGGTCGTATTTTTACCGTCGAAACAATAGACGCGATTTTCGGCTGCGCGTTCCTGTCCGAGAACGGTCTTTTCCGACCCCTTGACGATGAAATAACCACCACAATCCATGGGGCATTCGCCGGTAAATGCGGACGGAATATGGCGATTTTGGTTAAGAACGCAAATCGACGACTTGAGCATAATCGGCATCTTTCCAATATTGATCTTTGGTAAAGTCCTCGTAATGATCTTGGGACTATCCATGAGATCCGTATTGCGCACGATATACTGGATTTGCAAGTCCACGGTCATCGTCGACGCGTATGTGAAATTACGTAACTTCGCCTCCTGCGGAAACATTATCTTGGTTGCACCGTTATTCTCGTGAATCTGCGGAGGATAGAGCTTGAAATTCTCAAAAGAGACATTTAACTCTAAGAAATACTTGCCATGTTCCTCCACAAAGTCATTTTCAGATCGAATGATCACCGGATTAAACATCTGAATGGTGCGCTGAGCCTGATAATTAATGAAATGATTATAAGATTCTATTTGATGACGAACAAGACGTTCCAAATGCTGACCTTGAAAATACGACTCGATAATATGATAGGGTTCCTCGATATAAGAACCCAAGTGCGAAAGCACGTCGGCATTCACGCACTCTTCCATTTTTATAGTTTCTTTTTCAATGATTCGTTTAATTACCTCAGTGTGCTCATTTATCACGGATTCCACCTTTTTAGGCTTCTTAATACGAACGGTTTTTCTCATATTCACAGAATCATCCAAAGTCTTATACACGGGCTCTCTCAATAAACCAACGGAGTCACAAGATTGCATTTTAATGTCCATTTTACTCTAAATTACTAATATGTTTATATGAATCAATTTTTATGTTGTTTATTGTCAAGTTTATTTTACGCCTCCGACATAATAATTTATTAAAAAAACAATATAATCATAGAAAACATGTATTAGTAGTCATGTCACTCATAAAACGGCGCAACAAGTTCATCGAGTATTTAGACTCTTATAAAAATCGAACGGAATTGAAGTATAGCGATTTAGCAAATATACTACAATTTTCGCATAACAACTACATCGATTCCAAACTCTATGAACGAAATCATTCGGGCACTGGATTAATTCCTCCAGCTCCAGTTATAACACCATATGATAATTGGCTATTGCATCATGAAGTTAGACTCCCTGATATAACCGAAAATGAAATTGCGCAGATATTATTAAATATTTCTAATAATAAAGAATCCGTTTTATGCACCCGTCTCTTGGCATCCATTGAACCGAAAGAAAAAAAACATATTGAAGCTTCCATCGAATCATTCAAAGATATTCTAAAAATAGTAAGTGAAAACGAATATGATTCTAAATTTGAATATAATATTGATCTTAAAGCATTGGCGTCTATTAAACCTGAATTATTGGAACTCGATGCTATGATAGGAATGTCCTCGTTTAAAAACTCGGTTTTAGATCAGTTATTGTATTTTATGCAGAATCTTC
>Ga0114979_10000625_pt1 | contig 23253 bp, 25 predicted proteins | sample S_140625_EF_Meta_FD_87315 | JGI IMG/M metagenome (GOLD analysis project Ga0114979, IMG submission 87315) | Freshwater microbial communities from Lake Simoncouche, Canada to study carbon cycling - S_140625_EF_MetaG | ecosystem: Environmental > Aquatic > Freshwater > Lake | place: Lake...
GCTTGGCCGCCCTTGACATAAAGCCCGCCCACCACCAACACCAAAGCTGCAAAGAGCAATCCAAAAGCAATGACAATTTTCTTCAACATGCACAGCCCAAAAAGGTGGGTTTCATTTTCTTGTATGTTAAACCTTGAAGACCTTGCTCTAAATCAGAGAAAAACCCTTTAAATACAGGGATGTAAAAGATACATACATGAATGTATGGAAAATATAGCAAAATAAGCGAATACCGAAAAGCCCTCCAAAACCCTCGGTGCCCCCTGAAAGAGCCTCATGTCTGAACTTGCAGTTAGAAAATTATTGGTTGACCTCACAACACCTTTTGACCAACGCTGGTGTGGTGGCGACGCTTTCAAGTCAGCTTTCTTCAATGCTCTGTCAATGAGCTTTCCTGTTGGTGAGCAATTTTTCATTGACTCCGTGCGTGAAGGTGCCAAACAAATGGACCCTGCCATGCGCGAAAAATTTGCGGCCGAAGTTCAAGGCTTCATTGGTCAAGAGGCTACCCACCGGCGCATTCATGCTTTGTTCAATGGCCACATTGAATTGCAAGGTTTTCAAAACAAAATAGCTGAGCGCTCAGCCAAGCGCATCAAGGCCAATGCGCATCAAAACGTGCGTCAGCAATTGGCAGCCACTGCAGCCACCGAGCACTTCACAGACATCTTTGCCGACTGGCTCTTAAGCCACCCAGAAATTTTTGAAGGCACAGAACCTCGCCTCAGAACCATGTGGCAATGGCATGCCGCTGAAGAAGCCGAGCACCGTTGCACCGCCTTTGACGTCTACAAAGCACTGGGCGGCAATGAAGAATGGCGCATTCGCATTTTTCACTATGTGACCGTGACCTTCATCACCGATGTCATGTTGCAAACCATGCACAACCTGTGGCGCGATGGCAGCTTGTTCAAGCTCAGTACATGGAAAAGCGGCTACCAGTTGTTGCTCAGCAAAGATGGTTTGTTCAGAAGCAATATTGGCCATTGGAAGGCCTACAAGAAAGCCGACTTTCATCCTGCACAACAAAGTGCAGCACTGTCAGAGCAATGGTTGCAAAACAATACCAGCGCTTACAGCCTGGTGGGACGAAGCAGCTGATTAGCTCAGTCGATTTTGATGTTGGCGGCTTTAATCACTTGTGCCCATTTTTCAATTTCGGCTTTTTGAAAATTCAGCACTTGGTCAGGCGTCATGTTGGATGGCTGCATACCTAGTCCTTTAATGCGATCTTGCATGTCGGGTGTTTGGATGATTTTCAGAATCTCGGCATGCAATTTATCGACGATCGGCTTGGGCGTGCCAGCTGGAGCAAAAAGCGCTTGCCAAGATACCACCTCGAACCCCTGTGTGCCTGGCCATCCAGATTCTGCGACGGTTGGCACATCGGTCAATGAATCGGTCAAACGTTTTGCCGAAGTGACTGCAAGCGCTCGAAGCTTGCCGCTTTGAATATGGGGGCCAGCGACCACCGTGGTGTCAAACATGAAATCAACTTGACCGCTCATCACGTCTTGAATGGCAGGTGCGCTGCCTTTATAGGGAATGTGGGTGAACTTCACATCACCTTTAAAGGCCAATAGTTCTTGGGCCAAATGTTGCGAAGTGCCGTTACCAGCAGATGCCCCTGACAACTTTCCTGGGTTGGCTTTGGCAGCTGTTAACAAATCGCGCAAGGTTTTATAGGGACTGTTGGCGGCCACCACCAACACAACGGGGTTGGTGCCATACATGTAGACAGGTGTGAATGATTTGACTGGGTCATAACCTAGCTTGGGATACAGACTGACATTGATGGCGTGCGAGCTGATGGTGCCACCCAGCAAGTGGTAACCGTCTGCAGGCGCGCGAGCCGCCACCTCTGAACCCACGCTACCGCCAGCGCCACCTTTGTTTTCAATGACCAGCGTTGTACCCAATGCAGTACCTAGTTTTTGTGAAATCAAGCGTGCCAAAATATCTGTTGTACCGCCGGCAGGAAATGCCACCAAGTAATTGATGGGTTTGGACGGCCAAGGTGCAGCTTGGCTAAAGGCTGCAGGTGCGATCAAACCAGTAGCAAAGGCCACGGATGTTGTTAAAAATTGACGGCGTGATTTCATGATTGTCTCCTGATTGATTGTTAAGTGATAGGCGCTGGATTGAACAGCACCAATGCGTTGTGCAACTTCCAATGCTCGGCCCATGTCTTGCGGCCACTGGCCACATCCAATAGCAGTTTGAACAACTCCCAGCCACCTTCTTCAATGCTGATGTCGCCATCGGCCACGCGACCAGCGTTCAAGTCCATCAAGTCGTGCCAACGCTTGGCCAAGTCTGTGCGTGTTGCCACTTTAAGGACAGGACACGCTTGTAAGCCATAGGGAGTTCCCCGTCCCGTCGTAAAGACGTGCACGTTCATACCTGCAGCCAATTGCAATGTGCCGCAAATGAAATCACTGGCGGGCGTGGCCGCAAAAACCAAGCCTTTTTGGGTGGATTTGAGTTTTTCGCCAGGTGACAATACATGCTGAATGGGCAATGTGCCGCTCTTCACAATTGAGCCCATCGCTTTCTCAACAATGTTGGACAAGCCACCGGCTTTGTTGCCGGGCGTGGTGTTGGCGCTTCGATCGGCTTGGCCGCGTTCTAAATAGCGATCGTACCAATCGAGTTCACGCACAATGCTTTGTGCGACTTCAGGGTTACTTGCCCGATGTGTGAGTTGCTCAACAGCATCGCGCACTTCAGTGTTCTCACTGAACATGATGGTGGCACCTGCTCGCACCAACAAATCGGCTGCAAAGCCAACGATGGGATTGGCGGTGACGCCTGAAAATGCGTCACTGCCACCGCATTGAACGCCCACCACCAGTTCGCTTGCCGGTACGGTTTCCCGGCGACGGGAATTGAGGCGCTCAAGATGTGGTCTGGCCCCCTCTGTGATGTGTTGCAACATGGACATGAAGCCTACGTGCTGATCGTCTTGAAGGCAAATGGTATCGGGTCCATCGGTTGCTGTGCGCTCATCGACCAACGGAAAACTACCTGGCGGCAGCAAGCGCTGCGGTGGTAATTTTTCACACCCCAAGCTGATCACAAACACTTCATTGCCAAAATTGGGGTTGAGGCTGATGTTGCGCAAGGTGCGAATGGGAATGATGGCATCGGGCGCATCGATGGCCACACCGCAACCGTAGGTGTGCTCAATGCCCAGCACGTCGTCTACGTTGGGGTACAAGGGCAACAACTCTTCTTTGATTTTTTGCACTGCTAAAGACACCACACCTGCCACACACTGCACCGTGGTGGTGACGGCCAAGATATTGCGTGTGCCCACAGAGCCATCGGCATTGCGATAGCCTTGAAAGGTGTAACCCGTTAGCGGCTCAATGGCAGTTTGTGGGGCAGTGGCCATCGGTAAATTTTGAAAATCTCTTGCAGCAGGCACATCGAGCAAGCGCTCATGCACCCAGCTGCCAGCAGGAATATCGACTTTGGCGATGCCTACATTGACGTTGTAACGCAGCACAGCTTGGCCAGCTGCAATGTGGTTCAAGGCAATTTTGTGACCTTGTGGCACCGCATTCAACAGCACAAGATGGATGGAGGTCTGACCTGCTTGCACACGGTCGCCCGCTTTCAAGCCACCTGCCGTCACCACAATGGCCACGTTGTCTGCAGGGTGCATCACGATGCTAGGATGGATGTCAGGGTTCACGAGATCAATGATATCTTGTCGCCCTCATAGAATGACACAAGCTCATCCGAACAAACCCTATGACCGCCCAACACCAAGCCCCTGCCGTTGTGAAACTTCAAGTCATTCCTGTTGCAGGAAGAGACAGCATGCTGCTGAACCTGAGCGGTGCGCATGGCCCCTTCTTCACCCGCAATATCCTGATCCTGACCGACTCTAGCGGCAACACCGGCATTGGCGAAGTGCCTGGCGGTGAAAAGATTCGCAAGACCCTTGAAGACGCGCGCCCTTGGGTAGAGGGCCAAAGCATTGGCAACGCCAAGAACTTGCTCAGCAGCTTGCAACAAAAATTTGCCGATCGCGATGCGGGCGGTCGTGGCAACCAGACCTTTGACTTGCGCGTAGCCATTCATGCAGTGACAGCCATCGAAAGCGCCTTGCTCGATCTGTTAGGTCAGCATTTAGGCGTGCCAGTTGCAGCGCTTTTGGGTGAAGGCCAACAACGCTCACAAGTCCAAGTCTTGGGTTATTTGTTCTACATTGCCGATCGTCTCAAAACAGATCTGCCTTACAACAGCGAACCCAACGCCAACAACGACTGGCAACGTCTGCGCCATGAAACGGCGCTCACCCCCGAAGCCATTGTGTGTTTAGCGCAAGCCGCACAGGACCGCTATGGTTTCCAAGACTTCAAACTCAAAGGCGGCGCCCTTCGCGCTGAAGAAGAAATTGAAGCCATTGTGGCCCTGCATGAAACCTTTCCCGAAGCGCGCATCACGCTCGATCCCAATGGCGGTTGGCTGCTCAAAGACGCCATCCGGTTGCTGCGCGACCACCGCAACACCATGGCTTATGCAGAAGACCCTTGCGGCGCAGAAGGTGTGTTCTCAGGCCGCGAAGTGATGGCCGAATTCAAACGCGCTACGGGCTTGCCCACTGCGACCAACATGGTCGCTACAGACTGGCGTGAAATGGCGCACAGCATTCAATTGCAGTCGGTCGACATTCCCTTGGCCGACCCTCACTTCTGGACCCTCCAAGGCTCAGTGCGTGTGGCGCAATTGTGCCAAATGTATGACCTCACTTGGGGCTCACACTCCAACAACCACTTCGATGTGTCATTGGCCATGTTCACGCACTGTGCGGCAGCCGCACCGGGCAAAGTGACCGCCATTGACACGCACTGGATTTGGCAAGATGGCCAGTACCTCACGCAAGAACCGCTGCAAATTAAAGGGGGCATGATTGAGGTACCCACCCAAGCTGGTTTGGGCGTTAAGCTCAACATGGATGCCGTAGAAGCGGCACATCAACTTTACTTGCAGCACGGCTTGGGCGCACGCAACGATGCCATGGCCATGCAATACCTTATCCCCGGCTGGACTTTCAACCCGAAAATGCCAGCGATGGTCAGATAAGCGGCTCATTTCTAGGAAGCATGCATGCTCAACCCCAAAGTGTCTCCCATCGTATTTCCAAAACTTTTACTCACTGGTGCCGCAGGACAACTGGGTCGTGTGTTACGCCCACGCCTTAAAGCTTACTGTGATGTGCTTCGAGTCAGTGATCAACTCGATTTAGGTACGGCCGCTTCGGGCGAAGAAATTCAAACAGCAGATTTAAGCAATGCATCTGCGATGCAATCCTTGCTCAAGGGTGTTGATGCTGTGGTGCACTTAGGCGGCATTTCAACCGAACAAGCTTGGGCACCCATCTTAGCCAGCAACATCATTGGCATGGTGAATTTGTATGAAGCAGCTCGGCTTCAAGGCACCAAGAGAATTGTCTTTGCCAGCTCCAATCACGTCACCGGTTTTTATCGACAAGATGAGGTCATTGATACCCAGATGCCAGCTAAGCCAGACGGCTTTTATGGCTTGTCGAAAGCCTTTGGTGAAGACTTGGCCGAAATGTATTGGGCACGTTGGAGCATTGAAACCGTCAGCATTCGCATTGGTTCTGCACTGCCCGCGCCCAAAGACAGACGCATGTTGTCCACATGGATCAGCTTTGACGATTTAGAACGTTTGGTGGTCTCGGCCCTCACCGCCCCCATCGTGGGCCACACCATCATCTTTGGTATGTCAGACAACCGAACCTCATGGTGGGACAACACGCATGCCAAACACATTGGCTATCGTCCAATCGATTCATCGGATATTTTTCGACATGACGTCGAAGCGCGGCAACCCCTCATTGACCGACACGACAAAGCCGCGCTTTACCAAGGTGGCGCATTTGTCAAAATGGCGCCGCATGGTGAATAAACGCTAAGCGCATTGTGTGAATCACCCCATTCAATTTATCGCAATAGGCGAATGCATGTTGGAAGTCCAAGCCAATGGATTTGGGCCTAGCGTTTTGTCTTATGGTGGCGACACCTTCAACACCTCGGTTTATTTGCGTCGCTGCGCCACGCGTGAAGCGATTGAGGTGAGCTATGCCACGGGATTGGGTGTAGATGCGCTGAGCCAACAACTCAAACAAGCATGGACATCTTTGGGTCTCAACCTGAATGCCATTCAAACCATCGAAGGCAAATTACCTGGCATGTATTTGATTGAAACAGACGACAAGGGCGAGCGCCGCTTTCATTTCTGGCGAGAAGACAGCGCAGCGCGCGCCTATTTTCAGACTGTAGAAACTGCCCTGGAAAAATCAGTCCACCAATACGATTGCATCTACTTCAGCGGCATCTCGTTGGCCATTCTGGACGACCCCTCTCGCACAAGACTCTTCGATTTGCTCGGACGTGCAAAAGCAAATGGCTGCCGTGTAGTGTTCGACAACAATTTCAGGCCTAAGCTTTGGCCGAATCAACTAGTCGCTCAAGCGGTTTACGCCCAAGCATTTGCCGTATGCAACACCGCCATGATCACCTTAGACGATCACCAAGCCGTGCTTGGATCCGTCTCACTTAAGGAGGCGCTGACGCATGCGCAGTCCTTGAACATTCCGGAAGTGATCATCAAGCGAGGCTCTGACAGCACCTTGGTGCGTGAAGATTCTGACGCGCCTTGGCAAAGCATTGCAACCGAAAAAGTTGAGCGCGTGATTGACACCACAGCAGCGGGAGATTCTTTTGCTGCGGGCTATTTGAGTCGACGACTTCTAGGTGTGAACACCTAATTGGCCGCGGAATTTGGCAATGCCTTAGCAGCCAGGGTCATTCAACACCGAGGGGCCTTAATTCCATCAGAAGCCATGGAAGACCTCATTTCTCGTCAGGTTTATTGATAAATATCAACAATATCAATAACTTATAAATTTAGCACTCTGCCCAAGAGAGTGCTAAAATCCGATCCATTATGGAAAGGAGTTCTGGTATGACAAACCTAGCTGGATCCCTCGACACTGCACTCGCCCTGAAAAATCCATGGGCCGTCGTGCCTTCGTTGGGTCACCTCGATGCGTACATCTCTGCAGTCAACCGCATGCCCATGCTCACCCCCGAGCAAGAGCAAGAGTTTGCACGCAAACTCAAAAACGAAAACGATTTAGAAGCCGCTGGAAAGCTGGTGCTCTCGCACTTGCGTGTGGTGGTCTCTGTGGCCCGCCAGTACTTGGGCTATGGCCTGCCCCATGCCGACCTCATTCAAGAAGGCAACATCGGCTTGATGAAAGCCGTCAAACGCTTCGACCCCGATCAAGGCGTGCGCTTGGTCAGCTACGCCATGCACTGGATCAAGGCCGAAATTCACGAGTACATCTTGAAGAACTGGCGCATGGTCAAGGTGGCCACCACCAAGGCCCAACGCAAATTGTTTTTCAACTTGCGTTCCATGAAGCAAGGCCTCAAAGCTGAAGCCGACGAAGCCACAGGCACGCACCGCGACACCCTCACCTCCGCGCAAATTGACAGCATGGCCAAAGACCTCAATGTCAAACGTGAAGAAGTGATGGAAATGGAAACGCGCATGTCAGGCGGCGATGTGCTGCTTGATCCCGCTCCCTCAGACGACGGCGAAGTAGCCTATGGCCCCATCGCCTACCTGGCCGATGCGCACCACGAACCTACTGCCATGATTGAGGCGCACCAGCGAGACATGATGGCCAGCGATGGCATTGCCACGGCATTGGCATCGCTTGACGAACGCAGCCGCAGAATTGTGGAAGAGCGTTGGCTCAAGGTGAATGACGATGGCTCTGGCGGCTTAACCCTGCACGACTTGGCCGATGAGTTTGGCGTCAGCGCAGAGCGCATTCGCCAAATTGAAGTGGCGGCCATGAAGAAGATGAAAGCGGCCTTGTTGCAATACGCAGAAGCGTAAGTTGAAGCTTGAATCTAAAGCCAACCGAATGGCTCTTCATGCCAGGCCGGAAACTGGTCATTCATTCACTTGCTTTACGTGTTATTTGGTTGATGCATTCAGTTGAGTGAATGCATAATCAAATTTCAACTCCAGGATGGTCCTATGTTACTTTCAGCCGTCATTTCCGCAGCAGAAGAGGGTGGGTTTATTGCGCTCAACCCTGAAACGGGTACCACAACCCAAGGTGAAAGTTTAGAAGAGGCCATGGAAAACTTAAAGGAAGCAACAAGCTTGTACCTTCAAGAATTTCCTACTGGGAATCCTTATTTGAAGAATCCTATTTCAGCAACAACTTGAAATCATCGGCAAGGGCCTGCGCACCCATGCCGTAACGACTGAACAAACGCACCCTGCCCTGCGTATCGAAGGTGTAGCTGCCTGCGGAGTGGTCCATGGTGTAGCTGGTAGGCGTTTTACCCTCCACCCGCTTGAAATAAATTTTGAATTCTTTGGCAATGGCTGGCAGTTGCTCTTGCGTGGGCCTTAAGGCTACGAAGCTGGCGTCAAAGTTCTCGACATACGCCTTCAACAGCTCAGTGGTGTCGCGTTCAGGATCGACCGTGACAAACACGGCTTGCAGTTTGTCGCCATCAGGTCCCAACATGCGCTTTACTTCTGCAAGTTCTTGCATGGTGGTAGGGCACACATCGGGACATTGGGTGTAACCAAAAAACACCACCACCAATTTGCCAGAAAAGTCTTTCAACATGCGAACCTGGCCATTTTGATCTGGCAGGTTCAATTCTTTGGCGTAATCGGCACCCGTGATGTCAACGCCTTTGAATGCAGGCTTAGGTTCTGAACACGCAGTCAGACCCCACAATGAGATCACGACAGCCATGGCGGCAGTGAGTCTCAACCAAGCAGAAAAACGAAAGCTATTGAACATGAAAAACTTTGAATCATTTAAAACAAATAGTGATCGACCAACAAAGCCGCAAACAAAACACTCAAATGAATGAGCGAAAACTTGAAGGTCTTTCGCGCCAGCTCGTCGGAGTAATTGCGCCACAAAGCCCAAGCATAGCCAATGAACATCACGCTCAAAATAACTGCCGCAACAAGGTACAACCAGGAGCTCATGCCATAAGCAAACGGCATGAGGCATGAGGCCATGAGCACAAAGGTGTAAAGCAAAACTTGAAGCCGGGTGAACTCATTGCCATGCGTCACGGGCAACATGGGCAAGCCCGACTTGCGATAGTCTTCCACGCGGTACAAAGCCAGCGCCCAAAAATGTGGCGGTGTCCACAAGAAAATAATCAAGAAAAGAATGAGTGCTTCAGGGCCCACATCGTTGGTCATGGCAGCCCAACCCAACACCGGCGGCATGGCGCCAGAAGCACCGCCAATCACAATGTTTTGCGGTGTGAGCGGTTTCAAAATGACGGTGTAAATGATGGCGTAGCCCACAAAGGTGGCGAAGGTGAGCCACATGGTGAGCGGGTTGACCGCAAAGTACAAAATAACAGAGCCGATGCTGCACAAAACAGCCGAGAACAACAAAGCTTGCATGTCGCTCAGTTGGCCCTTGGCCGTGGGGCGCCAAGCCGTTCGCTTCATTTGGGCGTCAATGCTTTTTTCAATCAAGCAATTGAAGGCCGCTGCTGCACCTGCTACCAACCAAATGCCCACACAGGCAATGAAACCCAATTGCACTTCTTTCCATGAGGGCACACCGGGCACCGCCAAGACCATGCCAATGAGGGCGCAAAACACAATGAGTTGCACCACGCGCGGCTTCATGAGCGCGTAATACTGGCGCCAAGGTGAACCAGCTTGTAATTCGGCAGCGGTGCTCATGCGGCAAACCTTTTTGAAAATAGAGTCATGGTCATCTTTAGATTTTGCTTCTGCTCAACATCCAGGTGAGGGTCATCATGATGGCACCTGCGCCGCCCGTGTGCGCCACCGCTGCAAGCAGGGGCCAATCTAACACCACATTAGACAAGCCTGTGATCAGTTGAAGCGTTAACAATGCAAATAGAACGCGAGTTAAGACAGGCATGACATCGGCTTTTTTAAATTGCCACAACATGAAGGCTGCAAAGGAAAACACCCACAGCGCCATCAGCCTGTGCACAAAGTGAATAGACACCAAGGCTTCCATAGGAAGATACTGGCCCTTTGCATCCATGCCCAAGCTTCGCCAAATTTCAAAGCCTTGAAGGTTCCAAGCTGGCCACCACTGGCCATTGCAATCTGGAAAGCCATTGCACGCCAGCACAGCGTAATTGGTACTGACCCAAGCACCCAATGCAATTTGGAGTGTGAGAAAAATGGCCGCCGCCCAAATCAGTTGACGGTGAAATTTGGCAATGCTTTGGCGCTGCGAAGCAGGCTTCCAAGCCACTTGCGCAGACAGCAACACCAGCAAACCAACACCGCCCAACAGGTGCAAGGTGACAATGGCAGGGAAGAGTTTCATGGTGACAGTGAGCGCACCAAACGCACCCTGCATGCAGACCCACAGCAAGGTGAACCACGCCCAAAAAGGCTTGACCTGCCAAGCACTTTGAGAAGCAAAATGCCCTTTCCACTTCTGCCAAGCGCTGCTCACAGCCAGAACCAAAATTAAAAAGCCTACCGCTGTCGCCAAATAGCGATGAATCATTTCAATCCACGCTTTGCTGTGCGTCACAGGGCCTGTTGGCATGGCAGTTTGCGCGGCATCAATGTGCGCCACTGCGCCAATCGGGCTGGCACTGCCATAACAACCGGGCCAATCGGGGCATCCCAAACCAGAGTCGGTGAGTCTTGTGAAAGAGCCAAACAAAACCAAATCGAATGTGAGGAACAAAGTGAGCACCGTGATGGCGCGCAGTTTGGAGTTCGCAGGCTGGTGCCGATTGCTGTACAGAGTCCACACCAAGGGCAGCACCGCAATGAGCACACCCATGCCCAGCAATCGCAGAGTGGGAGAAAGGTTGTACAGGTCGACTTCGGTCATGGATTTAACGGCCGGGTGTGTCCCAAAATGCAGAGGCTTTTAGGAGTCGATCTAAGTCTTTTTTAGCTTTGGCAGCAGCGGCCAAATCGATACCAGGCGGAAAGCGCATCATCCAATTGCCCATGGGATCGACCACATACAAATGTTCTGACAACTGATGACCTGCCGCTGGTTGCAGCCACTCAGAAATGCTTTGGGTACTGGCTCTCAGGACAGTGGCTTGCGCCAAAGCCGGCATCAGTTTGGCGTCGATGGGCGCATCGCCAGTCGCCAGCCACACCCAATCGATGCGGTCTTTTTCTTTGCCCAATGACTCCCGCAGTTGGCGCTGAAAGTACAAATGCTTTTGACACGTTTCATCGCACGCTGCATCTGCCACGCTGACCAACAGCCACTGTCCCTTGAGTGAATTCAAAGCCACTTTCTCGCCATTGAGTTGGGTAACTTCCATGGCAGGAAAGGTGCGCTGCGGGCTAATGAGTTCACCATGATTGCGTCGACCCTCAGGACGTATGACGTAATAAGTGAGGTAAGACGCAATGACGGGCGATGCGCAGACCAAAAAAACAGCCAACATTTTCCAACGGCCGGCTCGGGTGCGCTTCTCATCGACCATGACGACATCGTTTGGATTGGGCAGGGTGTGAACCGTCATGCCCAAAGGGGCATCTTCCCACGGGGCGTTTTCAGTGGGAGTCGATGACTTTGGATTTGATACGGGGTCGGACAATTTGGAACCAGACATAAAGCAATGCAATCAAAAGCGCCAATCCAAACCATTGGAAGGCATAACCATGGTGTTTCTCAACACCTGTTGCGGCTTGGGGCCATTCACGCAGCAAACCTTCAGAGGCTGCGCCTGTTTGAATGACTGAGATTTCCAACAAGGGCAACCCAGTCTCAACACGAAAATCTTTCAAGTCTAGATTTTGCCGTATTACCGTTTTGGCTTCTTCGCCGAGGGCGTAAAGCTTTGAAGGTGGCAAGGCTATCAGACCGCTCAGCGTAACCGGGCCAGCAGGCGTTTGAATGGCCGGTAACCGAGTGCGGTCGGTAAAGTCGCGGCCCACCCAGCCACGTTGTACCAAGACCACTGCGCCGGTGCCCTGCACCTTCAAAGGTGTAAGTACATAAAAGCCGGGTCTGGCGTTCATTTGGCGATTGTCCAAATAAACCGTGTGTTGGCTTAACCACTCGCCTTCCAACTGAATGGGTCGATGCTGCAGGACCACCCGGTTTGCTTCTGAGTCTTGAGCCCCTCCTAAAAAAGAGCCTTCGAGAACGGGCATTTGTGCTTTTTTCGTCATTTCGGCTTGCCAATCGAGCTTGGTCTGGGCTCTTCCCAACTGCCAAAATCCCAATTGGCAAGCGATGGCCACGCCAACAATCGCCAACGAGAGCCACAAGACCGATTGAAGGCCTGTGTTCTTTTTCAAGGCCGACGTCAATGCCTTCCAACTCATCCGATAATTCCGATCATGAAAATAATTGTTGCACTTGCGTTCTTGGCCATTTTGGCCAGCCTGGCCTCCGCCCTCTTTTACATGATGCGCAGTGGCGTCAAAGACACCACGGAGGGTGCCGATAAACCCATTGCGCCCAAAGGCAACATGGTCAAGGCCTTGGCTTTTCGCGTTGGCTTCTCCATCGTGCTCTTCATTTGCATCTTGATTGCCTGGAAATTGGGCTACATCCAACCTTCTGGCATTCCTGCTGGTGCTTAATTGACCTGGCGGCAAGATCTCAAATGATTCACAAAAAAAGCGCCCATTGGCGCTTTTTTAGCTGTAGGGCATTGCCAAATTAAAGCCAATAAACCAAGATGTACAAACCAAGCCACACCACGTCAACGAAGTGCCAGTACCATGCAGCACCTTCGAAACCAAAGTGGCGATCTTGTGTGAAGTGACCTTTTTGCAAACGCAGGGTGATGAACAAGAGCATCAACATGCCGATGAAAACGTGGAACCCGTGGAAGCCGGTGAGCATGTAGAAAGTAGAACCATAAACGCCAGAGCTCAATTTAAGGTTCATGTCAGACCATGCGTGGGCATATTCGTAGCCTTGAACGAACAAGAACACCAGACCCAAAATAACCGTCATCCACATGAACTTGATGGTCTTGCTGCGATCGCCATGCTGCAAAGCGTGGTGGGCAATGGTCAGGGTGACGCCAGAGGTCAACAACAAAGCGGTGTTGATGGTGGGCAACCAAAAAGGCGTCATGGTTTGGAAGGGTTCAACAATGCCAGCAGGCGAAGCCGTAGCGCCAGCAGCCAAGGTGGGCCACACTGCTTTGAAATCAGGCCATAAAAGCGCATTTTCCAAGCTGCCCAATGCTGGCAATGAATGTGAGCGCGCCCACCACAAAGCAGAGAAGAAAGCGCCAAAGAACATGACCTCAGAGAAAATGAACCAAGTCATGCTCCAACGGTATGACAAATCAATTTTGTGCCCAAACTGTCCGCTTTCGCTCTCGTTGACTGCGTCACGGAACCATTGAAACAAGACAACCAAGAACCAAATTAAACCGGCGAACAGCGAATACTTACCCCACTCCTCACCGTTGATCCATTGGCCTGCACCCAGAATCAACAAAAACAAACCAAATGCAGCCATGGCTGGATGGCGTGATGGATGGGGCACATAGTAGTAAGGCGTTGTGCCGTGTGCTGTAGAACTCATACTTGCTCCTGCTCTCTCTTAAACCAAATCTGTCTCAAAAATAAATTACAAAGTGATGGGCTTAGCCACCACCCAATTGACCAAGGCTATCAAGCCGAGGACAAAAATCAAAGCCAAAGAAATGCCCACCACCAACACATGGAATGGGTTGAGTTTGGCCATGTCTTCTTGGCCTTCACTGTTTTTTCTCAAACCAATGAAGGACCACAGGACTGCTTGCACAGCGCGGAAAAAGGAAACTTGAGAACCGCTCATGATCCCACCTTGGAGGAGGTCGATGAAACAGGTGCTGCTGCCACAGGTGTGGATGCGGGGGCAGGTGGTGTTTTGCCACCCACCTCAAAAAATGTGTACGACAAAGTGATGGTGGTGACGTCTTTAGAAAGCTTGGGGTCAATCACAAATGCAACCGGCCACTCTTTCTTCTCACCAGGCTCTAAGGTGTATTGGTTGAAGCAAAAGCACTCCAGCTTGTTGAAGTGCGCTGCTGCTTGATTGGGCGCATAACTGGGAATGGCTTGTGCGGCCATGCGACGGTTTTGCACATTTTGGAATTGGTACATGACGGTGGCCAATTCGCCAGGATGCACTTGCACAGAAGTCTGAGCTGGCTTGAAATCCCAAGGGCCACGCGCATTGGCATCGAACTCTACAGTGATGGTGCGCGAATAATCGATTTGGGTGTTGCCTGGCTTAACGTCTTTGCCCGCTGCACCATTGCCGGGCACTTGACGCTCTGCAATGGACAGAATGTTGATGCCGGTCATCTCACAAATGTGTTTGTAGATGGGAATAAGCGCATAACCAAAAGCAAACATGCTGGCCGCAACGATGGCCAGCTTGCTCACCATTTTGATATTTTCGCGGTAGAGGCTCATGCTGCTGGTATGTGAAAAGCTTGTGCTTACCTTGCGGTGAGCACAATCATTTTGACCATGAACCCCACAAAGAAAACCACAGCCACTGAGGCCAAAATGAGGCCTAAGCGGGCGTTGCTTTTCTTTTGTTCAGGGGTTGAGGCCATGATGTTTCAGTGCTTGCATTAACCAATGACACGGGTAGCCGTTGTATCCAGCTTGGGTGGGTTTTCAAAGGTGTGGAAAGGAGCTGGGGAAGGAACTTCCCACTCCAAGCCCTCTGCTGCTTCCCAGGGTTTCTGTGCGGCTTTTTCGCCTTGGCCGCGCATGCAAGGCAGCACCACGAACAAGAAGAAATAAACCTGTGCAAAACCGAAGAAAAACGCACCCACTGACGCAATGGCGTTGAAGTCGGCAAACTGCATGGGGTAATCGGCATAGCGACGGGGCATACCGGCCAAGCCCAAGAAGTGCATGGGGAAGAAGGTGATGTTGAAGGAGATGAGTGACCACCAGAAGTGCAACTTGCCGCGGCCTTCGTTGTACATCACACCCGTCCACTTAGGCAACCAGTAGTAGGCACCCGAGAACATGGCAAACAAAGAACCAGCAACCAACACATAGTGAAAGTGGGCCACAACGTAGTAAGTGTCTTGCAACTGAATGTCGATGGGGGCCATGGCCAAAATCAGACCTGTGAAGCCGCCCATGGTAAACACGAAGATGAAGCCAATGGCAAACAACATGGGTGTTTCAAACGTCATGGAGCCACGCCACATGGTGGCAATCCAGTTGAAAATTTTCACAGCGGTTGGCACTGCAATCAGCATGGTGGCGTACATGAAGAACAACTGGCCAGTGACGGGCATGCCAGTTGTGAACATGTGGTGAGCCCACACAATGAAAGACAGAATGGCAATGGAAGAAGTGGCATACACCATGGAGGCGTAACCAAACAGCTTCTTGCGTGAGAAAGCAGGAACCACTTGGCTGATGATGCCGAAGGCCGGCAAGATCATGATGTACACCTCGGGGTGACCAAAGAACCAGAAGATGTGTTGGTACATGACGGGGTCGCCGCCACCAGCTGGGTTGAAGAAGCTGGTACCGAAATGACGGTCAGTGAGCGTCATGGTGATGGCGCCAGCCAACACAGGCATGACGGCAATCAGCAAGTAAGCCGTAATGAGCCATGTCCATGCAAACATGGGCATCTTCATGAGCGTCATGCCAGGGGCACGCATGTTCAGAATGGTCACGATGATGTTGATGGAGCCCATGATGGAAGAGGCGCCCAAGATGTGCATGGCAAAAATACCAGCGTCCATGGACGGGCCCATTTGCAATGTCAGGGGTGCGTACAAAGTCCAACCGGCAGCAGGCGCGCCACCAGGCATGAAGAAAGAACCGGCCAACATGACTGCAGCGGGAATCATGAGCCAGAAGCTGAAGTTGTTCATGCGGGCAAAGGCCATGTCGGCCGCACCAATTTGCAATGGAATCATCCAGTTTGCAAAGCCCACGAAGGCCGGCATGATGGCGCCGAACACCATGATGAGGCCGTGCATGGTGGTAAATTGGTTGAACAACTCAGGGTTGACCAACTGCAAGCCAGGCTGGAACAACTCGGCGCGAATGAGCAGGGCCAAAACTCCACCAATCATCAGCATGGCGAAACTGAACAACAAATACAAAGTACCAATGTCTTTGTGGTTGGTGGCAAACACCCAACGGCGCCAGCCTTCTGGTGCACCATGGTGGTCATCGTGACCGTGGGCGTGATCGTGAGGATGTAGAACTGCGCTCATTTTGATTTCCTTTAAATACTTTTCAAAGTACCAAATTACTTGCGGGCCGCCAGCACTTCAGCCGGTTGCACCACTTGCCCAGTCTTGTTAGACCAATTATTTTTAGTGTACGTAATGACTGCCGCAATTTCGGTATCGGACAGTTGTTTCCATGCGGGCATGGTTTGGTTGTTTTGACCATTCAACAAGACCATGATTTGCTTGGTCTTGTCTGCGTCGAGCACCACTGCAGCGCCGTCAAGGGGCTTGATAGGGCCAGCGCCCTTGCCGGTCGCTTGGTGGCAAGCAACGCAGTTAGCTGCGTACACTTTTTCGCCGCGCTTGAGTGAGTCTTCCAATGCCCAGACTTTGTTTGGATCATCGGCTTTGGCTGCCATTTTCTTTTTCTCCGCATCGACCCACTTTGTGTAGTCTTCAGCAGAAACAACTTTCACATGAATAGGCATGTAGGCGTGTTCTTTGCCGCACAATTCTTGGCACTGGCCATGGAAGTCACCCACGCGCTCAGCGCGGAACCAAGTGTCACGTACGAAACCTGGAATAGCATCTTGCTTGATACCCAATGAAGGCACAGCAAATGCGTGAATCACGTCGTTGGCTGTCGTAATGACGCGCACTTTTTTGCCAACGGGCACCACCAAGGCGTTGTCAACTTTCAAGAGGTAATCATCGCCGGAGGGCTTGCCTGTGTTGGACATTTCGCGTTGTGCGTTGTCCAAGGTAGAGATAAAACCAATGCCTTCGCCTTCACCTTTGATGTAGTCATAGCCCCATTTCCACTGGTAGCCCGTGGCTTTGACAGTGAGGTCTGCGTTGGTGGTGTCTTTGGAGGCCACCAACACTTTGGTTGCGGGCAATGCCATCAAGATCACGATGATGAAAGGAACGATGGTCCAAATAATTTCGACCGTCATGGACTCATGGAACGTGGCAGGTTTGTGACCCACCGATTTGCGGTGCTTCCAAATGGAATAGAACATGACCGAAAAAACCGCCACAAAAATGACGGAACACAAAACCATCATGAACACATGAAGGGAGTGCTGCTCTTCAGCAATTTTGGAGGCCGCGGGGTGAAAGTCCAGTTGGTTCACCGCGGGACCACCTGGCAAATCGTTGACGGCGTAGGCGGCTGTTGCCACCCATGCACCAGCCCAAATACCCGCTTTGCTGAGCAAAGAAGACAATGTGTTGGAAATGCTCTTCATAGTTTTCACAAACTTCCAAGTTTCAAATGAAACCACTACAGTTAAAAAAGGGAATGCACAGTGTTACACCGTTGACCGCTCTAAAGAGCATTGGTGATTCGGGTTAACGCGAGAAATTTTAACCGAGTTGAAGGGCTTCTTTGCGCTTTCTCAAACTTGATCACGTTTCTTTTGGGGGTTTTGAAGCATTTGACGCATGTCATTCAAGTTAATTTCACTTTGTGAAGTCACTTTGATTCGCGGCTTGGGCTTCAATGCATGGCCGTAAACCACCTCAAAAGTGAGAGCCAGCCTGCCTTCCGAGTCTTTTTGCGCCAAGGACATCAGGGCCTGTTGAAAATTGTTGTACCAATTTTTGCCACGCAATCCTTGAAATCTGCTGACATGAAAATTACGCCCTAAGTGACGCAAATCTTCAACAAGTTTTTCTGGCTTGTCGTAAGTCAAGGTAATTTTCTCCATGTCCATCACGGGTTCTGCAAAACCTGCGTGCACCAACATGTCACCCCAGTCGTGCATGTCGGTAAATTCATGCGAGGGCATTGGCCAGCCCATGCGTGCGTAAAGCGCTCGCAATTCGTGCAGGGTGTCTGGCCCCAAGCATGAAAACATCAAAAAGCCGTCAACTGCTAAAACACGGTGCCATTCGGCCAACAAGGCTTGCGGATCGGCCGCTTGGTGAAGCAACATATTGGCCCACACCATGTCCATGCTGTGGGCTTTCAAAGGCGCAACTTTTAATTTTTTATAAAGCCAAGTCGATGGTTTCCACCAAGGCCCGCTTGAATGTGTTTGCGCCCATTGTGCTTCACCGGGTCGATCTGCCCACACATGGCCCACGGCCTTGGGGTAGCGCTTGTTCAGCAATGCTAAAACGTTCAGGCCTGCGCGAATCGGGTTCCAGCAAACCCAAGAGGTGGGTTGCAAGCGAATGAACTCAAGTCGCTCTTGCATTCGCAGCGCTACTTCTTCGTGCAGCCAAGGCGAACTGACGCTAAGCGGCTTGTAAGGCTTTGAACCCAAAGCCAAGTTTGCCCATCTGCGGGCAGCGATGGGGTCTAGGCTTGGAGGAATATCGTTAGGCATGCGATTGAAAGCAATTTGAACTGCCATTTGGTCAGTATGCGAAGTATATTGATTTGCAATGTACCTCCCTAGCCAATGCGCCATTTGCAAAGCTTGGCCATCCCACGCCATTTGCGATGCGTGTGTGGCGGCATTTGGTCAACCCGCAATGAGGTGCCAACAGTGCGCAGCAGAATCTACCCTGGCAATTTGCAAGGCTTGTCTTCAAAACCCGCCCTCACTCAATGCGTGTTGGTCGGCCATGTCTTATGCATGGCCTTGGGTGCCCCTCATTGCGCAATTCAAATTTCACAGCCAACCGGGATGGGCAAGGCATTTTGCATTGCTGATGCAAAGCACCCCCTTTGTGGCCGACGCCATGGCCCAAGCACATGTTCTTGTACCCATTCCACTTTCAGACCAGCGTTTGTCTGAACGGGGCTTCAATCAATCCTTGTTGTTGTCAGAGAAATTAAGCCGTGAGAAAACGCACCCTGATAGTTTGCTCAGAATGCGCAACACGCTTGCTCAAAGTACCCTGCCCCGCAGCGAAAGAATGACCAACTTAAAAGGCGCCTTTGCAGTCAACCCTTTCATGGCGGCCCGACTCAGAGGGCAACGCGTCATGCTAATCGACGATGTCATGACCAGTGGCGCCACGCTCAATGCAGCCGCCACGGCTTTAAAGCAAGCAGGGGCTGTCCATGTTTCTGCGTTGGTCTTTGCCAGAACACCCGCTTAATGCAACGACAATAGGGGCATGTTTCAAATTGTTTTGGTTGAACCTGAAATTCCGCCCAACACGGGCAACGTGATTCGCCTTGCGGCCAACACAGGCTGTGCCTTGCACCTCATTGAGCCTCTGGGTTTTTCAATGGAAGACAAGCACATGCGGCGCGCTGGGCTTGACTATCACGAGTATGCCAAAGTCAAGCGACATGCCAACTGGGCCGAATTTTTAGCCACTGAACAACCCAACTTGGCGCGCGTCTTTGCACTCACCACACGCGGCACACGCTTTGTGCAAGACACGCCTTTTCAAAAAGGCGATTGGCTGGTGTTTGGCGCAGAGACGCGCGGTCTCGCGCCAGAGTTGCGTGAAAGCTTTGCCCCAGCAAACCGCTTGAAGCTGCCCATGCTGGATGGTCAGCGCAGCTTGAACTTGTCCAACAGTGTGGCAGTCACGGTGTATGAAGCATGGCGGCAAAATGCTTTTGCCATGCCAACTTAGCGTTATTTAAAACTTGCCTTGCTTTAGCGTCATTTTCTTAAACGTAATAACGCGCCAATGATTCAGCAATGCAAGCGGGCTTTTCTGAGCCCTCACGCTCGATGCTCATCTCCCAAGTGAACTGCATGCCATTGCCATCAATGGGGACCGCATTCAAGAGTTTCATGTGGCCGCGCAACTTGCTGCCCACTGGCACCGGCGAGGTGAAGCGAACTTTGTTCAAGCCGTAATTCACGCCCATGCGCACGTTTTCAATTTTGATGGCGCTTTGCGACAACTTGGGAATGAGCGACAGCGTGAGAAAGCCATGCGCAATGGGCGCACCAAAGGGGCCTGCCTTGGCTTTTTCCACATCAATGTGAATCCATTGGTGATCGCCTGTGGCCTCGGCAAACATGTTGACTTGCTCTTGCGTAATTTCAGTCCATGGGGATACCGCCACGGTTTGGCCAATGCACGCTGCGAGTTCTTGAAGGGTTTGAAATGTTTTCATTGGAAGCACTCTACCTAGCTTTTGGTCAGAGATCAATCACGACATTGCCTAGTTGGCCGGCTTCAACGGCTTCGTGGGCTTTCACAATTTGATCCAAGGTGAATCGAGCACCGATGGTGTGTTGAAGTTGACCTGCTGCCAGCAATTCATTCACGCGGTTGACACACCAGGTTCTGTCTGTTGGCAACAAGTCGTAAACCAAGAAAAATTTCAAGCCAAGGGAGTTGAACAACAAAGGGCGGAAAGTGAGTGGAATGTCTCCCACCACATTGGAGCCATAGCCAATCAATTGACCGTGCGGCGCCAAGCCGCCTTGCGTCACCCACTGCGATGCGGTTGCAAAGTCCATGTCAATGATGACATCGACGCCGCGGCCGCCCGTGAAGGCTTTCAAACGCTCTACCACTGGTTCTGATTTGTAAAAAATGGTTTCAACTGCACCTGCGGCCTTGGCATGTGCGGCTTTCTGCTCAGATCCCACGGTGCCTATGACCTGAGCGCCTAACTGTGTCACCATTTGGGTTATGTAATGACCCACCGCAGAAGACGCGCCCGTGACCAACACTTTTTTGTCGCGCAAGGTTTCGTCGCCAGCCAAATGCACCGCTTGAACGGCCGTCAAACCCGGAATTCCCATGCAAGCACCCGCAGCAAAGTCGGTGTTGTCTGGCAATTTCACGGCCTGCGATTCAGGCAACACAATGCTTTCAGATGCAGTGCCATGCGCACGCTGCCACTGCGCGTTCCAAACCCAAACACGCTCTCCGAGACGCTGCTTGGAAACACCCTCACCCACCGCTTCAATGGTGCCTGCGCCATCGCTGTGCGGCACCACCCATGGATCAGATAAAGGCCGTGCACGGCGTGACTTGACATCGGAAGGATTGACCCCTGACGTGGCCAAACGCACACACACTTCACCCGGACCTGGCGCTTGAAGTGGCAACGACCCCAGCACCATGACATCGCGGGCTTCGCCATTTTTTTCATACCAAGCGGCACGAGTGGTCAGCGTAGAGGTCATTTCGAAATCCTTAAACGCGTTCCAAGATAACGGCAATGCCCTGGCCTACGCCAATGCACATGGTGCAAAGCGCATAGCGGCCGCCCGTGGCATGCAAACGGTTCATTGCAGTCGTGGCCAAGCGCGCACCCGATGCGCCCAAAGGATGGCCCAAAGCAATGGCGCCGCCCCATGCATTGACGCGCTCGTCGTCGTCTTTCAAACCCAACATGCGCAGCACGGCCAAGCCCTGTGCCGCAAACGCTTCATTCAACTCGATCACATCCATTTGGTCCAAGCTCAGACCTGTTTGTGCCAGCACTTTCAGGGTAGCAGGTGCAGGACCAATGCCCATGACACGCGGTGCCACGCCCGCTGTGGCCATGCCCACCACACGCGCTTTGGGTGTGAGGCCATATTTGCCAGCCAAGGTTTCATTGGCCAACAACAAGGCGCATGAGCCGTCGTTCACGCCACTGGCGTTGCCTGCTGTCACCGTGCCATCAGGGCGCACCACGCCTTTGAGTTTGGCCAAAGATTCCATGCTGGTTTCGCGGGGATGCTCGTCCTTGTCGACCACAATGGCATCGCCCTTTTTCTGAGGAATGGTGACGGCCGTGATTTCGCGCGCCAAGTGGCCAGCCTTTTGAGCGGCCACGGCTTTCATCTGGCTGGCCAAGGCCATGCGGTCTTGCGCTTCGCGTTCAATTTTGTAATCGGTGGCCACGTTTTCGGCGGTCTCTGGCATGGAGTCCACACCGTATTTTTCTTTCATCAATTTGTTCACGAAGCGCCAGCCAATGGTGGTGTCGTACACAGCGTTGTTGCGGCTAAAAGCGGTCTCAGCTTTGGGCATCACAAAAGGTGCGCGGCTCATGCTTTCAACACCGCCTGCAATCATTAACCCAGCCTCGCCCGACTTGATGGCGCGGGCCGCAGAACCTACCGCATCCAAACCTGAGCCGCACAAACGGTTCAAAGTGGCACCTGGCACATCGATGGGCAGGCCTGCCAGCAAACTGCTCATGTGGGCCACGTTGCGATTGTCTTCACCGGCTTGATTGGCGTTGCCATAAAACACGTCAGTCACGGCAGCCCAGTCCACTTGCGGGTTGCGGGCCATCAGGGCGCGCAAAGGAATTGCGCCAAGGTCATCTGTGCGAATACTGGACAAAGCGCCGCCGTATCGACCAAAAGGGGTACGGATGGCATCGCAAATGAAGGCTTGTGTGATGTTGCTGCTCATGGTTTGACTTTAAAGAGTGGGTCGTTTAGGGAAAGCATGCAATATAGTGCAGGCGGCGGGGTATTTCAAGCCCTGATTCCACCTAGGCGACAATTGAAACATGCTGATACAACCTTCCCAAGCCGATGTAAGGCGTTTTTTTTGTGGCGCTTATGCCAAATCTCGGTCGGGCGTCCAACTCGAGCCCATTGAAATTTTGGCCAGCCAATGGATGGATGAGCACCCCGAATACCATGCCGAGTTGGCCGATGTCGATGCCGCTCTGGCCAACATGCTGGTGGTGGATCCAAACCGCGACAACCCTTTTTTGCACCTCTCCATGCATTTGTCCATCAGCGAACAGTGCAGCATCGATCAGCCACGCGGCATCAGACAGGCCATTGAATTGCTAAGCCACAAAAAGCAATCCTTGCACGAGGCGCATCACGCCACGATGGAATGCTTGGGTCGAATGCTATATGAGAGCCAACGGGCCGGCAAAATGCCGGATGGCCAGGTTTACATTGACTGCGTGCAAAGGCACGCAACCAAAGACTGAAGACTGAACAGAATTAGCGGAATTTAGACTGCGGAACAGTTTTCAGTTCACCATCCAAAGAACCAATGTAAGCAGCCAATGCTTTCAATTCGTTGTTGGTGTATTGCTTGGCAATGCCGCCCATGACGCCGTTGGCACGGCCCCATGTGGCTTGGTTTTCAGTTTTGTAAGACTTCA
>Ga0114979_10000626_pt1 | contig 23217 bp, 17 predicted proteins | sample S_140625_EF_Meta_FD_87315 | JGI IMG/M metagenome (GOLD analysis project Ga0114979, IMG submission 87315) | Freshwater microbial communities from Lake Simoncouche, Canada to study carbon cycling - S_140625_EF_MetaG | ecosystem: Environmental > Aquatic > Freshwater > Lake | place: Lake...
CTGATGTAATGCAGGGCATCATCAATGCAATGCCACGTAAGTACCGTGCACTTAAGAACAATCTTAAGTTCTACGCAGGTACAGATGCATTCGGCGGAATCGTTAAGAATAACGGTACACTCGCTGATGCAGTTGCAGAAGCATTCGCAGGCCAGATGCCAGGATCAACCCAGGCAAACCGCCAGTCATACCTCGATGGTATCGGACAGACATTCGGTGGAGCACGTACAACTCGTGTTCTCGGAATCGAAGTTCAGGAAGTTCCTTACTACCCAGCAGGTTATATCGATTTGACATTCCCTGCAAACCGTGTATGGGGATTCCAGAGAGATATCACTGTAAACCGTGAGTACGTAGCAAAGAAGGACACAATTGAGTACACAGTATTCGTCCGCTTTGGTATTCAGTGGGAAGAAGAGGATGCAATTGCATTCGCTGACGCTGCTGCAGATGAATAATCTGTAAACAGTACCTTTAATGGGGGGCGGGAGTTCACTCTCCTGTCCCCCTTAATACTTTAATGATATAATACAAACAAGGAGGATACAATGGAAAATAATAACCCGTTTTCAGAATACAAAGCAAAAATGCAAGATAACCTTGATCAGACAGTTGTAGAGGCACCAATTGCCGAAGCAGTTGTTGAAGCACCATCAGAGCCAGTAGCAGAGCCAGTTGTAGAGGCACCTGTTGCTGAAGCAGTTGTTGAAGCACCAGCAGTGGAAGCACCAGTTCAAGCACTAGGTTTTACAAAAACAGGCGCAATTGGTTCAATGGCAGCAGACGGACCAGCAAAGGTATCAGCACCAGCAGTAGACCTTACAGAAAAGGTAGCAGTTCACTCAACAAAGAGCGTTCGTTGGGAAGAGGTTGGCTCACTTTCAAAGGGATACAACATTGTTACAAAAGCACAAGCAGATAAGTGGCTTACACGATCACATGTTCGTATTGCTACACCAGAAGAAGTTCAGAAGGCTTTTGGATAATTAATAATGGAAATTCTGAGAGTTTCGCCATATGCAGATATATCTGTTGATTTTGTAATTCCTTCGGGAATACCATCATCAACTATAACTGTTACCATAACGGATATGGCGGACCTCTCAGTATCTACATTAACATTTTTAAATAAAGTAGCAGGAAACGTTATTCCTATATCTTTACCAGGAAAGTATGATTCATCTTATAGAGTTGAAATTGTTAAAAATCTTGGAGCAGTTGGAGAAGTAATCCTTCAGGATGAAACTTATGAAATTGTAAGGCCATACGTAGACCCATCAACAAAGGCAACAACAGCATCAGATATTGCAGCATATGCTTTAAATGAAGAAATTGCAAGAGCAGTCATTGACTCTATCATTGGAGATGGATTTTATTACAAGAAAAAAGTTTTAAATTTTACAGGAACTGGATCAGACTACCTACCTATCTGGGATGATGTAAAAAAGGTTTTGAGCGTTTATGAAAACAATAAGTTAGTTGAAGATAGACAGTATGAGGTTACATCAGATAAAACAGCAATTGTTGAAAAGTCTACAGACAATATTAACCGTGCAGAGTCTGCCCCTCTAGTTTTACCAGCAGCATCTTCAGACTCACTTGACCCTCAGTTTATATATAGAGGGTTTGGAAAAACTTGGGACTATAGAATAACAGTAGAGCATGGATACACAGCCGTGCCATCAGATGTTGTGAGAGCAACAGAAATGCTTGTTCATGATATAGAATGTGGAAAGTTAGACTATTACAAGAGATTTATTTCTTCTTACAATACAGATCAATACAGAATTCAGTTTGATAAGGGTCTTTTCGAAGGAACAGGAAATATAATTATAGACAAGATACTTTCAAAGTATCGTAAGTCTATTACATCAATTGGGGTATTATAATGACAGTTTGCGAAAGTCCAGACTTCATGTTTCCAATGCAGGCATCTGTATACCATCCAATAGTCGAGCAAGGAGATTTTGGTTCAATTAAAAAACATTGGGTTTTAGATAGAGTATTTGCATGTAGTTTTAGTTCTGGCGGTTCTGCATTTAAAGAAGAAGTAAAGCCAAACGTAAACATAACCCAAAACTCAATACTTGTAGGAAGAGCAAAATCAGACATTAGAATCTCTTCTCTTGATAGCAAGAATGCTTTAACAAATGTTTTAATATCTGACATTAAAGACCAAGAAGGAAATTTAATATATATAGAAACATCAGGTCCTAGGTCTGGTAAGGGAACCCTGTTTGAGATAGCAACATTTGAACCATTTACTGGACCATTCGGCACTGTAGAGTCCTATAAGTTAGTGATAAGACGATCAGAGAATCAGTCAGGTGATGTATGAAAGCAGTATTTAATTCTAATCAGTTTAAGAAAGAAATGAACAACATTGTAGATTACTCTATTGGATTTTTGGAGGGAGTACAAAAAGGAAAGACTGTATTCTTAAAAACAGTAGGACTAGAGACAGTAGAATTAATGAAAGAGTTTATAGACTCAAACGCAAGAGTAAATCCAGATATGCTTCATCATATTTATGAGTGGAACCAGACTGGTAGCCCAAGTGCAAGACTTTACGATATATCCTACACAACAAGCAACCTAGGCCTATCATTTAGATCATCATTTAGTCAGTCAACATCAATTAAAAATGGATCAAGAACTCCATTTTATGATAAGGCTAGAATCATGGAAGAAGGAATTCCAGTTACGATTAGACCAAAGGCTGCACAAGTTTTATCATTTGAAGAAAATGGAGAAACTGTATTTACACAAGGGCCAGTAAGAGTAGACAACCCTGGAGGAATGCAAGTAGAGGGTGGATTTGAAAAGGTGTTTGATATGTTCTTTAATAGATATTTTTCACAAGCATTTTTAAGGGTAAGCGGTATTGCAAAGTATCTTGAAAACCCACAGGTATATAAAAAAGATATGCAGGCAGGTAAAAAGATGGGCAAATCAAAAGGTATTTCAACTGGCTATCGTTGGATTGCTAACGCAGGGTTGGGTGCATAATGGCCGACATTCATCATCCACCTACAATTATTAATGCCTATCTAAATGCTAAGTTGGATTTTGGCTCTCAAGAACAGATTACATATTTTTTCCCAACACTTCCAACAGAGATAGATTCTTTGACTGAAACATTTCCAAAAAGTACAGGTGTGTTTGGAGTATATGACAGAATGTTTAAAATGAGAAGAACCCCTTTCCCATATATTAAATGTGAACAACTTCTGTATTACTTTTACGCAGTAGGTGAAAACGCAACATCAAAAATGGTTTTAACTCAACAAAAGGTAAGCGACTTGCTTGACAATGGCGATGACTCAGCAAAAGATCTCAACGAGTGGGCAGCAGCCAACCCTGAACTATGGCTTTTATCCAAGCCATGTTTCTTCCATAACTTTAAGATATACCAACTAGAAGAGACTAGAGACATCATTGACTTTGGCACAGCCCGTACTTATGCGGGGAACAAGATAATAGTCGACTACGACTGGCACCCAAATACATAATAAAAAGGTAGTATAATTATAGCGAGGAAACAACCCCCTTTTAATAAAATGAAAGAGGTGAGATATATGGCATACAGCCGTGGTTCAAGTAGTAACATCATCGTAGGTGCAGCAGCACTATTTACGCATGATGCAGGCCCAATCGGATATGTAGACGCAACAGGAGCAATCACTGACGCACAAGCGACAACTGATCTTCCAGCATTAACAGCATCCGCAGTATCATATAAGGAAACTTTGTCAAATGACAATGATTTCACAAATATAGGATACACATCAAATGGTTTGGAACTCGCATTCCAGCCAGACTTTGGTGATGTAGCAGTAGATCAACTTCTAGACGTTGCTCGTTTATTCAAGCAAGGCATGACAGTTAATCTAAATACATCTTTTGCAGAAGCAACACTAGAAAATCTTCTAGTAGCAATTGCATCAAACGAAGAAATTGCAACAGCAGCAAACTTGTCGACATTAAGAATGTCAGCAGGAGATATCGGCGACGTCCCACTAGAACGTGGTATCGTGGCAGTAGGACCAGGATCTGGTTCAGCAACAATTGCAAAGGAAAGAATTTATGTTGCATACCGTGCACTCTCAATTGAGAATGTTACAGTATCAGCAAAGCGTGACGAGGCTTCAATGTTTGAAGTTTCATTCCGTCTTCTTCCAAACGACAATGCGTCATACGGTAAGATCGTAGACCGCACACTCGCAGCACCAGGAGCATAATACAACTTAATATGAGAGGCTCAATCCTTCGGGGTTGGGCCTTTCTGTTTGGTATACTTGTATAATGGCAACAAAAATATATGACACAAAAAAAATATCATTAGTAGATGACAGAATTATCGTTGCTGCACCCTTAAAAATAAAGTATCTAAGAGAATTTTTAGAAACCTTTGAGACTATTAAAGAAGCAAAGACTGACGATGACTCAATATCAGTATTGGCTAAATGTGCACTAATAGCAATGCAACAGTATTACCCATCAATTAAAACTATAGAAGATCTTGAAGATAATCTAGATCTGCCAACTATTTATGAAGTTATAGACATCGCTGCGGGAATTAAAATTAATGAGAAGTCAGAAGATACTGTTAAAGATCAGGCAGTAGAAAGCGGATCTACATGGGAAACCTTGGATTTGGCAAAGTTAGAGTCCGAGGTTTTTTTAATAGGCATTTGGAAAGACTATGATGAACTAGAGTCTTCTATATCTATGCAGGAGTTAACGGCAACCTTAAAAATAAAAAGAGAGTTAGATTATAGTGACAAAAAGTTTTCTGCTGCAATGCAAGGGGTAGATTTAGATAAAAACTCTGGCAGTGGAAACGAGTGGGAAGATATGAAGGCCAGAGTATTTAGCAAGGGGGCAACTCAAAATGGAAACGATATTCTTGCTTTGCAAGGCTCAAATGCTGAAAAGGCTGGTTTTGGAATAGGACATGGACTTGATTATGAAGTATACGAATAACAAAAAATAAGCCCCCGCTATGGTATAATTGACTAAACCTTATAAGGAGGAATAAATGGCAACCGCCACTGAAGAAAAAACAGTAACACTAATTGACGGCACAAAAGTCAAGGTTCGACCACTAAAAATCTCACTACTTCGTCCGTTTATGAAGAAGTTTGAAGATATTGCAAAGGTTGCAGAAGATAATGAAAAGTCTATGGATTTACTAATGGACTGTGTTCAAATCGCAATGAAACAATACAAGCCAGAATTGGCAGAAGACAAGGAAGCCCTAGAAGAAAATCTAGACCTTCCAACTGTATATAAAATTGTTGAAGAGGCATCAGGAATCAAACTTTCCGACGCTTCACTAATTGGCAATCTTGTAAATAATTAAATAAAGAGGTGTAATGGATGGCTGATGTAGAATCCAATATTCATGTAAATATTGATACGTCTGATGCTTTAGCAAGTCTAAAACTTCTACAACGTCAAATATCAGCCTTCCATACACAGATGGCAAAGTCTGGCACTGCAGCAGCAGCAGTGGCAGCAAATCAAGCACAAAACTTGATGAACAGCATTAATGCTACTGGACAATTTCAAGCATCAATGCGATCTGTTACAACAAGCACAGAGCAGTTTACTGATTCTTTAGAAAGAAACAAACTAACCTCACGAGAGTATTTTAGATATACTGGCGCTGCAACAAAAACTTTTGGTAGACTGTTTAAGTCTGAATTTGAAACAATCAACAAGGTTGCACGAGAGCGTGTAAAAGATATACAAACCCAGTACATAAAGTTGGGTCGTGGCGCTAATGGATCACTGCAAGCAATTGCGGTAAGACCTCTAACCCTTGATATGAAAAATCTGGGTACACAAACTGCCATCGCAGCCCAGAGACAGCAACTTCTTAATCAACTATTAAAGCAAGGATCAACCAATCTTTTAAACTTTGGTAAGAATACTCAGTGGGCTGGACGCCAATTGATGGTTGGTTTTACAGTACCACTTGTAATGCTTGGCGCTGCTGCCTCAAAGACCTTCATGCAACTTGAAGAGCAAGCAATTAGATTTAAGCGTGTCTATGGAGAAATGTTTACAACGGCAGAAGAGACCGATGCCATGGTAAAGCAGATTCAGACTCTTGCAAGAGAGTATACTAAATATGGAGTTGCAGTAGAAGATACAATGAAAATGGCTGCTGATGCAGCAGCGATGGGTAAGCAAGGCGCAGCACTAATGGCTCAGGTTGCACAAGCAACTAGACTTGCAGTTCTTGGTGGGGTAGAGCAAGAACAAGCGTTAGAAACAACCATATCGGTAACAAATGCTTTTGGTGTAGCAACAGAAGATTTAGCAAAGAAGATTGACTTCTTAAACGCAGTAGAAAACCAAACTGTTGTATCTATTGAAGATTTAACAATTGCAATTCCAAAGGCTGGACCAGTTGTTCAGCAACTTGGTGGAGATGTAGAAGATCTTGCATTCTTCCTTACAGCAATGAAGGAAGGTGGAATCAATGCATCAGAAGGTGCTAACGCACTTAAGTCTGGTCTTGCATCTTTAATTAATCCATCTAAAAAAGCAGCAGGAATGCTTGGTGATCTTGGCATTAATATTAAAGGAATTGTTGAAGCCAACAAGGGTGATATCAAAGCAACAGTAGTTGGCTTTGCTCAGGCACTTGATACACTTGATCCTCTTAACCGTGCTCGTGCTATTGAACAACTGTTTGGCAAGTTCCAGTTCTCAAGACTATCTACGCTATTCCAGAACGTAACAGCCCAGGGTACACAGGCAAATAGAGTACTTCAACTAACACAATCAACAACAGAAGAACTTGCAATCTTGTCACAACGAGAATTGGATAAGATTCAAAACACAACAACATACAAGTTTAAGAAATCAATGGAAGATTTAAAGGTTGCTATTGCTCCAGTTGGAGAACAGTTCCTAAAGGCTTTAACACCTATTGTAGAGTTTGTTGCAAAGATTCTTGATAAGTTTAATAATCTTGGAGAAGGAAGCAAGAAGTTCTTAACTATATTTACAGTGGCAGTAGCAGGTATTGGTCCAGTTCTTCTTATGACATTTGGTTTAATAGCAAACGCTGTTGCAAACATAATCAAGATGTTTGCAGGCATGAAATCTATGTACAACAGAACAGGATCAGCAAGTAAAGTTCTAGGAGAACAAACAAACTATTTAACTAAAGAACAACTAGAAGCCTCTGCAGTCTCAGCATCTCTTGATCAGGTTCATCAAAAATTACAGCAAACATTTACTTCTGAAGCAGGCGCATTAAATAATTTAGCAAATGCTTACAGGAGAGCAATAGCAGCACAAATGGGATTCACAGGTCCTGCTCGTGGAGGAAAATCAGTAAAGGGTTTAAAAAAGTATTCAACAGGAACGGGCAAGGTTCCAGGAACAGGAAATCAAGATACAGTACCATCAATGCTTACACCTGGAGAAGCAGTAATTCCAGCACAGGCTGCACAGGATCCAGCAAACAGACCAGTTATTGCAAGAATGATTGCAGGAGAAACAGTTCAAGGGTTTAATACTGGCTCTGGTAATGTTCAGCCAGATGGAAATGAAAAGTTAGCATTTGCTCACGCTGCTGCTCCAATACAATATAAGAATGTTTCTGATATTCCAGATGAGTTCGGAGATAAAGCAAGAGGCCTTCAGGCAAGAGGAATAGCAAGTGCTTATGGGTATACTGGAATAGGTTTTGATATTCCTGCAAGTATGAACACCGCAATGGATAAGAGCACTGTAGATGTAAGAGCATACGAAGCAGCAATCAAAAATCCTGAGTCCATAAAAACAATGACAGCAAGATTAATGGATCCACCATTAAAACTTAGCGCAGGTGAAGCATTAAGAGTTTCAAATGAGATTAGATCCAACCTGCTTTCTTCATTAGCAATACTACCTGACGGAAGCCAGATTAATGATAAAACCATATACAGCAGAGTGGGATCAATTAGAAAAGGAATTTTAGGAGGTCTTGCAAGAGACCCAAAAAATAAAACTATTATTCAAAGAATGCTTGACCCACACGGGATCGGTGCAGCAGTAAAATCTACAACAACATATGATGAGCGTAGAGCAACCCCAGCAGAACTTCGTGAGGCAGTAGCAAAAGCAGGAAATGCAAATAAGATTTTACCTGCTATTGATAGACTTATAAAACATCATCCAGGTTTTCCTATAGAAGTAGTAAGGGATAAAAACGGCAATATTGTTGGATATAACAGGCCAGAAGTAAGTAGAAGTAATCCTACTAAAAAGCCAACAAAGTTTAGTAATGCATCGCTAGTCGACGGTTCATTCGTCACTGGAAGATCTGGTGGAGACTCTGGATCAGTAACAATCAGAGCCGATGCTAAATCAAATAAAGCAGCGCTTAGAGCAATTGCTGATGTAGATGGAATAACTACTTACGGCAAAAAAGATACAGATATAAAGGATGTTGGTCGAAGCAATCCTAAGCACAGGCACATGACTGGAGTTTATGAAACAGCAGATGGTAAGGGTAAAGTATTTGTAAAACCAATGATTAATCTAGAAAATGCTCTTGCAGAACAAAGAGCAGCAACTATATTAAGAGACGCTCACGGCCTTGAAGTGCCAGAGCAAAGAATAACAATGATGAAAGATCCAGTTACAAAACGATTGGTCTATGCCTTAGAATCCGTATTTGATCCGAAGTTTGCTGGAAAAAATATTCCTCTTACTTTTTCACAAGATGAATACTTTAGACAACTACTGGCATCAGCACTTAGAGGAGATAAAGACCTTGGCAAGGGTAACCTTGGAGGCGGAAAGGCTCCAGATGTAGGAACTGCTTATATATATGATGAGGCAACACAATACAATCAAAAAACAGGCAAGGAAAGAGTTATTAGTGATGCAGTAAAGTCGGTTGGTCATCAAGCACTAATAAATGTTGGAGGAGTTGCAGGCTCTGGTGCTAAAAAGTTTTTTGCTGATGCTACTAGAGATATTGCATTAAGCATGAGTCCAGATGAGTATCAAAGAAGAATGGTTGCTGAAATAGATCGTGTTCTTCCTAAACTTAGAGAAACAATAGCAAAGTTTGGATTAACAGGTAATGAAGCAAAGCCATATAATGCTATTATAGAAAGACTTGAAGATGCTAGAAATAATGTTGACTGGAAAAAGATACATACTGCACATACCACTGCTGGCAAGGTTGCGATAACACCAGATGAACTAATTTTAAATAATAAAAGTAAAAAAACAAGAAAGCCAAAAAAAGAAAAACTTCCTAAAAATGCTCAGTCTTCAGGTGGATCAAAAGATACAGTAATGACAACTGCTCCTGGAAAGAATGAGCAAGTTGTCAAGCCAGGAAAGCCTAATGTAAAAACAGGAAAGTTAACAATAAGAGGACACGCTGATGCTCCAACATTAGTTAATGCAGGTGGAGTTAATTCATCATCAGTAGCAAATGCTGTTGTAGCAGGGGCTAAGGGTTCCCTTGCAGAAGCAAGAGCAGTTGGTGCAAATATTGGAACAACACTTTCACAGTCAGCAGCAGCAGCCTCAAGAACAATGTTATATGGTACTGGACCAGTAGATGCAGAAGCAAAATCATTACGTCGTCAAATAGAAAAACGCCAAAGAGAAAATGCAAAAACGCAGGCAAAAATAAATGCAAACAAAACTGCAATGTATGGAACCACTGGTCCAATTGATCCAGTAATGAGGGGCAGAAGAAAACAAGCAGAACTTGAAATGAAACGAAGTAAACTAGCAGCAAAGGTAGCATACCAACAGCAAATCATTTCTGAAAGAGCAGCAGCAGAAGCCAAGAGCAAGACTCTGTCTGGAAGAATAACTGCATTTGCTTCAAAGAGAGCAGATGCTAGACAAGCAAAAATTAATGCAGGCAAGCGCCCAGGAATGGGTATTGGAGGTGCAGTCGGTATTGCATCAGGTGCTGCAATGATTGGATCTATGGCCCCAGGCAAAGTTGGAGAAATTTCACAAAAAGTAATGATGCCACTTATGGGTCTGTCTATGATTATCCCAATGCTTCGTAGCCCAGCCTCAGCATTAGCCATCGGCCTTACTGCAACCGTAGGAGCCTTTGTTGCATTAAGAATGGCCTTTGATGGCGCACAGAAAAAAGTTCTTGAAGAGAGCGAAAAGTTTAAGGGGTCTGCTTCTGCAATAGATGCAATAGCAAAGTTTAGCGGTAAAGTAACAGCGTCAGAGCAAATGGATCTAAGAAGAAAGAACTCATTCTCAATGCTAGGCCCAGCAACAGGAAAGACAACATATGGAGAAGCATTTGTTCAGACACCAGAAGGCAAAGCATTAACAGCGAGAATTGCAGAGCAAAATGCTGCTGGAAAGGGTAACGTAGCAGCAAAAGATTTGAGTGGACAACTCTCAGCATCCATTATGTCTGGTGCTATTGATATGTCACAAGCAAAAAGTCTTGCAATGAATGCTGCTAGACAGGCAGGAGATATGTCTATTGGCATTAAGGTTATTGCTCAACTGGAAAGCCTGCTTGGTCCAAACGGAGAAAATCTAATTAATGATCCATTAAATGTTAGACTTAATATGGTTACTGAAAACGGCAAGAATATGCAAAGTAGCATTGACAGCATTAGGGGTGCAGATCCAATAACAAAACTTGCTGGACAAAAGACAATGCAAAAGGTTGGTATTGGTGCCTCTGCCCTAGGTGGAGCAGCAGCAGGTGCAGGTATTGGAGGAATGATTGGTGGTGCTCTAGGTGCTGTCGGTGGTCCTCTTGCTGTTATAACTGCAGGTATAGGTGCAACTATTGGAGCAGGAATCGGTGCTGCAGTTGGTGGAATCGGTGCATACTTTGCATCAAAGAAGTTTACAAAGCAAGCAGGAACGCTAGGTGCAGCAGCAGCAGTAGATGCAAAGATTGCAATGGAACAAAACAAACAAATGCTTGATTCGTTTGACATGTACTATCAAAAGAAAATTGAAGAGTTAAGACTTCAGGGTAAAATTAATGAAGCAGAAGAAATGCAAAATAAATATATTAAGGATAGAGATACACTAACTGCTGCTCAAGGTGCACTACAAGGCGATGTTGTTGCACAGTATAATTCTGCTGGAGGACTTCAAGAGTCGATGATGACTGGAATGAAAAAAGCAACAACCGCAAGATACAAAGATGATCCTAATCAATTAGCCTATCTAGATGTTGTTAATCAACAAGCAGGAGACCTTAGAAAAGATGGACTCATTAGTAGTGGTCAAGAGTATCTAATTCAAGCAAAGATGGCAAGTGGTGACATTCCTCCAGCAGTATTTAGAACTCTTTTAGGATTAGCAGCAGACAACAAAGATATTGCTCCAAAGATGATGGAGATTATTACTAAGTTTAGTGGCGCAACTTCTGAGTCAATAGGTGTAGCAGCACAAAATATTCTTGGATCAGATGGTGTTATTAACAAAACAGTTCAGACTCAATTTATAACAAAAGTTGAAGCATTTGAAAAAGACTCAGACGCTCTTGACTTTGCAAAGAACATTATTAAGTTAAACAATCTTAATGCAGTAATTCCATCAGACGTTATGGTCAGTTACTATACAGACCCAAAGAATAAAGCAGCATACGATAACTTAAATAGAATTCTTGATACCATCGAGGGTAGCAAAAACTTAACTGCAAAAATTGTTTATGAGATTATGCCAGAAATTAAGGGCACTGCAGCATTTGACGAAGCATACTTTGAGACTTTAACAGAAGATCAGCAAAAGGTATATACAACAACTATCTCATCATTAATAAATGTTCCAGAACCAAAACTTATTGAAAGCGAAGACTTTAAGGCCTGGCGTAAAGAGTCAGGACCAAAGGGTGGAGCGGGTGTTACTGGAAGCAAGTCATATATAGTGCAAAAATATATTGAGGCTCAGGGAAATAAGGCTGTCACTGATTCAGTACAAGTTGGAGTTAAGGCTCCAGTTACAACAGGTGGCGGTGGCGGGGGAAGTAAGGTACAGTCTTCACCACTAGATGATCTAGTAAAGAAACTAAGAGATGTAAGAAAGAACCAGATCAAGGTCACAGAAGGCTGGAGTGCCTCACGTAAGGCCCTAGATAACCTGTTTGGTGGCAAGAAGACAATTGATGTATTTAGTGGTATTGAAAATGATCTAAGAGCAATCGGTGGAAGTCAAGACTTTATTGAGTTAATTGTTGGCATGGATCCAAAGGAGTACGAAAAGAAAAAGAATTCTTTATTTAAGTTTGACAATAAAGGCAACATTGTTGCACTAAAGGAAGATGCTAAAAATATTCAAGAAGCACTAAACTCAATTACAATGGGTGACTGGAATTCAAGCATGGAGGCAGAACTTGAGTCTATTAACAATCAAACTGCTGCTTTTGATAAACTAGCCAAGATAGGTGTTCCAGTAGCAGACGCTTACGAATTAATTTCTGACAAAGCACTTGCAGCATCAATTGCAAACGGAGTAAATGAAAAAACATTAAACACATTAATAGCAAAATATAAAATATTAAAGGTGGTACAGGAAAAATCAGCAGCAGTAGAAAATGTCAAAAAGGATGTGTCCAAGGCTAATACAGACAGACTTCAAGAACAAAGACTAAAGGGTTACAACCCAATAGATGCTTTTGCTATCAAATCAGACGACAATCTTTCATCATTAGAAAGTTCTATATTCACACAAAAGAATGCTTTGAGCAGACTAATAGACAAAAAAAATAGAGCAAAGCCTGGGGCATATAAAGATAAACTAATTGCACAAATTGAAGCGGCTCAAGATGCTTTAGAAGAGTCAGAGGCACAGTTTGCAGAAAGACTGGTACAACTAAGAGACACCATTGGCCTAATGGAAGACATATACAACGATGTTTATAACAAGGGTATGGAGATGTTTGATATAAGAGAGCAAGCATTCCAAATAGACTTTAAAATTAATACTGATCAACTAAATAAAGATATTGAAAAAGCACAAAATGAAATATCAGCAATTCAATATAACGTTGACGATAAAGAGGCAGCGCTAAAGGCTATTGAAGATCAAGAGCAGAAAATTAATGAAAGATACGACGAAAGAATTGAAGCATTAAATAAGGTAGAAGCAGCAAATGCAGCAATCAATGCTCAGCAGAAAGGCCAACTTACATTAGCAGAGGCACTAACATCTGGAGACATCGCAGCAGCAGCCAGAGCAGCACAGGACATGAGAGCACAACAAGCAGCAGATGCTGTAACAAAAGAAAAGGATGCCTTAGAGAGATCAAGACAAAACGAATTAAATCAGGTAACTGGGCTTGACAAAACTGACAAGAAATATAAAACTAGAAAACAACTTGAAGAGGAAATTAAAACTCTTCAGGACAGCATCTTCAACAAAGAAGAAGAAACGATTGAGCCAAAACAGGAATTGATTAGGCTTGCAGAAGTTCAGTTAAAGAAAGACATAGACTCTATAAAAGTTGCTAATATGACAAGAGATCAATGGGAAAAAATAAGAAGCAATGTAGAAATGTCAAGAATGGGAATAGAAGGGTATGAAGAGTCTTTAAAGAGAGCAGTTGGCTATGCAGATCAATTAATCGCAAGATATGGTAAAGAGTCATTCTTGAACTCTAACGCAGCGCTTATTACTGAAAAGCCAAAGACAATTCCAGAAATTCCAGATGGAAGAGATTCTGTAACTTCACAAACAACAACCCCAACACCAGACCCAACACCAAAGCCTGAACCAAAGCCTGAACCAAAGCCTGAACCAGAGCCAGAACCAAAGCCAGAACCAAAGCCAAAGCCAGTTGTCGTATGTCCTCCTGGAACAAAAGATGATGGAAACGGAAATTGTGTTTCAATCCTTCCACCAATACTTCCGCCAGTAACTCCTAAAGTAACACCAAAACCAGTTGTTCCTAGTTATAAGGATGATGATAAAAACGGTATTCCAGATTTAATTCAGGCACCAAAACCAAGTTATAAGGATGATGATAAAAACGGTATTCCAGATTTAATTCAGGCACCAAAAACCGTATTGACTCCTGTTCCAGGAACTGGCATACCAGGAACTGGCTCTGTTGCAAAAGCATTTCCACCAATAATGGTTCCAAGGGCTGTTGTTCCAGCACCTAAAGACTTAGATAAAAACGGAATACCAGACAACATACAGGCACCAAAGAAGACTCTAGTTCCAGGAACTGGCGTGTATCAAGGAAGCATGTTCATTCCTCCTAAGTATAAGGCTAAAGGTGGAATCATTCCAAAGATGTTTGCGCTTGGCGGTTTTGCAAAGGGTACTGACACAGTGCCTGCAATGCTAACTCCAGGAGAGTTTATTATGAGCAAGTATGCTGTTGATTCCTACGGCTTAGAGAATATGAGAAAAATAAATAATGGTGATTCTATTGACGGTACAGTGTATAATAATACATATACATTAACAGTAAATGCTAGAACTGATGCAAATCCAAACGATATTGCACAGGCGGTAATGTCAACAATTAAGAGAGTTGATGATAGAAGAATTAGAGGAGTGTCCTTAAATGGCCGATGAAGAGATAGATCCTAGGGTAACCTATATACAGGGTCGTAAGAAATACAACAGACCTAGTGGAATGCTTTGGTCTGAAAATACTGGAACTCTTAAAAATGGTTTGTACGTTCCCAATGGATATGAAATAGGCGTAGATCCAGAAAGCGTTGAAGACGAAACATTACTAGATCAATTTTTATTAATTACTGACGATAATAGACAGCCACTTGAGTTTTCTGAGGAAAGAATTGAAAAGCGTGAAAGAATGATCAATGGCAGAATGAGATCATATCATATTGCAGACAAAATTACATTAAGCACAAGTTGGAATATGATACCTTCTAGGTCCCATTTAAACATACCAACCTTTGATACTGCAACTGGAATTTCTCCATACAAGTCTTATACGACGGATGGTGGCGCAGGAGGGGCAGACATGCTTGAGTGGTATGACTCACACAAGGGGTCTTTCTGGGTATTTCTTGCATATGACAGAAAAGGAATTTTTAAAGGAACATCAGAACCATACGATCATCTTGGACAATATAACCAACTTATTGAAATGTTTATTAGTGATTTTTCTTACTCTGTTGAAAAAAGAGGAACTAATTTTGATTACTGGAATGTCTCAATAAGTCTGGAAGAGGTATAATGTTTGAAGACAAAGACCTGCAAACATTTTTAGAGACTTCTTCAACAGTACGCAACAAGTCAATAATCACAGCAGAATGGAACATGAATACACCCACCAATATAAAGCATATTGGAAACTATAGATACAGACCAACAGAGCCTTCTTCTATTTATTCTTCACTGCCAACCAGTTTTGATATTAATGATGCTGGAAATTTTTATACAGGAGCAACCGATGCAGATGTTTTGGTAGATGGAACATTTGACAATGACAATATCCCAACAACCTTTTTAACAAAGAAAGAAAAATTACAAACTCTTTATTCTTTAGAGGAATGCTTTAACCAGTTTAGACCAAGGTCTGGAATCAACAAGGCAGTCTTTTTTGAGAACGGAAAACTGCACCACCCTAACCTAGTTATGGCTGATAGACCAAGATATTATATGCCAGATAAAAATGACAAGTTTAAGTATTGGACATCATACAGAACAGAACTAGGACAAGAGTACGGTATTGCTTCTAAGGTTAGAGGTTCTCAAAATTCCATAGAAGATGCTTGTCCGTTTGTTGTGTACAAAGAAAAGGTCCCAACAAATAGGGTTGTCATTAAGATGCAAACCCACACTGGAACAGAAAACCTTGGACCATTCTCATCATCAACAGGATCATTTGCAGATCCATTCTTTGGCGATTTAAATCAAAAGGTGCCCACAAGATGGAAGATTCAGTTTTTAAAAGATGGAAATTGGCAAGATGTAATATCATTTAATCCAGCAATAAGAAGATCAGATGGTTCGGCAATTATCAAAAGCGATGGATATGTAGAAATCGCTTATGGATTGGTAGTACCAGAAGAGTGGAGATCAAACTTTGTTTTTGCAGAGGTATACACAAGCATATCTCTTCTTCCTGAAAAGTCTGTTATTGGATATGCTTATCTTATTAAAGAAAATGAAAACGATATAGGAAAGTTCCATATTTGGAACGGTGAAGATTATACAATTGTTACACCAGGATACGGCTGGTATGTACAAGATGAAACAGTAAATAGACTAACCAACTTTGTTACAGATGCTACATCACCCAATGTATTCACAAGATCTTTGGATGGAAAAGAGCAGTATCGAGAGTTTGAGTATATATCTGGTATTAGAATTGTTGTCGATGCAATGAACGTAAAGGATTCAACATTTGACCTTATAGAGATTTCTCCAAGACTTGTTATTAATGTTTCCGATAAAACGTTAGACTATTCAATAAATAAAAGCGCTTCAGATCTTGGACTAAGTGGTTTGCCAGTAGGTCAGTTAATTGCTTCTGAGGGAAACATTAATATATTTGACTATGACCAAGCATTCAATGAAAACAATCCCTCAAGCATAATAGCAAAGTATGTAAACAGACATGTTCAGTTTAAGTTTTATGAAGTAATAGTAGATGTCAATGGATGGGACTACTATGTTCCAATTAAAACATTGTACTCTGACTCATTTCCAAAACAAGACATTATGGGCAAAATCGTATCATTATCTTTAAGAGATATGTATTGGTATTTAGAATCAATAACTGCTCCACAAATATTAATGACAGAGGTCTCTGTTAGTTCTGCCGTATCTCTTTTGCTAGACCACATTGGTTTTTCTAACTACACATTTAAAAGAGTAGCAAATGAAAAAGAAATTATTATTCCATACTTCTTCGTTGGACCAGACAAGAGTGTTGCAGAAGTGCTTCAAGACTTGGCGGTATCAACTCAGACTGCAATGTTCTTTGATGAATACAATAATTTTGTTATGATGAGTAAAGACTATATAATGCCAACCAAGGATCAAAGACTAACAACATTTGCCCTTAAGGGAACTAGTGATTTATTTCAAGACAGAGAGATCAACAACAAAACACTTCCAGGTGCAAAAATTGCAAACGTTATATCTGTATCTGTTCAGTCAAACAATGTTTATAATGATGGAGTGATCAACTACACAACAAGGCATATACAAAGATCTATTGGATCGTTAAGACAGGCAAGCCTTCTAGATGATGAAAGGTTCTATACATACAAGCCAGTTCTCTTGTGGGAAGTATCTGGAACAGAAAATACAAAGTCAATCAATAATGAGGTTGGCACTCAGTCCTCATATGTTCTTTCTGCAATACCATTAAATTCTAATCTTTCAGCAGAAGTTCCAGTTGTTAAAAATAACATTGTTATAAATAACACATTTAGTCTTGGTGAGGCTGCATACTGGATCACAAGATACAACGGATATTTTTATTCACAAGGTGAAATTATAAAATATGATGCCGTTCAGTATAATGTTACTGGGTTTGGAAATGTTTGGATAACCTCTATCGAAGACTATCAAAACTATTTTTCTAAGTTACCGTTTAATGGAAAGATATATCCAACAGGTCTTGTAAGAATTTACTCAGAGCCAAAGTACTTTGAGCAATCTGGAGTTGTTAAACTTCAAAATGGAGAAGTTCAAAAGCATGGTCGTGGACAATTTGGAACAACTGTAGTAGCACACAGCGCAGGCATATCTGATTACTGGAAGTCTGACGATAATATTAAGGGCTGCTACATGGCTTCAGAATATCTTTTTGAAAAGTCAGAGTTGCCCTTAGCAACAACTGTTGGATCCTCTGGTAAATTAACTGATGCCAACGTATCTTCTGATGCACTTGCAAGAACATCTTCTAGAAGTGGAATTATTAAAAACTTTATGTCAACTTCTATGGTTGGTGAAATAACAACTAACACCAAGCAACTTCCTGGATCTATTCAGTCATCAGCATTGTCTTTGACAGGTCCAAACTTTACTACAAAAGAAAAGCCAAGAAATTTTATTTCATATGTTCACAAAACATTACAGGGTAAAAAGTATAAGCACTTTGGAACTAGAATGAGAATAGTTGGAAAGATTGAGAGCAATCAAGACCGTGGACAAACATCAAATGGTTCTTCTACATACTATGTTGTTAACGGTTCTACTCCAGATAAAAATATTAACATTGCGGGTGGTTCTGCAGGAATTGCGGTAATGTTAAATCCTACAACAAATGTTGGATACTATTTTGAAATAGCAGCCCTTGGATTAGGAAATCTATCAGAAACAGATAGACAAAGTGTAAGCAATGTTTTCTTTTATAAGGTAAAGTCTGATAACGGGAAAGCAGTTCCCGTAGGTCTATGGGATGGCCTTGCTCAGATTACGGTAGATGATGGAAGATTTACTGGTCAGTCAAGAATGTTTGCTGAAGAAAATCCGACGGTATACGATTTAGCAGTAGAGTACGAAGACATAGGAAAGACAAGAAGATTCTACTTATACATGAACGGCAGATTAATAAAGACAGTAGACGATAATGATCCTCTACCAGTATACTCTGACATAGCGCTATTTACAAGAGGATCTTCAAGAGCGATGTTTGAGAATGTTTATGCACTATGCAACAACTACTCTCAAAATACTTCCTTCTCTTTGGGTGCTCCAGTTAATTCTGTATTTGGAGATAATGAGGTTGATGCAAACGAATCATTTAGAAAATATGCAATTAGTGGTTTGATACAAAACACATATCTATCTGGTATTGGATCCTCAGAGCCTCCAAAGTATGACATATATTTTGAAGAGTTTGGAAGCATAATGAGAGAGGCAGCAGTATTTAATTTTAAATATGATAAAGCCTATCCAGCACTTACAGCAAAAATATCACCAACTTTTAATAAGATGAAGGGCTACGTAGTTTCTGGGTTTAGAGCGGGATCATATGGCGCAGAGTTTTTAATATTTAATGCAACAGACTCTGCATTAAGTTTAGACGAAACAAGTGGAAACTATCTAAGAATCCAGGGTGTTACATTTACTCAAGAATCTGACAACAACATAACAGTTGATGATTATTTTAATAAGAATAGCCTTACATCAAATCCACAGTTTGTTGCAGATAAATTAATTTCAAACCCATTTAAATTTAAACAAGACTATCAAGACATCAAACTTAGTAGAATGACTTATGGTAAAAGAGATTTTTCTTTAGATACCCCATATATACAGTCACAGGATGAAGCCTCAAGTCTAATGAAGTGGATAATAGAAAAAACATCAAAGCCTAGAAAGTCTATTGGAGTTAAAATATTTGCAATACCAACAATACAACTTGGTGACATAGTTAGTTTAGATTATAAAGAAAATGCTATTGATATGGCAGCAAACTCTTCTAGCAGGTTTGTTGTTTATAACATTGAATTCTCAAGAGATTCTAGTGGACCAGATATGACATTATTTTTAAGTGAGGTTGTTTAATGACAAGCCCAACATCAGGAGATGCAGTTGCAGCACTGCCCAAAGCATTGCCAAAAGGAATTGATGATTCAGTAAAGATAGCAACTCCAGATTTAATTTTATTTAATGAAGACGTAATGTCTATTGACATAATGACAGACCTAATCTTTGAAGATATTGGTGGCTATGAACTTGCAACTATATCTAGGCATGACTTGGTAAATGGGCAAAAGGTAGTATACTCTCCAATTAAAAATTTAACAGACCTATATTTACAGTATAATCCTAACAATGTTTTAAGATTACAAGAATCAGACTCTTACTTTAAGTCTTTATCTTTGTCTATCTTTGACCACCTACCAGTCTGTGGAACTGGTTACGACATATCTCCCCCAGAAAGCAATCCAGATGAAAAAGACAAGACTAAATGGAAAAAAACACCAAATTGTAAATCGGTTTACATAGATCCAATAAGCGGCGACCTGATTATTAATCTAATTAATGTTAAAGAGGGCGAGCAAGCAGAGGTTCAAATTTTAACTAGTGGAGATACTTTTAGTGATACAATACATAGTATATGATATGGGAGTAATTAATGATAACTAATATAGGTAAAAATCTTTTAGCCAAGTATCTTGTGGGGCAGACGCAATCATATGCCTCTCACATTGCTGTAGGCTGTGGGCCCACTCCAGTGTCTTCTGACGGGGGTAATTTCGGTAACTATAGCCTAAAACAATCTCTAGATTTTGAGATGTTTAGAGTTCCTATTATTTCTAGAGGATTTGTAAATGAAGACGGTATAGATAAAATAGTTCTAACCGCAGAATTGCCAACAGAAGAAAGATATGAGATTACAGAAGTAGGAGTATTCTCGGCAGCATCAAACCCAGTTGCTGGATCATATGATAGTAAAAATATCTATTCTTTTGCAGACACAGACAATTGGCTATATCAGCCAGTTGGTTCTGCTGCAGTTCAAATAGAACCAGTTTATACACCTTTAGATGGAGAGTCTAATAACGGAATAATAAATCAAACTGCTACTGTTTTTCAAACAAATGCAGACAACAGAATATTTACACAGACAGACAGACTTGCAAGAAATGAAAGATGCAGATTTTTAAATAATATAATTGCCATTGTAGGAAATAGTTCTACTCTAACAACCAATTCTCTTGGAAAGATACAGGTTGGAGCAGACTCTAAATATATTAGGCTAAATGAAACATCTGTAGATTTTACAAAAAACAGTCCTTTAGATGAACTAAGGTTTGCATTTTCTGTTGTAAACAAGGTTGCTAACTCAAATACTGTCCCAGATAATGTTAAGATATTATTAGAGTTTGCTCACTCAGGTCCAAACGCAAGCCAAGAGTATGCAAGGTTTGAGGTAAACATTGATGATCAGTCATATATTGCTGGAACTGCTACAGACAAAAGAAATCTGGCCACAAACAGATATCTAGTTTCTACAAAATCACTTAAAGATTTAAACAAAACAGATAACTTTGATTGGAGAGAAGTTTCTTTGACAAGGATTTACGCATGTGTTACTGAAGCAGGATCTCCTTCTGACCTGTTTTATGTTTGCTTAGATGGTTTAAGGCTAGAAAACACAACCTCTACAAACTCTTTGTATGGTCTTACTGGCTACTCTGTAATTAAAAGTATAGGCTCAAAGCCAATTGTAAAGTCAGCAAATACAACAAACTATATTGAATTTAGATTTGCGTTGGATGTCGGGTAATGGCAGATAAAGGAATTAAGAACGTTGTTGTTAAAAAAGAATCACTTGGAAAAGTTACATCCTCTAACTCTAGAGTAGTAAGGTTTAGAATTGTTGCAGAAGACAAAAACAGAAAGTCTGCATACTCAAAAATATTTATCACTGGATCAGACGTTGTAGTATTTGGTGATGGTGACATGAATTTTGTTGGAAATACTGTGTTAATAAACTGGGTTGCTGGTGACTCATCAATACAAATACTTTATGATATTTTTGTAGGTTTTGGTGGAGCAACGCCATCTTATGTAGGTTCTACTGCATCAAAAAATTATTCTTTTTTAAAAAATGGAAATCAGTCTATAAGAGCAGTTGTTCAGGTTTCATCAATAAATCCAAGGCTAGAAGACGCATTAGAGGTATACGATTCTGGAATCGTGAGTCTGGTATAATTATACTATGGCAATTTTACCTGTTCCAGAGCGTGGACAACCACTAGACGTTACATATATTTATCAGATTGTTAAGGCTATCAATGATCTTTCTACACAGGTATCACCTTCAAACTACAAGTATGTAACAGTTGATACGCCAAATGCTGGTAAGCAAAGCGTGAAGGCTTCTGAAGCAAGAATTATTGGTGGATATGTTCAGGTAACTACTAGCACCACACAGACTGCTGGATCATCACAGCCATTCTCATATGACTTTCAAACTGAGTTTAAGTTTGCTCCAGTAGTTACAGCAACACCAGTAAACGTTGGAAATACAGATGCTGGTAAAGATGTAACAGTTACACTAAAAAGTGTTTCAACTTCAAAGGTTGAAGGCACTGTTAAATTTAATGCTGCAGGAGATACTAGTATTGGAATTAACCTAGTCATTATTGGAATACCAAATTAATGATTTCATGTGAAAAATGTAATGGAAGAATGTTTATAGATAGACAGTATACAGAGATAAACAATTTAGAGTTATACTGTATTCTTTGCGGGTCAAGAAAATTTTTTCATCCGCCTAATAATTCTCAGGAGGGCCGATGGCTACTAAAAAGGGAACAATTGAGAGCGAAAATTACAATGAGTCACCTGTAATACCAGGTAATAAAAAGGTTTGGTTTCTTAATGGAGATCTAGTTAGGGTTCACCACTACAATCATTCTAATGGAATTATGTCTGTTTATAATATAAATAAAGATCAAATTGAAAGTTGTTTAATTAGTGATTTTAAAAATAAAAGAGAACGGGCATACACTGTAGGACAGACTGCTGATTTAGTTAATCGTCATAAAAAATATATGCCGTCATTAATGAAGCGAGGAGTAATTCCATTTCCGACGGGATCGCAAAAGGGTGGTGCAAGAGGATTTCAGGTAAGATCATATTACTCAGAATCACAAGTAAGGGAGATTCGTGATATACTTGCTTCACACCATATTGGCAGACCAAGAAAAGATAAGTTAATTACAAATGATATTACGCCCAGCAAACAAGAGTTGACACGCAGAATGGGCGATGGTATACTTACATATAGGAAAACAGAAGATGGGAGATTTGTTCCAATCTGGAACGAGTCTATTTAACGAAGGGTATAAAATGCAAAACGAAGAGACAAAGGTATCCGTTACACTGGGTTACACACTTAATCTTGGCAACTTTCAATCACTAAGACTTGATCTTGGAGTTGTAGATGCAAGACGTAATGGAGAAACCCCAGATCAGGCTTTTGAGCGTGTATATAAGTTTGTTGAAGATAAACTTACAGAAAAGATTAAAGAGGCACAAGAAGAGGCTGCCGAAGCATAATGGCTGAACGCAAAGACCGTATGGCTTTGCTTTCAAGATACAGCAAGTATCATACCGCAAGGTACGAATCAAAGCCATCTTTAAATCTAAATGTAGAACAATGGGCATCTGATGCTCTTGTTGAGTCTTATACATTGACAGGATGCTACGATATACTTGAGTATTACTTTACCGTTTCAGAAAGCCCTTCATGGAACTACTTTGCATATAATGCAGAAAAAATATTAC
>Ga0114979_10000627_pt1 | contig 23212 bp, 49 predicted proteins | sample S_140625_EF_Meta_FD_87315 | JGI IMG/M metagenome (GOLD analysis project Ga0114979, IMG submission 87315) | Freshwater microbial communities from Lake Simoncouche, Canada to study carbon cycling - S_140625_EF_MetaG | ecosystem: Environmental > Aquatic > Freshwater > Lake | place: Lake...
AGCGCGAACCTCGACACCGCGATCGCGCTCCGCGAGGAGTATGGGATCCGTCTCGCGTATCTCGCGGACAACTTCGAGCAGGGTCAATCGGTAATCAAGCAGATTACTGGCCGACCCGGTGCCAAGTGTCCAGAGAACAAGGGAGCATTGCCCCTAATCTCCAACGAGGGTAGTGCCTGCGTACGCTGTGGTCTGTGCGTATTCAACAAGGCGGACATCGTATTCTCCGCCAGCAAGAAGTAACGAGAGGGAGGGGAGCCTTGCGCTCCCCTCTTTTCTTGTGTAATGTGGAATTGTGACACCCGTCACTCAACCGAAAGGAAACACAATGATAGATACCGAACAAGAGAACGTCGTAGTCCCACACGAAGTCATCGGGTTCCTGCCCGTCACCGACGAGCGATACCCTCTGCTTCTCAAGAGGCGACTTGGTGACAAGGCTCCCGACCTCTGGTACTTGGGGAACCTCGACCTGCTCTCCGACCTCAACAACGCCGTGACCCTCACGGGCGCACGTGCCTCAACGGGCTACGGCGAACACGTCGCGATGGACTTCGCGGCTGGCCTCGTCTCGCGTGGCTACACCACCATCACTGGCGGAGCGTACGGCATTGACGGAATGGCTACTCGCGCCACTCTGGCGTGTGGTGGGAACACCATCGTTGTCGCTGTTGGGGGACTCGACTCCGCGTACCCATCGGGTCACTCGGAACTGTTCCGCCGAGTCGCGATGACGGGACTCCTGCTCTCGGAGTCGCCTCCGAAAACGGCTCCGACTCGCGAACGATTCTTGAAGCGGAGCAAGTTGATGGCGAACCTCTCGGTTGCTGTCGTGGTTATCGAGGCTGGCTACCGCAGTGGCTCCATCAACGTCGCGAAACACGCGCTCAAAAAGCGTCGAGCAAAGGTCGGAGCAGTTCCTGGCCCGATTACTTCGGGAACTTCCGCTGGCACTCACGAACTCATCAAGCGTGGTGCGAACCTGATTACCTCCGTTGCCGACATTATCGAGATGTTGGGTCGGGAGTAACCCACACCGAGAGGGGGGAGGCTAACGCCTCCTCCCTTTTCGGCGTACGATGGAATCGTGCCACCCGGCACACCAACCGAAAGGAACAGAATGACCAAGCAAATCCACTTCGTGGTCTACTACGATCCGAGCGATGACGGCTTCTGGCTTGACGATGAATCGTTGATGGCCAAGTTTCACGAACGGGCGTGGTTCGATGACGAGGAGCAGGAATGGGTGCGGCCTGATGGAGACGAGGAAGAACAACTCGACTACATCATCAACCAGCGACTCGCCACTCTGACCCAGCCGGTCGCTACCACGACCTACTTCGCCGAGGATGGTTCGTACGGAGTAGCCAAGGGAATCAAACTGGTGGACACCAGTAACTGGGATGAAGCCGACTGGGCTTTGATTGAGGAAGCCTCGGACTCCGAGCGACCTGCTCTCGCCCAGCACATCGCCAATGTCAAGGTGGTCTGCCCACAGTAACAACACACGGAGGGGGGAGCATTGTGCTCCTCCCTCTTGTTGTGTAGTTTGGAAGCGTGGGGAGACGGTCTCCTCACGGAAAGGACATTATGCCAAAGACATACACATTCCTCACAGGGGAACGAGTCGAGGTCATCGCCGAGACGCTCGAAGAAGCGCAGAACCTCATTGGTCAGGGGGAGTACAAAGAAATCGAAACCGAGACAATGCTCTTGGAGGTCACTGATGTGGAGTGAAACCACCGCTCTCGAAGCGGAACTAATCTGGGAATCTGATGTGAATCGGATTGCGCGTGGATTCTTCCAATCGCCCCTGACCGCCAAGACCGACACCAAGGAGTGCCTGCTATACACCTCCGACTACTCCGAGGAAATGGTCTCCTACCTGCTCGACTACTTTGATGTGGACAAGCAGGACTGGTGGGGAGACGAGCCTCTCCCCGAAGTAACCGACAAGATGTTCCTCGCTGCCAAGATGAGCGAACAGGTCGCTTACCGAATACAACCCATCAGATAAAACGCGACCCCCCTCCCTTGACTCGGAGGGGGGTTTCGTTTATTGTTGTAATGTAGCCACTTGGCTACCCGATGAAAGGAAGCAGTATGCCTAACTGGGTCTACAACAGCGTGACCGTCACCGCGCCCAGCGGAGACAAAATGGAACTCCAATCGTTCCTCCGCGAGATGGAAATGCCCCGACCTGAAATGGTCTATGACGGCTTCGAGCCGACAGGCGAAATCAAACTGAACGAGGGTGGCTTCTCGTTCTGGAACATCATTGCTCCGCCAGCCGACAAGTTGGACGATTACTTTGGTCGCAGGGGCGTTGTAAACGGCGAGCAGGTCGGGAACACCGACACCAACTGGTACTCGTGGAACTCCGACAACTGGGGTTGTAAGTGGGACGCTGGTGACGGAGACATCGAGTTCGAGGACGAGGACAACCAAATCCGAATCACATTCCAGACTCCGTGGGATTATCCGCGTGGCGTGGTCGCTGCCCTTGCCGAGCAGTATCCGCACCTCGAAATGTCGTGGTGGTACGAGGAGGAGCAGGGCTGGGGTGGAGAACTCACGCTCAAGGACGGTGAGGTAATCGTGGACGAGGAGTACGACATCCCCAACAGCCACGCCGACTACCAGAAGCGTGACCGCGAGTGCTACTGCGAGGTCGAGACTGACCCCGAATGCTGGTACGCCGATTGCCCCAAGTCAATCGAACTCGCCACGAAGTAACGGACAGGAGGGGGGAGACTATCGTCTCCTCCCTCTTTGCCGTAGTTTGGAAACAGGTCGGGTGATGGTCACGCGATCGGAAAGGAACAGAATGAAAAAGTACACGGCATACGCCACACTCATCAAGAACCTCGAAGCCACGGTCGAAGCGGCCAGTATCGAGGAAGCGGAAAAGATGTTTGACGAGATGATTTCGGATGACTTCTTTGTTCAGGGTGGCGAGTTCACAATGGAAAACATTGTCGAGCAGGTGAGCGAGTAATGGCGAACTACTACGGCAAGGTCCGTACCAACTACTTCGCGGTCAAAGACCCTGAAGCATTCCGCGAGGACATTATGAACTACCCTGTCGAGATGATTTCGCAGGAGCAAGACGGACAAGTGCTGTTCGGATTCCTCGACACAGACGAGGGTGGTCTGCCCTCCACGACCTACAACGAGGAGACAGACGAGGACACCGTCATCATCTGGGAGGACTTGTTCATCAAGCACCTCGCGGATGATTGGGTAGCAATCATTATGGAAGTCGGTTCGGAAAAGCACCGATACTTCCAAGGGTTCGCCAGCGCGTACAACAACAAGGGTGAGTCCAAGCACATCTCGCTTGAGGACATCTATGATGTTGCCAAGTATCTCGGTGAGGTAGTTCCACACGCTAGTTACTAGCGGTCAGGGGGGAGGGGTCGTTGACCTCTCCCCCCTTTCGTGGTTGACTTGGATTGCCACAACGAAAGGAAACACAATGGCTGAACGAGTAACGTGGGTTGACTACATCTGGAAAGATGAAGTCGTGCCAGGAGATACAGAAGCGCAAGTGGTCATACTGAACGACCCCGACCTCTACGAGAAAATGGTGGAGGACGAGAGTTTCGACAATATGATTTGGTTCTACTTCCAAGACGAAGCCGAGTTCCAACGGGCGTTCGACAAGGACACGGACGAGTTTGAGTTCACGCTCATTCGCGAACGAAACGAGTAACGGCGAGGGGAGGTTGCGGCCTCCCCTCACCACCAACCGAAAGGACAACAAGCAGTGAAATTTATGACACTATCCGAGAACGACTCGGGTGCAAACGGAACGAGTCTGCAAGGGTACATCGAGACAACTCGTGAACACATCGAGACGGTGTTTGGATCACCAACCATCTCTCTAGGGAACGACTCGGGAAGCAAGGTTACGACCGAGTGGGACTTGCTGTTCGAGGACGGTACTCGAGTAACGCTGTACGACTGGAAGCGATACGAAGACGGTGCGCCAGAAATGGACGAACTCTACGAATGGCACATCGGGGGAGACTCGCTCTTCGCCGTGAGCCGTGTGGTCGAAGCACTGGGGATTGCCGGTCGGGTCTTCGCGTAAGAAGCGACACGAGGGGAGGGGGTCATTGCGACCTCCTCCCTTTTGTCGTAGTTTGGGAATGTGAGCAGAACGGTTCTGCCACGGAAAGGAAGCAATGCTGGTTATTGTCTCGACCGCAGACGGTCAAGAACACCGCTTCGACAACGCAACTGCCGTGAGTGTCAATGGCGTTCCGTTGGAGGAGGAAACCACGGAGCAGAAGTGGGCGCGATTCTTGGTCGCGGCCAACGCGCTTCAGGACGGACACGCCCTCTACTACGACACAGACGAGGAGTTGTTCGAGAACTACAAGGTCGGTGAGTGGGAGAACGAGGTCGGCGTGATGATGAAGTACGGAACGCTTCGTCCGATTCTCGCTTCCGATTACATCTCGGAAATGTGGGACGAACTGGTCTCTGAAATGGGCTACGTCAATGTTGAGTTTGAGATTGACGGTGTTTCCTACGACCACGAGATTGACGCTTCGGAGTTGGTTGAGCAGTACGGAGAGTCAACCGCGCGTGACGAGTGGGTACAGTCGAAAGACTTCTACTCGGACGAGGACTACAAGGTCTCTCGCGAACGCGACACGGTCAGCGACTTCGTGTGACCGATTGGGGAGGGGTGCTTGCACCTCTCCCCTTTCTCGCGTAGTTTGGGAATGTGGCCGAGGGTCGGCCACCGAAAGGAACACAATGAACGACAGGTATGAATCCCGCAGGAAAGGCTGCATTGCCCACAAGGTGGACAGCGAGGCGTTGACCAAGCACATCCACAAAATCCTCGAACTGACCTACGGCAAGTTCGATGGGCTTGAGAAGTGCGAGGTCGAACCGCTGGTCTTCGTCACGCTCAAGGACACGGACTCGTGGAGGAAGCCCCGGGTCGCCATCATCGGAACCGAGGGAGTCGGTTGGCGGAGTGACGAGGACAGTCGAATCGTGACCGTCCCCGTCTGGTCAAGCAACGGGTTCTCGTACGCTCACCCCGTTGACCTCCACGTCAATATGCTCCAGACATTCGTGACCGAGGAAACGGTTGACCTCGCGGACTGGGTTCGCGTGTTCGGTGACCGTCTGGAAACCAACCTGTGTATCTGGCAGGAAGCAATGGCGGTGACCGAGAACGCTTCGGTCTAACCGCAAGAGAGGAGGAGGGGTCGTTGACCTCTCCTCCTTTTTTGCGTATCGTTGAGGTGTGGGGGGAAACGCTCCCTACGGAAAGGATCACTATGTCGGACTTCGACACAGTAGTCACCGCTCGCAGGATTGACCTGTCCGAGTTGTTCATCGGAACGCAGGTCACGATCTCGTTCGTTGAGAAGGACACGGGAACGGGTCGGTCGCAATACCTCCTCGCTTGGAGTGACGGAGTAGCGAACGACTGGTACGAGTACTACGACGAGTTGCACCAAGCACTTGCTCGTGTCACGCTCCTCGCGTTCATTGACACCGAATCTACGGGGTCGGGTCTTGACCGCTCGTTCTCGGACCTCGGTTCGCAGTTCGCTCAACACGCTGACGCGTTCGTTCGGTCACGCACCAATCGCTAGGCAATGGGGGGTCACTTCGGTGACCCCCTACTTGCGTTGGTTTCGCTGTCGGCGTAGAGTGATGTTGTGGGCAGATGGTCTGCCACGGAAAGGCACATAATGAAACTGAAACTCAAAGGTCAGACTGGCTGGGGTGCTGTTGAGTCGGCACTCTCGGAGGCTAGTGGCATCGCGTTCGACACCTGCCACAAGATTTATATCTTGATGGACGAGGAGCAGATGAAGCAAATGGCGGAGTACGGCTACGACCCTCTCATCTCGGCGAGCGACATGGACTCATACGCCATGCTGGAAAAGGTGAAGGAGTGGTACGAGGAGTCGTGCGGCCTTCGGTTCGTGAACGCTGTCTACACCAACCACGAGAACCCGAACGATGGGTTCTGCGACCTCATTCCTCAGGGCTTTGACGAGGACGAGGAAGACTGACCAAGACGGAGCGCACCCTTTCGGGGGTGCGCTTCGCTCCGTTCACGAAAGGAACGACATGAAATCACGCGCTGCCATTGGGTACACGATCTACGCACGCCGACACGATCTCGGTATGACCGGACTCGAGCTCGCCCGAGCCTCGGGAGTATCGAACGCCTACATCTCTGAGGTCGAGCACGGAAAGAAAGAGGTGTCGAGTGACTACCTCGCGCTACTCGCCAAGGGACTCGGACTCACGGTTGGGGACATACTCATCTCCGCTGGGCACCTGACGAACGAGTGGGAGGGGTACTTGACCACAGTTAGGTCGAAGCGTAGTGTTGAGGTGTAGGGAGATTCCCTGCGGAAAGGAAAGTTATGACCAACACAATTATGAAAGCCGTCGTCACGACCGAGTGTACCTGTGAGGTGTACGACGAAGTGACCGACAAATCCACACCGAGCGATGATTGTCACGGGTGCTGGGACGACAACCAAGAGGACTACAGCGAGAACTTTCTCCCCGAATGGACGAGTCGTCACGGAATCACCAACACCGAGGACATCGTCATCTGGAGCGAGGCGATGAATTGGGACCGAGTTTCGGGACACGCCATCTGTAAGGTCGGCACCATCGTTGACACGCTCGCAATCAATGGGCAGTACCGCCTTGACTTCGAGTACGACCCTGAGTCGGGCAACCTGACCTGCACCCGATACTCGCACGACGAGCCGATGGGCGCGATGTTCAAGGTCGGCTACCTCCGCGACATCGAGGAATCCGAATGAGCCAGGCGAAGGAGGGAGGCGTGAGCCTCCCTCTGGAGCCGGACTCGGCTCGACAGGACTCGGCTTTCCACACTTGGACTCACGATTGGGAATTGGTGTGGGCCGACTTCACGACACCTCGGTTCCGCGTCTATCGCAACGGAGAGATGCGGATTCACGCTCGCAAGGCTCTACTCTCGGACTACGAGGTGTTGCGCTACACGGACGACCTTGAGTCATTCGGTATCAAGACGGACGCCGACCTTGCCGAATGGGAAGCCAAGGGTGCGGAATACTTCGATTGGATCAACAATTCGTGGTTCGAGGTTGTCTCGCTCCGTGACGGAGACGAATCGTTTAGCGAGGTCTTCCACGAACTCGACGAAGCGATTGCTCAAGCCCAAGTACTTTGGGAGGAATACGGAGCAGACGGAAACATCTGGGAGTAATCCCGACAGCATCCCTCACCCTCGGGTGGGGGAGGTTGTTTCGTGTCCGGGGTCGGGTGTACGGTTGAGGTGTGGAGGAAATCCCTCCCCGAAAGGAAAATGAAATGGGATATTTCAGCGACCAGGGTCGCGCGGAGCGGGCGTACTACACTCCGCCAGACGACCCAGAGGACGAAACCGAGGAAGCCGTCTACGACACAGACGAGGATTGGCGATTCGACAAGTAGTGTCGGAGGGGGGAGGCTCGCGCCTCTCCCCTTTTTCGCGTAGTGTCAAAGTGTGGGAGGAAACGCCTGCCACAGGAAAGGACAGAATGTCGGACACGATTATTCTCGGCAACGCACTTGTTGCCACAACACCACGCCAAGTGGTGACCAGCGAGGGAACGGCGATTACGTCATTCCGAATCAGCACGAAGCGCGACGAGCGCGGTGACCAGTGGAACTACTACACGTTCACGGCGTTCGACCAAATGGCGTACGACATCATCGCAACGGTTCGCCGAGGTGACCACATCACGGTCATCGGTTCGGTCACGGTCCGCGACTGGGAACACGATGAAGGGTCTGGCACGTTCGTTGAGGTCGTTGCCGACCAGTGGTTCCCTGTCAACGTGCGCGAAACTGCTAACGCCTAGTCGGTTGGGGGAGTGGGAAACTGCTCCCCCTTTTTTCTTCAGTGCTGATATTCGTTCTAATCGTCCTCCCGAATGTGATCGCTTTCATCGTCGGGACTCTATACACCTACTGGCAGTACCGCGACCGCTGACGAGTCCCCCACCTTCGGGTGGGGGTTCGTTGCGTTACGGATGCCGGAGTCGTATTGTAGAAGCGTGGGGAGAAACGCTCCCCCCGAAAGGAACACAATGGCTATCAGTCCTTATGCCGAAATAGTGTGCGACGAATGTGGCGCATACGACGACGGTGACCCCATCGACGCGTTCGACAACCTCGGTTCTTGGCTCTGCTGGGATTGTCGCGACGAGGACTAGTCCCCCCGAACGCCCCCCTACTTCGGTAGGGGGGTTGTTTGCGTTTTGCGAGGTCGGCGCGTAGAGTCGAAGTGTGGAGAGAAACACTCTCCCCGAAAGGAAATGATGGAACTGATGAACGACGAGGTGCGCGCAGCACTTCCACCGCTCTACACGAACGAGAACAAGTCGCTTGAGGAAACGATGGCTACGGTCAAGTACTTCACCCCCTGGGCGAACTGGACTTGGTACGCAACCGAGTTCGATGGCGAAGACCAGTTCTTCGGTCTGGTCAACGGCTTCGAGATGGAGTTGGGATACTTCTCGCTCTCGGAACTCTCAGGCGTGGTCGGTCCGATGGGAATGATGGTCGAACGCGACCTCTACTGGGAACCGCGCTCGCTCGCTGAAATCCAAGCAAGCAACCTCACCGTCTGACGGTCACCGCGAACCCCTCTACTTCGGTAGGGGGGTTCGTTGTTTTGGTATTTTGCGCGCGTCACGGTGTGGTAGCCTAGACGGAGTGGTTGTCAGGGAATCGTGTTTACCCCTTGACGGTAACGCCACACACAAAGAAACGCCCCCCGAGAGTTATCCCTTTCGCTCGGGGGGTACTTTGCGTTTGCGCCCCGATCGCGTAGATTGGAAGTAGAGGGGAACCGCCCCTGAAAGGAACCGAGATGATGGAACTCACCATTACGCGAGCAGGACTTCTGCTCAAGTGTGTCGAATGCTCGCGAGTGTTCGACCCGACCAACGAGGTTGACGAGCAGGAACTGTCCTACGGACACGATTGCGAGGGGAACTGATGAAAAAGAACCCGAACAACCCGACCTGTACCTGCGACCAACTCGACGAGGACATTCTCGAAGAAGACGGTTACACCTGCTATTCGTGCTATGACGGTGGAGAGGGGAAAGTTCCCTGTGATGCCTGTGGTAAGAAAACTCACCGCGACAACGGAGAGCCGTACTGCTTCCCCTGCTGGGATGTAATCCACGCTCAATACGAGTGACCGCCGAGCAACCCCTCACCTCACGGTGGGGGGTTGTTTGCGTTGTGGCCGCCGGTGCCGTAGTTTGGAAATGTGAGCAACACGGTTCACACCAAGCAAAGGAAACATAATGGGACTGGATATGTATCTATCTGCCGAGAAGTACCTATCGGGTTGGGAACACCGACCCGAAGCAGACCGCGAGCAGTTTGCGAGTGTGCTGGAAACGGCAGGGTTCGACCCTGCGATACTGCCCGAATACTCGCCGTCTGCGACCCTCGCTGTGACGGTAATGTATTGGCGGAAAGCGAACGCCATTCACCAATGGTTCGTGAGCAACTTCGCTGATGGGCTTGACGAGTGCCAAGAAATCGGCGTACCGCGTGACGGCTTGGAAGCGTTGCGAAACCTGTGCGACATCATTCTCGGCGCGAGCGAAGCAAACCGAACGGCAATCGCGGAAGAACACCTGCCACCACAGGCTGGCTTCTTCTTCGGTTCGACCGAGATTGACGAGTGGTACTGGAAGGACTTGGAAACCACTCGTGACGAACTCTCGCAGATACTCGCCAACAAGTCACTCGCCGATTGTGACTTCACCTACCGAGCAAGTTGGTAGCCTGAACCGAACGCCCCTCACCCGAAAGGGTGGGGGGTGTTTGTCGGTTCGCCCCACGATCGCGTACGGTGGAGATGTGGGGAACACGCCCTGCCAACAAAGGAGAACCGATGGACAACGAAGAGATTGTGCTAGTGCCGTGCGACGAGTGCGGTGCGCTCTTCACCTGCGAACACAAAGGTGAGTGGGTGTTCGGGTACTAGCCCCAACCGCGCCCCCCTGCCCTATCGGGTGGGGGGGTTGTTTGCGTTGTGTTCGCTCTGGTCGTAAAGTAGAACCGAGAGGGGACACGCCCCTCGCAAAGGAGAGACGTGGTAAAAATCCGCTGGGAAGCACCGCCGAAGCGCGCTGTGCAAACAGGTAAGTACGGGGCGATTGCTAAAGCCCTCAAAGCAAATCCAGGAGAATGGGCCGTCGTTAGCGACAACGCACCAGCAAGTTATGTGGTGTCAATCAAGCGAGGTATCTTGATTGGATTCACCCCTGCTGGGTCGTTTGAAGCGACTTCGCGCAAGAACTCCAACCGCAGTAAGCGCGTTACCGTTTACGCTCGCTACATCGGCTAACGCCACGAACACCCTCCACCGAAAGGTGGGGGGTGTTTGCGTTTGTCGGGTGTGGCCGCGTAGAGTGGAATCACGAGAGGGACACGCCCTCTCCCAACGAAAGGACACGACAATGGTCGTAACCAAAAAGGTCGCTGACGCGGTCGCCGAGTTCCGCGCTCTCAAGGCGGAAATCGACACACTCACCAAGCAGAGTGAAACGCTCCGCGCGCTCATCATCGGCGCGGTCGGCGAGGGAACGGTGGAATACAAAGGGCAGACAATCGCTCGCGTAACCGTCACCGAACGCAAGACAACGGACACCAAATCCATTCTCTCGGCGTACCCTGCTATCGCGGAAGCGGTATCCAAAGGCGAGTTCACCAATGTCGCTTCGGTGACTTCGGTTCGCCTCCCCTAGTCCATCGAACGGTGTGGCTCTCGCGAGAGGGTCACACCGTTCCCAACTCTCACGAGAGGGAAACAATGTCCAACGACACGATATTCATCGTGACGGTTGTCGCGAGTTTCGTGACGGGTATCGCCGTCACGCTATTCACGATCAACTGGTTCTATCTGCTCAAGCACCGCCCACGGTTCAATCGCCGTCAACGCCAATACATCTACGCGATGAACCACTCACCGTTCACCAAGTCCAAGAACAAGTAACGCGAACGAACGCCCCCTACGCCTAACGGTGTGGGGGGTGTTTGCGTTCTGGCCGATGCCGGTGCTACCTTTGCGGTATGGGGGAACCGCCCCCGAAAGGAAACAATGTTCGACTGGACTAACCCCGACGATTTGGATAGCCTTTTCGTCCCCGACGCTGCGGAACGAATCGAAGCGTTGCCCGAAGCACAACGCGCCGAGATAATGGCAATCTTGGACAAACTGAAATAACGGAACGCGACACCCCCCGCCGAAAGGTGGGGGGTGTTGGCGTTTGTTCGGCGTTCGGCGTATCGTTGTGAATGTGGGGAACACGCCCCGCTAATCGAAAGGTGTCCAATGGACAAGCAAGAACAGATTGAGTTTCTGGAAAACTCAATCGCCACCCTAAAAGAAATGCGAAACACGGTGGCAGAGTTGATGGTGGAGAACGCTATGCGGTTGGGCGAAATCAACGCCCAAATCGAAAAGCTCTCTACGGCTAACGCCGATAACACGGCGAACGCCACCGTCACCGAATAGGTGACACGGCGCGCCACCGTTGGGAACACGGTGGCGCGCTACACTCTCAACCGAACGAAAGGAACGAAATGACGGATTACGAAATCCTGAAACAAGCCCACACGCTCATCACTCGCGCGATTACCGAAGAGGGTATCTTCGGTGAGGGAGTAGGTGCGAACTTTATCGTAGTGGACAACGCAACGCGACTAGTTGAGGAATACAACCAAGCCTGCGCCAACGGAACAATCAACAACGAACCTGTCTAACCGCCGACAACCCCCTATCGCTTATGCGGTGGGGGGGTTGTTGCGTTGTCGGGTGTGGCCGCGCTATCGTTGAGGTGTGGGCAACACGGCTCACACAAGCAAGGGAGAATCACATGAGCGACACGCTCACGGTGACGGGGCTTATCGCCACGACACCACGCCATATCGTGACGGCAGAAGGTCTGCCCATCACTTCATTCCGCCTCGCGTCGTCACAGCGACGATACGACAAGGCTACTGAAAAGTGGCTTGACGCTTCGACCAATTGGTACACGGTCACGGCGTTCCGCGCTCTCGCCGTGAACTCAATGGCGTCGCTGAACAAGGGCGACCGTATCGTAGTCGTCGGTCGCTTGCGCGTTCGCGATTGGCAGACCGACGACCGCACGGGAACGAATGTCGAAATCGAAGCGGAAACGCTCGGTCACGACCTGTTCTGGTGTACCGCTGAAGCCAAGCGCGTTGTAGTGTCCAACGCGAACGCCCCCGTTACCGCCGAAGCCACCGCCGAGTAACGCCACCAACAGCCCCTCACGCCAATCGGCGTGGGGGGTTGTTGCGTTGTCGGCGTGGGGCCGCGTATCGTTGTCGGCGTGGGGGACACGCCCCACGCCGTTGCCCCAAGGAGGTGACTCTTATGGCTACTGGTGACCTCACCGACCCGTGCCCCGAGTGCGGTACTCGCGACACCGAGGGAATTGCGTACCACACGCACGACCTCGACTTCGTCTTCAACCGATGAAGTAGTCGCCGCCGACAACCCCCTATCGCTTATGCGGTGGGGGGTTGTTGCCGTTTCGGCGCTCGCCGTTGTAATCTGATATCACCAACGAAAGGAGAATGGAATGTCCATTCGTCGATTCCGCGCCCTTATGGCGCTGGGGCTGTATGCGGTTGCGGTTGTCACCGCGCTTACCGCCGATAGCCTCGCCCGTTCCGCCGAGATGTCGGGACTGTCCTACAACGCTACATTCGACCGCGTTATGGTTGTCGGTTGTATCGTTGTCGCCTCTGCCCTACTCAGTTGGAATGTCGGGGAAGAAGTGTACCGCCGTAGTCTTCGGCGCTCGCGGTAACGCCAAACGCCAACCCTCACCGCCTATGCGGTGGGGGTTGGTTGTTTCGTGTCGGGGGTATGCCGTAGTCTGAAAACGAAAGGAGGACACAATGTCCATCACACTCAAACGCGGCACCCTCACGCCGTTCACCTACGAGGGTGCGGAGTACCTACTCCGCTACCTCGGCAACATCTCGCGTAGCGATTATGTTGTCATCGTTCACGAGGTCGGCAACACCTCTGGACGGTTCGCCCAAGCACGCGCGCCTCGCCGTTCGATGCTCACGCCCGACTACATCGGTACGCGAATTGCCGATGCGGTTGCCCGATACGCTCGCCAAGCGTAACGCCATACGGTAGCCCCTCTGACACACCGTCAGGGGGGCTATCGCCGTCTATGCCGTTGCGGCCGTAGTCTGGAATCACGAACGAAAGGAATCCCGAATGTTAGACGATATCATCCAGACGGAGGAACGCCGTTCCCCGCTGAATCACCGTTGCCCACGATGCCGAGTCGGTCACGAACACCCGACCATTCATATCATCTGGCGCACCGATGGTCGAATCGCGCAATGGTATCGGTGCGGTTGCGGTGCGCTGAACGAAACGCGCCTAGTCGTTGAGCCGATAATCCTCTGACGCGCCGACAACCTCTCCTCCCGATTCGGGGAGGGGAGGTTGTTGTTTGTCCGTGCCGTGCCGTAGTCTGATATCACGGAGGAACACGCCTCCCGAATCGAAGGAGTCACCATGTTGTACGACGCTACCGACAGCGCTGTGCTGTCAAACTACGCGGCCGCCGCCGCGTCACTCACCGACGCGATGGTGCTGTGGAAAGCGAACGAGGTCGGAGATATGCGCGACCACATCGCCGAGTCCATCGCCTCGCTCCAAGCAATGGAATCCGCTCTCGCCGCAAAGTATCACCTCCCCGACTTCGCCTGACTTGGACGACCGACAGCCTCCCTTCGGGGAGGCTGTTTGTCGTTGTGCGGCGCTCGCCGATGGGGAGGGGATACCGTTACATGTCGGCGCTCGCCAATAGAGTGGAGTCACGGAGGAACACGCCTCCCCAACCGAAAGGAATCGACCATGTACCACGACGAGCGCCTTTGCTCTGCCAACTTCGCCGACGGAGCGTACGACGCAGTCTGCGCGACGTGCTATGCCGACATCGTTGCGACCATCACGGAGGATTACCCCTTCACGCCGAAGGTCGACGCCGAGTACCGCGTCCGCGTCGTCGTCGGAGACGCACTGTACCGTCTCGCGAAGACGTTTGCCCGACTCGCTCAGAGCACCGAGAGCCTGTCCACTCGCGCCTACCCTCAGGCGTGAGTCCCTCCGAAACGCCTACCCGAAAGGGTAGGCGTTTCGTCGTCTGCGTCGACTGTCCGCGGCGACTTCGGCGCTCGTCGTCGTGACGTTGTGGCCATCGATGGCCGGCCTGATTCCGGCCACAGTCGGGGAGGGGAGGCTATTACATGTCGGTGCCCGCCGATAGACTGATTACGCGGGAGGAAACGCCGACCGCGACGAAAGGAAACACAATGAGCGGATACTACGACACCGACCCAAACGGGTGCGTCGCCGAGAACGAGGGAGAGTTTGGATTCCGAGCCTGTGGCTGGGACAACGACGACACCACGCTCCACAACCAGCCCGCCACGTTCCAGTACTTCGCCGACGGTAAGGCGCTCGCCATCGTCGACGACTGCGAAGTCTGCAACGTCCGCCACGTCGAAGAATTCGACCCGAACAACTAGCGCCGACGAAACGCCCAGCCGAGTGGAAACGGTTGGGCGTTTCGCCGTTGGTCGGCGCTCGCCGTTGCGCTGCGATCGCGGACGCCGGACGCCGACGCCGTTAGGCGCTCGCCGACGCTCTGCGCCGTCGTTAGACGCGTCACTCCGGCAGGCCGTCTGTCGTAGTGGCCGGAACGCGTTACGCCGTCAGAGAGGCGCTGAGCGCCGTTGACGGGACTCCGGCGCTCGCGGTACAATGGGGGGATGAGCGCCGACGACAAGAAGCCACGCCGTTACGTGCCCGCTGCGAATCCAGACAAGGCACGGGCAGACGCCGAGCGCGCCCAATCGAACGCGTGGGGAACGCATGCCGACAAGCGCACGAAGCGCCGACGTACTCGCGCCGACGATCTCCGGGCCACGATCCGCGATGAAGAGTCGTGATAGGATTTCGGTATGAATCAACTACTCCGACGAATCCGTTTCATCATCAGCAACACCAACTGGCTACCTGTCGTCGCGCTGGCGCTCGCCGTCGCTGCGATAGTCGTCGCCGTCGATCTCGGTAATCCGTTCGCTACTATCCAAGCTCTAGGACTGGCCGCGGTGGCGCTCGCCGTCCTCTCGAGTAAGGGTGAGTAACCTTCGGTAGAATGAATTCCATGACTGATAACAACATCGACTCCATCGTCCCCGAACCCTTCGAGCCCGCCTCGACTCCGTCCAAGCCCGCTGCGCCGTCTGCCCCCGCGTCTGTCGAAGCACCGAGCACCGCCGTTCAGGTTGTGCTCGCTGCGATTCTGCAGAACCCACTGCACCAGCGCGAGTCCACCAGCGTCACCGAACTTCAGCGTCGCCTCCGCGAACTTGAGTTCGTGTCCGTAATTGGGGACAAGCCCGGTGTCTACCAGAACGGTACCCAGATCGCCGTTCAGCAGTTCCAGTCGAAGAACCGACTCGAGGTGACCGACGTCCTCAACGCCGATACACTCAAGGCTATCTTCAAGGGTGACAACACCGTCAAGGTGGTTGTGTAGTGCCCGCTGGAAAAACAACCGACTCGACCTTCGACGCCGATGTGCTCAGCGCCGAGGGTCCGGTCCTCGTTGACTTCTGGGCTGAATGGTGTGGCCCCTGCCGCGCCGTTGGTCCAGTACTTGACGCTATCGCCGATGAATACCCCAGCCTTACAATCGTGAAGCTGAACATCGAAGAGGATCCCGAGACACCCACCGCGTATGGTGTTGTCTCGATTCCGACGATGAAGGTGTTCGTTGGCGGAGAAGTCGTCAAGACAATTGTCGGCGCGAAGCCACGCCCAGCCCTCGAGTCTGACCTATCGGACTACCTCGTATAACGCCCTGCTGTCGTCGCCGTCGGGACCCCCTAGTTTTCTAGGGGGTCCAACCTTTAGGTAGGATTGTGTCATGTCGAAGTCACTCGCGCAGGTAATCGCTGAGCTATCCCCCGACGATCGCGCTCGGATGATGGCAGGTATGGACCCCGAGGGTCTGCTGTGGGATTGGTCGTTCTGGGGTCGCCCCGAACAACACGCGCCGGATGGTGACTGGAACATCTGGATTGCCCTCGCGGGTCGTGGTTGGGGTAAGACCCGGACCGGAGCCGAGTGGCTCAGAGAGCAAGCCCGCGACATCAGTAAGACAGGGCCGAAGCGTATCGCCATCGTTGCCCGTACAGCCGCCGACGCCCGCGACGTTGTGGTCGAAGGACAGTCAGGGATTATGTCGATCTCACCACCGAGTGAGATGCCACTGTACGAGCCGTCGAAGCGACGACTGACGTGGCCCAACGGAACCATCGCGACGACGTTCTCCGCCGACGAACCCAACCTTCTCCGTGGTCCACAGTTCCACGCGTCACTCGCCGACGAGGCCGCCGCTTGGCGACAGATGCCCGACGACTCGGGACTGACCGCGTGGCAGAACCTCCGTATCGCTACGCGTCTCGGAGCCGTCCCCAAGATCATGATCACGACCACACCGAAGCGCGTGGCCATGCTCCGCGAACTTCTCAAGGAATCCGAGGAACACCCCAACCGCGTCCGTGTCACTCGCGGATCGACGATGGACAACGCCGGGAACCTGTCGAGCGCGTACCTCGATACCATGCTCGGTGTCTATGGTGGTACTTCCCTCGCCGCTCAAGAGCTCTATGGTGAGATGCTCGACTCCGTTGATGGTGCGCTCTGGACCGAAGACATCATCGACAACTATCGACAGGGTGCCTACCCGCCACAGATGCCACTGCGCGTGATCGGTGTCGACCCATCCGTCGCCGAGAGCCCCAAGGACGAGTGTGGCATCGTCGTGGTAGGCTCAACGGGCGAACGAGACTTGTATAAGCGTCAGTCATGGGTACTCGAGGATACATCTATCCTCGGGTCCCCCACCGTGTGGGCACAGGCCGTTGTCGCCGCGGCCAAGAAGTGGGGATGCCCCGTTGTCGCCGAGGTCAATCAGGGTGGGGCGCTCGTCAAGAACGCCATCCACACAATCGACCCCACGATCAAGGTCCTCGAGGTGCACTCCAAGTATGGCAAGGCACTCCGCGCTGAGCCGATCACCCTCGCGTATGAGCAGGGCCGTGTCCACCACGTGGGCGTGTTCCCTCAGCTCGAGTCCCAGATGATGTCGTGGATCCCTGGCGAGGGCAAGTCCCCCGACCGCGTCGACGCCCTCGTGCATGCACTGACCGCGTTGCTCATCAAGCCACCCGCTGGATTCCTCGGTGGTGGGCTATCAGCCAAGTCACCAGCAGGTCGCCGATTCACCCTGCCCGGCATCGGTCAGCAGGGTGCTGGCGGATCGAAGTTCAGGGTCCGATGAGCATGACCGTACGCGCGTTCGAGGTCGTCAAGTTCGACGCCGGACTTCGCTGTGACCTCGACGCCGTTGAGAAGTCAGGCATCGTCGACGAGGGTAGAAGTATTGCCTGCGCTGGGTGTCAGGATGCTCAAGGCACCGAGAGATGGGCCGTGATGGCCGACGATGGTGATGTGCAGATCTCGTGCTCAGCGTGTCTTAGCTTGACGCTGGAGGCCATGGGCGTATAGTGAGTCTTACGTCTCCACGAAAGGACTCTGATGGCTGTCGTCACCACTAAAGCCCCACCGAAACGATTCGCACTGTACCTTGAGGCCCGACCCATCGCTGGGAATGGGACCGAGGTCTACACCCGTCAGGTGCTGGTGATGCCACCCCACCGCGACGTGACCACTCGGGAGTGGAAGTGGCCGTCGATCTTCCACCGCTCTACCGCCCCGACCAATCCTCGAGCCCGTTGGCGATTCGCTGCGATTCATGGCTCAGTCCGTAATGAAACGTTCTCGAGCTCGGGCGGCGTCGTGCATAGCGCTGGCAGTGTCACCGCCCCGAAGATGCACTACATGACCCGAATCGAGCAGCAGAGCCTCGTCTTCGATCGTCTCCTCGATGTCCAAGAGGTGGTGTCCGAAGTCATGGACTCCAACGCGTACGAGTACATCATGGACTGGCTCGGTGCGATGATGGGCAAGCCCGAGGTGTACGCGATCCAGAAGCCGTTGTACATCGAGGTGACCGACACCGATGCTCGCGAGGCGTATAGCAAGCAGACCCCATCGGCCCTGCTCCGACGTCTCGAGCGTGTCCGTCGTGACGCCGGATTCCCTGAGTCCGTGACCGAGCCCATAGGCAAGTCGATCCCTGCACTGCTGACAACGGGGAGTGCAGTCTAGCCATGCCTACGTACAGCACATCACCATTCAAGATCAACAAGAGACTGGCCGATCACTATGGCAAGGACATCCACCTGCCTGAGGAGATCTCATACATCCTCGTCTCGGCCCTACTCAGTGAGGTAGACTCGAAGTGGGCCGACGTCGACATGCTCACGGGCAACTTCGAGGCATACTCAACGCCGTCCTCACGAGCACGTGGTCGCGGTCAGAATGGCTCGACCCCCTCGAAAGCCATGATTCCTCCCAAGTCCTTAGAAGAGAAGAAGATGCTCCCGAACGCAACCGAAGACGAGTCGTTCCTCCGGCCCAACGGAGAGAAGTACTACACGCGCAAGTGGGGCGAGCACGTCGACGTCGATGTCCTTCGCGAGGCACGTGAGTCAGGGCTGTACTCGTTGTTCTATGGCCCGCCCGGCACAGGCAAGACCGCGCTGGTCGAGGCCGCGTTCGGGACGAATCTGTACACGATCTTGGGCTCGGGCGACACCGAGGTGTCCGACCTCGTTGGCGGATACATCCAGACCCCCGATGGATTCTCGTGGGTCGACGGCCCGCTCATCAAGGCAGCCGAGGAGGGCAAGGTCCTTCTCATCGACGAGGTCGGCCTCATCGACCCCAAGGTCCTGTCCGTGGTCTATGGCCTGATGGATGGTCGTCGCGAGTACACCGTCACTGCCAACCCTGAACGCGGGACCGTCAAGGCTCAGGCTGGATTCTTCATCGTGGCCGCGACGAATCCCCACGCCCCAGGTGTCAACCTGTCCGAGGCGTTGCTGTCTCGATTCGCAATCCAGACTGAGATGACGACGGACTGGGCACTGGCCAAGAAGCTGGGCGTCGAACGCCTCGCAGTGACCGCGGCCCAGAACCTCAACAAGCGCCTCGAGTCAGGCGACGTGTCGTGGGCTCCACAGCTCCGTGAGCTCCTGGCATTCAGGGATGTGACCGAGAAGTTCGGGGCACGATTCGCGATTCAGAACCTGTTGGCCTCCGCGCCTGAGATGGACCGACCTGTAGTGTCCGATGTCTTCAGTCGTGCTTTTGGTGAGTCCATGCTCCCCTCGCGTATCTGAGGCCGGGCATGACACACTTCGGGCACAGCGTCGTTGCACGTCGCACCACATCATCCAAGTGGCTCAAGGTCGGTGCCTCGATTGGGTCGATGGTCAACGAGTGGTCAGGTCGTGGTGACCTCACTGTATTCGTCGGCCCATGGGTAGGCATGGACCATGGTGCCCCCGCAGCGTACAACCCTGCCACGTCCGAGATCGAGGTCAACTCCGACATCGCGTTCGACCATGGCAACCCCGAGGTGATTGGTGACTTCACACGTCGTGTGGTCCAGCTCGAGAATGCCAAGGCGACAGGGGCAATCTTCCACGAGGCGTGTCATGCACGATACTCGTTGTGGCCACTCGAGGCGACCCAAGAACGCCTCAAGCACGAGGCTGGTGTATGGGATGCAATGGTCGTCCTCGAGGAGGTACGTATCGAGGCACGAGGTGTTCTGGAGTACCCAGAGAATCAGATCATGCTCCGAGCATCGGCGATGGGCATCGTAATGTCCGACCTCAAGGTGGGCGTCGACGATGACATCCCCAAGGTCAGGCAGGCTGCCAAGATGGCAACGCTCATCCTCGGGCGACGTGACGTGGGCATCCTCCTCGACGAGGACGTGGTCAACGTCCGCGCATTCGTGGGACGTGTCCTGTCGGACGAGGTCGTCGATGCACTGTCTCGCGTATGGTCCAAGTTCGCTGTCACCTCACATGGTGATGTCGATGGGATGATCGACCTCGCGCGAGACTGGAACACGATCATCACCACTGAGGCTGAACGTCAGGGTCAGTCGGGCAAGGAGGGCATGATCCTCACGTCCAAGCAGTTGGGCGAGATGCTCGATGCACTAGGCGAGGATGGATTCACTGTCACGATGGCTGTCGAGTCCGAGGCAGGCAGGCAGGCCAAGATGGCTGAGTACGATGAGAGGTCGGTCGAGAACAGGGCCAAGGCCAACGAGCGTGCACAGGCCAAGACGATGGCTCGCGAGGTGTTTCAGGCTGGTGTCAAGTCCGTGGTCAGGGGTAGCTCGACCTCGTCCAAGCTCGTTGAGACCCGTGCCCCCAACGCTCAAGAACGACAGGCAGCAGTACTCCTCGCACGTCAACTCGAGAAGGCCCGTTATCGTGACCGCGTTCGCACCGAGTCAGCCAGTCGACTACCACCTGGACGACTCCGAACTCGTGCTCTCGTACAGGGGCAGGCGCAACGTGCACGTGGGATGATGGTCGACGTCGAGCCATGGAATCGAGTCCAGCATCGTCATGTTGACAACCCACCCCTGACCATTGGGGTGATGGTCGATGTCAGTGGCTCGATGGGCTCGGCGATGAAGTCGATGGCCTCAACTGCGTGGGTGCTATCCGAAGCAGTACGCCGAGTTCAGGGGCGAGTGGCCATGGTCTACTATGGGTCGTCCGTGTTCTCGACGCTCAAGCCTGGACAACACCTGAACGAGGTGCAGGTCTACACTGCCCCCGACTCGACCGAGGAGTTCGACAAGGCGTTCCTCGCGCTCGATGGTGGGCTGACCCTGACCGAGGGCAAGGGTGCTCGCTTACTCGTGATCGTGTCCGATGGGCAGTACCGCCTCGACCAGCTCAAGGCCGTCGATGCGCGGTTGGCTCAGGCCGCTCGCGCCGGGGTGGGCGTGCTATGGCTAGGTGCTGGAGACTATGGCCTGTCCAAGGCTAAGGCGTTCTGCACTCGAGGGTCAGCTGAATTCGTACCCCTCGGGAATGGGTCAGTCGTCAACGTCGTCGAGGTCGTGGGTCGCCTTGCGGCTAAGGCTCTGACCACCGCTGGCACGAGTCGCTGACACCCCTTGCGGTGAGCCTTTTACGCCGTCCTACCTAGGTGATGTACCTCGAGGTGATGGGTACCTAGGGGCATCCCCTCGATGGTCGGTCGGGTGAGCATGGTCGAGTCGAGTCCATCAACCTTGATGTGCATACCTGTCGATGCATCCACCCCCCTGCCTCGATGCATCTCTCGACGTGTTCTCGTGTAGTGGTCATGGTCCCTGACAATATGTATCGACCATCAAGGTCATGCGGCTAGCCTATCTGGCAGGGTGGGCTGGCAGGGTGGTCGGGCTGGCAGGCTGGGCAGGGTCGTGGTCAGGGTCACCTCGAGGCATCGTCGAGGCAGGTAGCCTAGTCGACTAGCCTTGATGTCTATCACCTAGCCCAGCCCCCTCGTGACTGTCACACTCATCAAGTGATGTTAGGCATGCTCGATGGTGGTGGGCGTGGGCAGGTGGTGACTCAACCTCGTTGACTAGGTGGTGACTTAGCCAGCCCCTACCCCCACCCCCCCTGTCATCAAGGTCAGGCATCATGACCACCTCGACCTCGTCGTCGTCGACAGGCACGACATGATGATTGGCAGGGGAGGGGGAGGGGGTCGACCATTCTAGAAAAGACTGACCCCCTACCACACTTGGCGACGTGGCGCAAGGGGGGCGTCGGTGTTTTGGAAACGTTTCGCGAAGGCCCGAAAATAGCGCGTATCCGTCTCTCCGGCCAAAAGCATTTATCGTAAAGGTACTAAAACATCGTCTTCTGTTCAGTTTTATCCGTCCTGAACATATGGCGTAAAATGAAACCATGAGAAAGTCAGCCCGTGGACAGCACCTCCCCGAATGTGAATCCGTCTACCTGTACGATCTCGCCCCTCAACACCTCCGCGAACGAGTACGCGATCTCTTCAATGCAGGATGGACTCTTCGCTCCATCCAAGAAGCCCTCCCCCGCCACGCTCGACGTTCGAGAAGCGCTCTTCACTACTGGATCCACGAAACCCTCACTCTAACCACGGATACCACCCCAATCCCCATCCCACACCTCTCCGAGTACGTCAATCGTCGACTTCCCTCGCCTGGTGTCAACCCGACCGACCTGTCAACCATCTTGTACCTTTCCCAACAAGCCCGACTTTTCCGTTCGCGTCACGCCCTCAACCACCCTTACGCCCTCGCGAATCAGCAACTCACTATTCTTGTTGTCTCTCTCTATGAAAATGGCGTTAAGATTCAAGAACTAGCCGACGCGGCCAAGGTTTCCTACCGCGCAATGTACAAAAGGATCAAGAACTAGTGAAAATCCTCCAAGACCTGTTTCCCGCCGAGGCCATCCTCCGCCCAGCCACCGATCAGCCCCTCAACACCTTTGACTTCTCTGTCGCGGAAAGGCATGACATCACGGCTGTCCGTATCATTGTCACTCCTACGCACATCATCATGGCGCAGGACGGGCCGGGCGGGCCTCAAGTTGTGTTCAAAGAAGAGTACGACCCCGGACTCTACATCCGCGACGCCGAACGTCGAGGCCTCCATCGCATCCAGACTCGAGGAGGGCGTCAAATCGCCTTCCACATCACCTCGAGTTGTGGTTGTGGGTCGCGCCTCCGCTCATGGAACCCCTACAAGGCTCTCGCATGAGTTTCACAGACCCCATAATTCTCCTGACCCTCACCTTGGCAACCTTCCGCCTCGCGCGGATCATCACAACCGACCAAATTTCCGCGCCCATTCGGGATCGAATCTGGAAGCGGTTCCCCCCGAACACTCAACTCGGGTACCTCCTCACCTGCAACTGGTGCACGTCCATTTGGACGGCCTCACTTATTGTAATCGGTTGTATACTTATACCAACCATATTTTTCCCTGTCTGCGTGGTGCTCGCACTCTCTGCTGTGACGGGAATTATCTCTGATTTTCTAGATAGGACGTAAGCGTGGGCGTTTTTCGCAAGGACTCGGGCATCCCCTTCACCGCTGCCCCCTACGCAGC
>Ga0114979_10000628_pt1 | contig 23198 bp, 16 predicted proteins | sample S_140625_EF_Meta_FD_87315 | JGI IMG/M metagenome (GOLD analysis project Ga0114979, IMG submission 87315) | Freshwater microbial communities from Lake Simoncouche, Canada to study carbon cycling - S_140625_EF_MetaG | ecosystem: Environmental > Aquatic > Freshwater > Lake | place: Lake...
CGCTTCGCCTTTTTCATTTTTCATAAATTCCTTAATCAAGCCTGCGGCTTGTTGCGGAATTTCTTCAAAATGAAAAATCCCAACTATCGTTGGGATCTCATCATTTGTTAACCTGGCGGAGAGTTAGGGATTCGAACCCCAGGTACCTTTCAGTACAACAGTTTTCAAGACTGCCGCAATCGACCGCTCTGCCAACTCTCCGAGGCAAAAATACTGCGCTGACAAGGGTCAATACAAATATTTTTTTTGGAAAGCGTAGGTTAGTGGCCTAGTCTCTTGATTTTCATTATGCGGAAGAGTCGGGAAATGCCGTCGAGCAACAACGAACGTTTTAGGAGATTCGAGGATACTGATGCATATCACTCCTTGAGCCACCTTTGAAAATACATTGCGTTTTTTTTTTAGATTTCGTTGAACATCGCGACAAGCGCCATTCAGCGCATGTTATGTATGGCCGATTGTGGAATTTAATGCCCCAAAAGAAAACAGTTCAGATGTATTTTTCCGCGATCAACGCATGAGTGAACAGGAATCGACATATCAAGCATCCGAAACAGGTTCCGCCCCCAGCAAATCTGTCGACCTTATCGAGGAAAAGGGCAGGAAATTGCATTTAATTCTCATCTACCTGGTGGCTGCATACTCGTTAGCGTATTGCATTGTCAACGTGATGATCGGCCAAACCACACAAGCCTATATAACAGCGTTTATTCTTCCATCGGTTTTCATCACATGGCTACTGAATAAAAAGGGGTATTACTACTCCTCAAAACTTTGGAACGCCATTCAGATTAATGTAATTATTGCGGCATTGGCACTTATCACGGGGCCTGAAACGTATATCTCAGCGTTCTTCATTCCCATTATTATCGGAATTTTGGTTACTCTGCAAGGTCGGGAACGAACTACGGGTTACATACTTTCATTGTTTAGCATTTGCCTTATGGCATTCACGCTTGTTACCGATATCCGGATTCTCGATGTAAGCATTGATAACGAAGATTCGCTGCGAGTTGAACGCATTGCCAATATGATTGGAGACGGCATTATTTCGGCGATGGAGGTAATCTATATTTTGCGCACCAGCAACGATATTCAAAATCAGTTGGTGGCGCAAACCGCTCTGCTCAATGAGCGCAATTCGCAAATGGTGGCCGCGCTCTACACCCGCGATAAGATGATGTCGATGCTTTCGCACGACTTACGTTCACCAATTGCCTCGATTCACGCAGGTATGGAACTCTTTGAAACCGGCACTGTTGATGCTGATTTACAGGCCAGACTCTATACACAAATGAAGAGCAGAACAGGGCAAACCCTGGCCTTGATGGATAAACTCTTGATGTGGTCGCGCAGTCAGACGCGCACCATTATTTACCGCGAAGAACCACTGAGCATCGCCCAAATCGGGCAGTTTGCCAGGTCAGTGTGCTATCTATTTGCGAGTGAAAAGTTGATCAACTTCACGTACCGATTTGATGTGCCGCCAGGCTCGATGGTCAAGGGTGACCGCGACATGATTGAAGCCATCTTCAGAAACCTGATTTCGAATGCCATCAAGTTTACCCTTCCTGGAGGGAATGTCACGATTGCCGGTCAGGAAAAAACCAAAAGCTGGGTTTTCAGTGTTTCGGATAACGGTAAAGGGATGACAAGGGAAGAAATCGAGAAGATTACCGGCGGCATATCCTTTACGACATCAGGTACAGACCGTGAAAAAGGCCACGGATTGGGTATGCAACTCGTCCAGGATTTCATTCGAAAGCATAACTCTTCCTTGAAGATTGATTCCATGCTCGAACAGGGGACAACGTTTTCGTTTGAGTTACCCAAGGCGTGAACTTTCGCGCAGAGCTCGCAGAGGTAAATTCCCGCAGAGCTCGCAGAGATTTAATCATATAGAGCACTCAGAGGTAAATTCGCGCAGAGCCGCAAAGAACTATAAGAGAGAACTTCGCCCCAATCCGTCATCCGTCATCTGTAATTTTTTTTTTAACCGCAGAGCCGCAAAGAACCACAAGTGAGAACTTCGCCCAAATCCGTCATCTGTAATCAGTAATCTGTCATCCGTAATTATTTTTGACCCGCTCTAATTCCGTCCATAGTACTTTGTACTTCGTAATTAGTACTTCATTCCCACATGCCCTCACCACTAACCCCTAACCCCTTATCCCTAACCCTTAGTTTCTCCCACAACGCCCCCATTTACGCCGTATGCCTCGGTGAATCCGAAGACGTCGTCTATTCAGGCGGTGGCGATTGCCTGGTTGCGAAATGGAATTTGAAGACCGGGGAGCAGGAACCTTTTGTGGTGCGCGCAGAGTCTGCCGTCTATGCGTTGGTGTTGGAGCGCGCTTCCCATCTGTTATTCATTGGTTGCAGCGACGGGAAGTTGCATGTCATAGACACGGTCACCAAGCAAGAAGTTAAGGCTTGGACCCTTCACCAAGCGGGGATATTCGATTTGAAAATTGACACTTCACGCAGGCGTTTATTGGCTGCGGGAGGCGATGGCGTGTTGTCCGTTTGGGATCTTACGTCGCTTACGCTGTTACGCACGGTTCCACTTTCCTCCGGAAAACTGCGTCAATTAGATCTCAGTCCCGACAATGAATTGCTGGCCATTGCCGACAATCAAGGGCCCGTTCATGTGCTGGATGCAGAGCATTATTCAACGGTAAACACACTGACGTCGCATGCGGATGGAGCAACCTCCGTAGCTTGGCATCCCACAAAACCCATCCTTGTTTCTGGAGGGAAAGATGCTTATTTGCGCTGTTGGAACCGATCCAATGATTTTGCGGAAGTCCTTTCAATTGCAGCGCATCAATCCTCTATTTATAGCATTGTGTTTTGGCCGGATGGCGCGCACATGGCAACAGCAAGTCGCGATAAAACCATCAAATACTGGGATGCGGCGACATTGGATCCCCTCAAGCGCATCGACTATGCTGCGGGCGGACATCGTCATTCCGTCAACAAACTCGTGATTGCAGGGGAGGTGCTGATCAGCGCGAGCGACGATCGCAATCTACTGGTGCATCGTGTATAATTTGCGGTTTTACTCAGTCATTGTGGCGCTTGGTCTCCGTTAACTTCGCCCTTTATTCACGTTATGTCTCAACCTTCAATTCCGAAAGGAACCCGTGACTTCTCGCCTGAGGTCATGATTCGACGCAATTACATCTTCGATGTGATTCGTTCGGTTTTTCAACGCTATGGCTATTTACCGCTGGAAACTCCCAGCATGGAGCAAGTCGAAACCCTTACGGGTAAATACGGCGATGAAGGCGATAAGCTCATCTTCCGTGTGCTCGACAGTGGCGATTACCTCAAAGGTGTTTCTGATGAAGTCTTACAGACGCGTCAATTGCCGGCCATTACAAAGACTATTGCAGAAAAGGCACTGCGTTACGATCTGACTGTTCCTTTTGCGCGTTTCGTGGTGATGCATCAGCATGAATTGGCCTTTCCATTCAAACGTTATCAAATACAACCCGTATGGCGGGCCGATCGTCCACAGAAAGGACGATACCGCGAGTTTTATCAATGCGACGCCGATGTGGTGGGCAGTGATAGCCTCATCAATGAGGTCGAGCTCATTCAGATATTCGATGATGCGCTCACGCAACTCAAAGTGCCGGCTATCATCAAAATCAACAATCGGAAAATCCTCATGGGTATTGCTGCGTCAGCAGGCATTGCCGATCGCATGATGGAGATGACCATTGCCATCGACAAGCTCGATAAGATAGGCGAGGAGGGTGTAATGAAAGAGCTTACTGAGCGCGGATTTAGCGCGGATGCGATTGGCGTAATTCAGTCGATGCTCGGACTCAAGGGCGATAACCGCGAACAATTGGCTTCGCTGCGCCAAGTGCTGGCAGCCAACGAAACGGGCATGAAGGGAATCGAAGAAATCGAATTTGTATTGGATAAAATAGACACGCTTCCTTTGACTTCAGCCAAGGTTGAGTTGGACATTACGCTTGCTCGCGGTCTCAATTATTATACAGGAGCCATTTTCGAAGTGAAAGCTGAAGGTGTGCAGATGGGCAGTATCTGCGGAGGCGGTCGTTACGACGATCTAACCGGAATCTTTGGTTTGAAGGGCGTTTCGGGGGTAGGTATATCCTTTGGCGCTGATCGCATCTATGATGTGATGAACGAACTAAACCTCTTCCCGGATCACGCCAAACAAAGTACCCGTGTGCTGTTTGCCAATTTTGGTCCAAAGGAAGAGCAACAATGCCTTCAGTTGGTCAGACAAGTGCGGCAGGCAGGCATCAATGCGGAGATTTATCCTGAAAATGCCAAAATGAAGAAGCAGTTCAAATACGCCGATGACAAGCACATTCCGTATGTGGCCATCGTTGGAGAAGAGGAGTTGAACAGTCAAACCATTTCGCTCAAGCACATGCAAAGCGGGGAACAATTCAAATTGACCATTCATGAGCTCATTGCCCGAATTCAAGACTAACGTGACCTACAGTCGCATTTGTCAAGACGATATACATCATTTCGTATCGCTGCTCGATGATAAGCGAGTGCTATTTGATGAAGAATCCTTGCTTGCCTATGGTCACGACGAAACCGAAGACTTGGTCCATCCGCCCGAAGTTGTGCTCAAACCGGAATCCGCTGCTGAAGTGAGTGCTATTCTGCGCCATTGTCGAGAGCGATCTATTCCTGTAACAGCCATTGGCGGTCGCACAGGGCTTAGCGGCGGCGCATTGAGCGTCTTGGGCGGGGTTGGACTGAGCATGGAACGCATGAACCGCATTCTGGAAATCGACGAATTGAATTTACAGGTAACGGTTGAGCCTGCTGTGATTACGCAGGTATTGCAGGAATCGGTTGCAGCAAAGGGACTCTATTATCCGCCTGATCCCAGCAGTCGCGGCACGTGTACCATCGGAGGCAATCTGGCTGAAAATGCAGGAGGTCCGAGGGCCGTCAAGTATGGTGTTACAAAAGACTTTGTACTCAATCTGGAAGTCGTCTTGGCTGATGGTTCCATCATTCAAACGGGCGCCAATACGTTAAAAAACTCCACAGGCTACAACCTCACGCAGTTGATGGTTGGAAGTGAAGGCACACTGGGCATTATCACCAAAGCTCAGCTGAAGTTGGTGCCGCTTCCCAAGCACAATCTATTGATGTTGGTTCCATTCTACGATGCGAGCAAGGCCTGCGAAGCGGTAAGTGCGATTTTCCGTGCGGGCATAACCCCTAGTGCTCTGGAATTCATGGAGCGCGACGCCATCGATTGGGTGCTGCGCTATGTGGATGATGTTAACGTTCCCGTTGAAGCCGCCATACAAGCGCATCTGCTCATTGAAGTCGACGGTAATCATACCGATGCGCTCATGGCCGATTGTGAGGTTATTGCCGGAGTTGTCCAGGAATTTGGTAGTGGAGAGATTTTGTTTGCCGACGATGAAGCTCAAAAAAATCAGTTATGGAAGCTGAGGCGAAAGGTGGCGGAGGCGGTGAAAGCCAACAGTGTCTATAAAGAGGAGGATACTGTCGTACCGCGCTATAAATTGCCGGAACTACTCCGCGGAGTGAAGGAAATAGGAGGGAGGTTTGGCTTTAAGTCAGTCTGTTATGGGCACGCCGGGGATGGTAATTTACACGTGAACATTATCAAGGGTGATTTGACGGATGAGCGTTGGAATGAAGAATTACCCCATGCCATCAGCGAGATCTTCGCGCTGTGTGTTTCGCTGCATGGAACACTGAGCGGTGAACACGGTATCGGTCTGGTGCAGCGTAATTACATGCCGATTGCTTTCCAAAAAGAAGAGCTTTTGTTGATGAAACGCATCAAAATGGGGTTTGACCCCACACAAATCCTCAATCCATTGAAAGTTTTCCCGGACGCAATTGTCTGATTCTATGACTATTAAAAAATAGAGTGACATTTTTTCGTAAATTTCATAATGTTATGAACAATTTTGTATTAATTTCGCAACGCGTCAGATAGAAATGTTTGGCGCATTAGAGTTAGTTGAGTTGAGTCGCAATGACTCAAGACAATTACGATAGTTTTTAGTTTTTCAGTTTAAGCCAGGAAGCCCCGCTATCGAGCGGGGCTTTTTGGTTTTGGTAATTTGCACAATACATCGCACGGTAGTGAGTGAATGAGATATATTTGGCGCACAACTAAACCGAATCAAATGCGTCATATTTCTACTCTAGCTCTAGTCTTATTTGCTTCTACCTTGACTTTGGGGCAATGCGGCCCTGATTCAACCCTCATCAATTTATTCATTTCAGTAGATCCTTGGGGAGAGGAGAACTATTGGGAACTTGTTCCCACAGGGAATGGATGTGGGAATGGCACCCTCTATTTTGGCGCCAATGAGTTGGTTGGTTGCTCTGGAACACCGCCGGAAGCGGATGGTGGCTATCCCGATAATGCAGTGTTTGAGGTTCCTGCTTTTTGTCTGCCGACCGGCCAATCGTTTGACTTGATTTACGTCGACTCTTATGGTGATGGTGGACCTGCTTTCGAACTTTACGAGAATGGTGCTTTTGCCCATGCCTATTTCGGCGCGGGATATGGCAACATATGGACCTTTGAGGTAGGTAATACAGGTCTTTCGGAATACGACTCGCCATGCGGCGCACTCGAGGTTATTGTTGATGGAACTCCTGTATTGATTGACAACACGGCTTGTGTTGCACAAACGTCTGAGCCACGTCCGGCCGGTATTAATTGCGGTTTACCGGGCGCATGGTGTGAAGGGACCGCTACCAATACGGCCTGGGCTTACTTTACGGCTCAATCGGGAATTACTTATGAAATCACCACATGCAATGCCGGTCCCGGATTCGACACTCAGTTGGCGCTGTACAAAACATCAAACTGCCTTGGCTGGTCAGGTTTTGAGATGGTCGCCGCCAACGATGATATGGCGGGAGGCTGCACATCATCAAATGGGTACTCTTCACTGATGTACGCGAATTGCCTGGAAGCCGGAGCGACATATTACATTCAATTGGACGGCTGGGAAGGTGCAACAGGTGCTACTGAGATTTCTGTTCGAACGGTTACAGTCGAAAATCAATTCGATGCTTTGTTCAACGATATCCGTTGTCCGATCGATAAAGGTGAAACGCCTGAGTCTTCAATCTATCCTTATTTCACGGGAGGAGGTTCGAATTTCTCGTGCCAATGGACGGGGCCCAACGGCTTCTCGAGCAGTGATAAAAACATCGTCAACCTACAACCTGGCAACTATTCAGTGACAGCTACCGATGCCTGCGGTAGTGTGTTTACTGCGAGCTATACGATTACACAGCCTGATTTGTGGATTGTTTCAACAACAGAAACGGGTCCGGCTTGCGAGGCGACAGCCGATGGTGAAATCAACCTGAGCGTGAATGGTGCGACAACGCCTTACTCGTATGCCTGGATTGGTCCTAACGGGTTTGAGAGTGAGCAACCCGATTTGAATGATTTAGCTGCGGGTAATTATCAGGTTACCATTACCGACGCCAACGATTGCGGAGCATCTGCTTTTGTAATCCTAGAACCTTCGAATTCATTCAGTTTCGATTTGGGTGCTGATACAACGCTATGTTTGAATGAAGAGTTGATGGTTTTTGGGCCGGGCGGACTGCTTTATCAATGGCAGGACATGAGCGTGAATCAATTCTTCAACATTGACGCTTCTGTTTGGGGAGTTGGCAATCATGCTGTTATCCTTACAGCAACTACGCCTGAAGGCTGCACATTTGCCGATGCACTGAATTTTACAGTAGCCGATTGCAATGCTATTCCCACTTATGAAGAAGCGACAGCTTTCACGGTTTTCCCGAATCCAGCCAGCAACGGTTTCGCGGTAAGCTGGCCGGGAAAGATGATTTCAGGCAAACTCCAATTGATAGATATGACGGGACACATAGTGGCCGAAAAGGTTTTTCGTCAGGCTGATCGCATCCAATGGAATCCGCGTGTAGCAGCAGGCATCTATTCATTGCAGCTCATCGGCGATGGCCTATCGTCAAGCAGTCGTATCATTATCGAATAAGCTGCTGACGCTTTATCGTTGATAATTCTGAAAGTCATGTCATGATTAGACTTGTCGACACAACATGAAAACATTATTTTTGCCGCGTTAAAAACAAACTCATCATGGGAAATCCACACGATCAACATCACGGTCATCAAGAGGCACAACAGAATGAAATCGGCGGACCGGTTACATTCGCACTGATTTGTTTGGTTGCCGCGGTTGTGATTATATACTTCTTGGCGCAGTAATCTTTCGTGCGCTTCGTTTACTCGGCCTCACTGCATGGATATCCAATTTCTTATTGGATAGAACATGTTTTATCTGATTGTTCAAATAGGAGGTAAGTTCCTGTGAGCCTTCCACGTTGATTTCTTGGGATAATCCCAAAATAAAACGTGCCACAGGTTTCAGATCATACACGGTTGCTTTGAAGATGTAGTATGATTTGTTGTCTGCCGCCTTTATATAAGGTGCGCTTGCCGGATATTCTTCCCTGAGCAACAATGAGGCTCGCATAGACATATTTAAAACAACATTGTACTCAGCATCTTTCCTCGCAAATCCGAATGGATCGAGTTCGCTTACGCGATGCATTTTCGCGTGGCGCATTGGATGCTTGGTCAATTCAACCGATGTGATGCGATCGATGTTGAAGAGTTTGTTTTGTTTCGTGCTCACTTCAAAAGCGACCAGTTGCTCGAAATTCTCCGTAAAACTAATGGGTTCAACCAAACGGTCGGTGACATTGTCGGAGTGGAAACTGTGATATTTCTTAAGGACTATTTGACGCTTTGATTTCATTCCATCTGAAATCGTATCCACGATTTTACCCAAATGTGCCTGAAGAATGATGCGTGTTCCGATTTGAACATCGGAGTGAATCAATAACTTGCTGAGAATAGTGTCTTTGATTTTGACGTTCTTACCAACGGAATTCAAAAGTTTCTTCAGAAATACGATTTCATCTTTTGAAAAGGCCATTTCAGATTTTAGTTCTTCGCTCGTGATAAACACCCGATTGTGTTCGTCGCGCTGCAATTGAAAACCGAGTTCCTCCAATAAATTGAAATAACGGTAGAGCGTGCGTTCAGTGCTGTTAAGCACATCGGACAAATGACGCAACGACTTTGGAGGATCACTTTTCAGTAAGTTGATCAATTGAAAAACACGCAGTATTTTATTTTGATTATGCATGATTATTCATTCATCAGTTAAAGCCCATTACTTCCCTAAACCAAAGATTAACTTTTTATGATTATACGATAGCTCTTCAAATTCGCGCAGTGGCGTTGGCAGTATGATGCTGATGCGAATATATTTTCAAAAGCGTACGTTTTTAATGTATGTAAGGTTTAATTAGTATTCGTAGCAACATCAAAACACAAGGACTTAGCGGGCTAGTTCGGCATGACATAAGGCCTCTGAAAATGAACGTTTTTGACATTTTGCCCATGTGCTTCATATGTATAACAAAAAAGGCCCTCACGGGGCCTTCTTTGAATATTCTAGATAACAACTGTCTTATGCGTGTTGCTCGCGTTCAGCAGTAGATCCGCCGCTGCGCTTTGCAATGAGGTTCACGTAATCTTCGCTGTTGCCAACAATCATCTTTTGGAACTTGCGTACACCGGCTCCGGCAGGGATTGGGTGACCAACGATTACGTTTTCCTTTAGTCCGATGAGGTAATCGGTTTTACCTTGAACTGCAGCTTCATTCAATACTTTGGTTGTTTCCTGGAACGATGCAGCTGAGATCCATGAGTCGGTTTGCAACGAGGCGCGTGTAATACCTTGCAGCATTGGGCGAGCGGTAGCTGTGATAGCCACGCGAGCTTCAATTTCCTGCTTATCCTTACGCTTCAACTGCGAGTTTTCATCACGCAGGCTGCGCACGCTAATGATCTGACCATCCAGGTATTTCTCACTATCGCCCGCGCTGGTTACCACCATTTTGTCGAACAATAATTCGTTTTCTTCCAAGAATTCAGCCTTATCCACGTTGGTACTTTCAAGGAAGCGTGTATCACCGGCATCGGTGATTTCCACCTTGCGCATCATCTGACGTACGATTACTTCGAAGTGTTTATCGTTGATTTTTACACCCTGCAGACGGTATACTTCCTGAATTTCATTTACGAGGTATTCCTGAACAGCAGTTGGTCCTTGGATATCGAGGATATCACCCGGAGAAATCGCACCATCAGAGAGCTGCATACCTGCGCGCACGAAGTCACCATCCTGAACCAGGATGTGCTTAGAGAGCGGAATGAGGTATTTCTTCTCTTCGCCGGTACGTGCCTTAACGGAGATTTCTCGGTTACCACGCTTAATTTTTCCGTATTCTACGATACCATCGATTTCAACTACTACAGCCGGATTCGATGGGTTACGAGCTTCAAACAATTCGGTCACACGTGGAAGACCACCGGTGATATCGCTTGTTTTACCGGACATACGCGGGATTTTCACAAGGATGGTACCCTTACCAACTTTGACCTTGTCATCCACATTCAAGTGAGCTCCAACGGGGAGTGAGTATACCTTCACCACTTCCTTGTTGCGCACGATTTCGATAGCAGGGTTCTTTTTCTTGTCCTTCGTTTCGATGATGACCTTTTCAGAGAAGCCGGTTTGTTCGTCAAGCTCTGTCTTGAAGGTGATTCCTTCTTCAACCGCGTCGAACTGAATGTTACCGTCTTCTTCGGTAATGATCACACTGTTGTATGGATCCCAGTCACAAATCAAATCACCCTTCTTCACTGAAGCTCCGGGCTTCAGGTGCAAAATAGCACCGTAAGGGATATTGGCATTAGTGAGCACTGAACCTGACTTTGGATCAATGATTTTGACTTCAGATGAACGCGACACTACGATGGTGCGCATTTCACCGTTATCTCCCATATTGTCAACACTACGTAATTCTTCGATCTCCAAAGTACCGGCGTATTTCGCACGGATTTCAGCATCAATTGCACCACCGCCGGCGGCACCACCCGTGTGGAACGTACGCAAGGTAAGCTGTGTACCCGGTTCACCGATGGACTGAGCAGCGATAACACCAACCGCCAATCCTTGTTGAACAAGCTTGGCTGTGGCCAGGTCGCGTCCGTAGCACTTGCCACAAACACCGCGCTTGCTTTCGCAAGTCAATACAGAACGAATTTCAACTTCTTCGATTCCTGCAGCTTGGATTGCCTCAGCCTTGAACTCATCAATGGTTTCTCCGGCTTCAACAATGATTTCACCGGTTTCCGGATTCGCAACATCGTGAACGCTGGTGCGGCCCATGATGCGATCTTCCAATGTTTCAACCACTTCATCGGCTTTCTTTAACGCAGAGGCTACAATACCGCGGAGTGTCATACAATCCACTTCATTGATGATCACATCTTGCGCTACGTCCACCAGACGACGAGTAAGGTAACCGGCATCGGCCGTCTTCAACGCCGTATCGGCAAGACCCTTACGAGCACCGTGGGTAGAGATGAAGTACTCCAAAATCGACAGACCTTCTTTGAAGTTTGCCAAGATGGGGTTTTCGATGATATCCTGACCACCCATAGCAGCGTTCTTCTGTGGCTTAGCCATCAGACCACGCATACCGGCGAGCTGACGAATCTGTTCTTTCGAACCACGTGCTCCGGAGTCAAACATCATGTAAATGCTATTGAATCCTTCTTGGTCCGTCTTAAGACGATCCATGAGGATGTTGGTCAACTTCGAGTTGGTATTGGTCCAGATGTCGATCACCTGGTTGTAACGTTCGTTGTTGGTGATAAGACCCATGTTGTAGCTATCGAATACTTCCTGCACTTTGGAAGTTGCATCGGCTACGAGCTTATCTTTTTCGGCGGGAATTACTACGTCGGTCAATTTGAACGACAATCCGCCTTTAAACGCCCAGTAGTAACCAATGTCCTTCATGTCATCGAGGAACTTCGCCGTGCGGGCGATACCTACGTGCTTGAGAATGTCTCCGATGATATCACGCAGCGCCTTCTTGGTCAACAACTGGTTGATGAAGCCTACCTCACGAGGTACAACACGATTAAAGATTACACGACCGGTTGTGGTCTCGATAATGGAAGTGTTTCCATGGAAATCGGTCCAACGAACTTTGATGTTGGCGTGCAAATCCAATTGACCTTCGTTGAAGGCAATGGTAACCTCTTCTTCTGAATAGTAGGTCTTATTTTCCCCTAGAGCAGGATGCTCCGGTGTTCCTTTGCGGGACTTGGTAATATAATAAAGTCCCAATACCATGTCTTGTGACGGTACAGTGATCGGTGCACCGTTAGCAGGGTTGAGGATGTTGTGCGATGCCAGCATCAACAATTGAGCTTCCAGGATTGCACCCGGTCCAAGTGGCACGTGAACGGCCATCTGGTCACCATCAAAGTCGGCGTTGAAAGCCGTACAGACGAGTGGGTGTAGCTGAATGGCCTTTCCTTCAATCAGCTTTGGCTGGAAGGCCTGGATACCCAAACGGTGAAGGGTAGGTGCACGGTTGAGGAGTACAGGGTGCCCTTTCAATACGTTTTCAAGGATATCCCAAACAACCGCTTCCTTCTTATCTACAATTTTCTTGGCTGATTTTACAGTCTTCACGATACCGCGCTCAATCATCTTACGGATGATAAACGGCTTGAAGAGCTCAGCAGCCATATCTTTTGGAAGTCCGCATTCGTGGAGCTTCAATTCAGGACCAACGACGATAACAGAACGTGCCGAGTAGTCAACACGCTTACCGAGGAGGTTCTGACGGAAACGTCCTTGCTTTCCTTTCAAAGAGTCTGAAAGCGACTTCAGCGGACGGTTACTTTCTGTCTTAACAGCAGAGGACTTGCGCGAGTTATCGAACAAGCTATCGACCGCTTCCTGCAACATACGCTTTTCGTTTCGCAAAATCACCTCAGGAGCTTTGATTTCCACCAAACGCTTGAGACGGTTGTTACGGATAATCACGCGACGATAGAGGTCATTCAAGTCAGACGTTGCGAAACGTCCGCCATCCAATGGCACCAACGGGCGCAATTCGGGCGGAATCACAGGCACCACGCGGGTAATCATCCATTCCGGACGGTTTACGACACGGGTATTTGCATCGCGGAAGGCTTCAACCACCTGCAGGCGCTTGAGGGCTTCGTTTTTACGCTGTTGTGATGTCTCTGTATTGGCTTTGTGGCGCAATTCATATGACAATGCATCGAGTTGAACCTTGGCCAATAGATCGTACAATGCCTCGGCTCCCATTTTCGCAACAAATTTGTTGGGATCCTTGTCGTCGAGGTATTGATTATCCTTGGGAAGTTTCTCTTGAATGTCGAGGAATTCTTCTTCGGTTAGGAAGTCGAATTCGGCCAGGGCACCGCCATCAAGGCGTGTTGCCGGACCAACGTTAACTACAACATAGCGCTCGTAGTAAATGATTTGATCGAGTTTTTTGGTAGGGAGTCCTAACAAATAACCTATTTTGTTTGGCAATGAACGGAAGTACCAGATGTGGGCTACAGGCACGCTGAGGGTAATGTGGCCTGTACGTTCACGACGTACTTTCTTCTCTGTAACTTCTACACCGCAGCGGTCGCATACGATGCCTTTGTAGCGGATGCGCTTGTATTTGCCGCAATGGCATTCATAGTCCTTTACTGGACCGAATATTTTCTCGCAGAATAGACCATCACGTTCCGGCTTATAGGTGCGGTAGTTGATGGTTTCCGGCTTCAACACTTCACCATGTGAGCGCTCCAGAATTTCTTCCGGAGATGACAGGCTAATGGTGATGGATCTGAAATCGCTCGTTGGGCGGACTACTTTTTTTGCTTGAAGCATTGTGATTTATTTCTTTTCAGGTATAAAACAATTCAATGAAAGGGTAGAAGGGACGGGAGTTTTTAAGGCTCCCGACCCGAAACTTATTTATCAGTTTTGGTTCAATGTAATATTGAGACCCAAACCTCGCAATTCATGCAGCAATACGTTGAAGGATTCCGGTATGCCCGGTGTTGGCATATTCTCTCCTTTCACGATGCACTCGTAGGCTTTGGCTCGACCCATAACGTCGTCGGACTTCACGGTGAGGATTTCCTGTAGGATGTTTGCTGCACCGAAAGCTTCCAGTGCCCAAACTTCCATTTCCCCGAAACGCTGGCCACCGAACTGTGCCTTACCACCCAATGGTTGCTGTGTGATAAGTGAGTATGGACCGATTGAACGCGCGTGCATCTTATCGTCGACCATGTGGCTTAGTTTGATCATGTAAATGACACCCACTGTGGCCTGCTGTTCGAATCGCATACCGGTACCACCGTCGTAGAGGTAAGTTACACCCCATTCAGGTACTCCGGCATCCTTCATTTCACGCATGATATCATCCAAGGAAGCTCCGTCGAAAATCGGTGTAGCGAAACGCTTACCGGTTTTCTGTCCGGCCCAGCCCAGAACGGTTTCATAAATCTGACCAAGGTTCATACGAGAAGGTACACCGAGTGGGTTCAATACGATATCCACTGTAGTTCCATCTTCCAAGAACGGCATGTCTTCATCGCGAACGATACGGGCAACAATACCCTTGTTACCGTGACGACCGGCCATCTTATCACCTACACGCAGCTTACGCTTTTGAGCGATGTATACTTTGGCCAATTTCACAATACCGGTTGGTAGTTCATCACCCACGGTCAACTGGAACTTCTGACGCTTGTATGAACCGAGGAGTTCATTGTAGCGCAAGTTGAAGTTGTGGATGCAGCGCTTCACCATAGAGTTGGTTGGCTCATCCTTGGTCCAAGCTTCGGCATTGATTACACTGTAATCAATGGTTGCAAGGGATTTCGCAGTGAACTTGGTTCCTTTCTTAATTTGTTCTTCTTTGAAGTAGTTGTAAACCCCTTGACAGGTTGAATCTTTCAGAATGGCAACGAGTTTGTCTACCAATACTTTCTTCAGTTCAGCTACTTCTTTATCGTGTTCTTTATCGAGTGCTTCAACAACAGCCTTTTCGTTTGTCTTGACTGTCTTCTTGTCTTTAATGGTGCGGGAGAACAATTTCTTGTCAATTACAACACCTGAAGCACTTGGTGGTACTTTCAATGAAGCATCTTTCACGTCGCCGGCCTTATCACCGAAGATGGCGCGAAGCAGCTTTTCTTCCGGAGTTGGATCGGTTTCACCCTTTGGGGTGATTTTACCGATGAGGATATCGCCTTCTTTCACTTCAGCACCAACACGGATGATTCCGTTTTCGTCGAGGTCGCGCGTAGCTTCTTCGCTTACGTTTGGAATATCTGCAGTTAATTCTTCCACACCGCGCTTTGTATCACGCACTTCTGTCGTGTACTCATCGACGTGAATCGAGGTGAAGATGTCATCACGAACAACACGCTCGCTGATAACGATAGCATCCTCGAAGTTGTATCCTTTCCATGGCATAAAGGCCACTTTCAGGTTACGACCGATGGCAAGTTCTCCTCCTTTGGTTGAATATCCTTCCACCATGATTTGACCTTTCGTCACACGCTCTCCCTTTGTCACCAATGGACGCAGGTTAACGGTTGTGCTTTGGTTGGTCTTCATGAACTTACGGATACCGTATGATTTCAATGGCGAATTGAAGCTCACCAAATCATCTTCATCGCTGCGCTTGTAACGTACGCGGATTTCTGTTGAATCTACGAATTCAACCACACCGTCGCCCTCTGCTGTGAGCAGAACGCGTGAGTCGGCAGCAACGCGGCTTTCCAGACCTGTTCCCACGATAGGCGCTTCTGGGCGCATCAAAGGAACGGCCTGACGCATCATGTTTGATCCCATGAGTGCACGGTTGGCGTCATCGTGCTCCAAGAAAGGAATCAGCGATGCTGCGATAGATGCAATCTGGTTTGGAGCAACGTCCATTAAGTGAAGGCTTTCCGGACCAATTACCGGGAAGTCACCTTCCAAACGGGCCTTTACGGTGGAGGTCAAGAACTGACCCTTATCGCTAAGTTCTGCATTGGCCTGTGCGATTACCATTGTATCCTCATCTTCAGCAGTGAGGTAGGCAACACCGCTATCGTTCATTACGGCTTTACCATTTTCTACTTTACGGTAAGGGGTTTCGATGAATCCGAGGCGGTTGATTTTCGCGTAAACGCAGAGGGAAGAAATCAAACCGATGTTTGGTCCTTCAGGCGTTTCAATCGTACACAGGCGACCATAGTGCGTGTAGTGTACATCGCGGACTTCGAAACCTGCGCGTTCGCGGGAGAGACCACCGGGTCCGAGAGCCGACATACGACGCTTGTGCGTCACTTCGGCTAGCGGGTTGGTTTGGTCCATGAACTGCGACAGCTGGTTTGTACCGAAGAATGAGTTGATTACCGAAGACAAGGTCTTGGCATTGATCAAGTCGATTGGGGTAAAGACCTCATTATCACGCACGTTCATACGCTCGCGGATGGTACGTGCCATACGGGCAAGACCAACAGCGAATTGATTGTAAAGTTGTTCTCCAACAGTACGCACACGACGGTTTGACAAGTGGTCAATATCATCGACATCGGCCTTCGAGTTCACCAATTCGATCAAATACTTGATGATTTGGATGATATCGTCCTTGGTGAGTGTGCGGCTTTGTGAGTTGGTATTGCCCAGTTTACGGTTGATACGGAAACGACCAACTTCTCCCAGGTCGTAACGCTGTTCAGAGAAGAATAGTTTGTCGATAACACCGCGGGCTGTTTCCAAATCCGGTGGTTCTGCGTTACGCAGCTGACGGTAGATATATTCTACGGCTTCCTTTTCGGAGTTGGAGGTATCTTTTTGAAGGGTATTGTGGATCAGCGTGAAGTCAGCTGAACTTGATTCTTCTTTGTGAAGGATAATCGACTTGGCACCGCTGTCGGCGATGATGTCGATGTGCTTGTTTTCCAAAACGGTTTCGCGATCAAGAATAACCTCGTTACGTTCGATGGAAACAACTTCACCGGTATCTTCATCTACGAAGTCTTCGATCCAGGTCTTGAGTACACGGGCAGCCAGGCGGCGTCCGAGAACGCGCTGTACAGCTGCCTTTGATACTTTCACTTCTTCCGCAAGGTTGAAGATTTCCAGGATCTGGCGGTCACTCTCGTATCCGATTGCGCGCAACAACGTAGTTACCGGAAGTTTTTTCTTACGGTCGATGTACGCATACATCACGTTGTTGATGTCGGTAGCAAACTCGATCCATGAACCACGGAACGGGATGATACGCGCGCTATATAATTTGGTGCCATTAGCATGGCGGCTTTGTCCGAAGAATACGCCCGGTGAACGGTGGAGCTGAGAAACGATTACGCGTTCAGCGCCGTTGATCACGAATGAACCTTGTGGGGTCATGTAGGGGATTGTTCCCAAATACACGTCCTGCACGATGGTTTCGAAATCTTCGTGTTCCGGGTCGGTGCAATAGAGCTTAAGTTTGGCTTTCAGCGGCACACTGTAGGTGAGACCGCGTTCGATACATTCTTCGATCGTGTATCGTGGGGGATCCACGAAGTAGTCGAGGAATTCCAGTACAAACTGGTTTCGTGTATCGGTGATGGGGAAGTTCTCTGAGAATACTTTGTAGAGACCTTCGTTACTTCTGTTCTCGGGGTTTGTTTCCAGTTGGAAGAACTCTTTGAACGAAGCGAGCTGAATTTCCAGGAAGTCCGGATATTCATAGAAGCTTTTGGTCGAGGAGAAATTATGTCTCTCGTCTGATTTTTTAAGTGTTGCCAAGTCCTTAAGGTGTTTAATGTTGTCTGTTCGCTTCTTAAACCAAGCGACTTTGCTGTCTTTTCCTTGTGTTGCCCGCAAGCGGGGGCTTAACATCGGAGGTTTTATGTCGTTACGATGATGGACAGCCCTGTAAGAAGGGGCGGGGAGGGGCATTTTAAAATGCCGTGGCATTAAACGAGTTTAGGCCACCCCTCTACACAATGTGTAGAAGGGGGCCTCAACTGTTTTAATGCGATGTCGGATTACTTGATCTCAACTTTCGCTCCTGCTTCTTCAAGTTGTGTTTTCAAAGCGTTTGCTTCGTCTTTGGTAACACCTGTCTTGAGAGGCGATGGAGCCTTGTCTACTGCATCTTTAGCTTCTTTCAAGCCAAGACCGGTCAAGTCTTTCACCATTTTAACTACTGCGAGTTTGTTGTCACCACTAGCGAGGAGGATAACATCAAATGCAGTCTTTTCTTCTACTGGAGCAGCACCACCGCCACCTGCCATCATAACAGGAGCAGCCGCAGCCGGCTCGATACCATAATCATCTTTCAGGATTGCGGCAAGCTCGTTTACTTCTTTCACAGTAAGGTTCACGAGGTTTTCTGCCATTGCTTTCAAATCAGCCATTTTATTGGATTTTAAAAGGTTGTTTATTAATTAATTGTTGGTTAGCTCTTTCTTTCCTCGAGAGCTTTAACGAGTCCAGCCACCTTATCGCCTGCATTGCCTTTAAGCGCAGAGATAACGTTTTTGGCAGGTGATTGCAACAGTCCGATGACGTCTCCAAGTAATTCGTTCTTGCTCTTGAGAGCAACCAATACTTCGAGTTGGTCGGCACCTACGTAACAATCTTCCTGAATAAAAGCCGCCTTAAATGCGGGTCTGTCATACTTCTTTTTGAAGTCCTTGATCAGTCGTGCAGGCACATTTCCCACCTCTGCTGTCATAACAGCAGTGTTACCGTGCAGAGCAGGGTAGAGTGGGCTGTAATCCTTACCTTCAACGCGTTCCATGGCTTTTTTCAAGAGCGTGTTTTTAACGACACGCATTTGAATACCGGCTTTGAAACATTCGCGACGAAGGGAACTGGTGGCCTCGGCACTCAAAGAAGAAGTGTCCGAAAGATAGAAAATCTCAGTATTCTTGAGTGTTTCTACCAATTCGGCGATCTCTTGGTTCTTTTGTTCTTTAGTCATATAAAGAGTCCTCCGATTTTACCAGTGATTAGTTCACTGATCTTGGTTCAACATTTACCCCAGGACTCATTGTAGAGCTCATTGAGACGCTCTTAATGTAAGTCCCTTTAGCAGAAGAAGGCTTGAGTTTAATGATCGTTTGGATCAACTCATGCGCGTTTTCAGCAAGTTTGCTTGCCTCAAAAGAGACACGGCCAACGCTTGCGTGAACGATACCAGTCTTATCGACTTTGAAGTCGATATTACCAGCCTTCTTTTCAGTGACAGCCTTTCCAACATCCATAGTTACGGTACCCGTTTTCGGGTTTGGCATTAAGCCACGTGGTCCGAGTACTCGGCCCAGCGCACCTACTTGCCCCATAACGTTGGGTGTGGTGATGATGACATCCACATCGGTCCATCCGCCTTTAATCTTTTCGATGTAGTCGTTCAAACCCACGTGATCAGCCCCTGCAGCTCTGGCTTCTGCCTCCTTGTCGGGAGTACAGAGTACCAAAACACGCACGGTCTTTCCCGTTCCGTGTGGCAGCGACACAGTGCCGCGAACCATTTGGTTGGATTTTTTCGGGTCTACACCGAGGCGAACAGCGATGTCTACAGAAGCGTCGAATTTTGTATTCGTGATTTTCTTCACGACCGACGCTGCTTCAGTAAGTGTATACGCTTTTTCGGCGTCATACTTCTCGAGTGAAGCTTTGCGATTTTTAGTTAGACTTCCCATTGCTGTTTTCCTCCGAAAAAATTAGAAAGGACGGTTACCGGTTACTTGCAGACCCATGCTTCGAGCGGTTCCGGCGACCATTTTCATGGCCGACTCGATCGTGAAGCAATTGAGGTCTGGCATTTTGTCTTCTGCTATGGCACGCACCTGATCCCAGGTAACTTGCCCAATCTTCTGACGGTTTGGCTCTGCAGCACCCTTTTTAGCCTTAGAGGCTTCGAGGAGTTGCACAGCTGCCGGTGCCGTTTTGATGACGAAGTCGAAAGACTTGTCACTATAAACGGTGATCAATACCGGGCAAACTTTTCCTGCCTTGTCCTGAGTACGCGCATTGAACTGCTTACAGAATTCCATGATGTTAACACCTTTGGAACCGAGAGCAGGGCCTACTGGGGGCGAGGGGTTTGCAGCACCACCTTTGATTTGCAGCTTGACGAATCCAGCTACTTCTTTCGCCATTTTACTTTGTGTTTATTTGGTTTGTGCGTGGATTGCAAGGGGAAGCGAATCGTAACATCTGTTTAAATTCAATGCGCACCACACGCGTCTTAATTCTAATTACTGATTACAGGTTACACATTACGGATTCATATGTCATCCGTAATTTGTAATTTGCAATCTTTACTCTTTTTCCACCTGCATGTAGCCAAGCTCCACCGGTGTTTTGCGGCCGAAGATTTTTACCATCACCTTCAGTTTCTTTTTCTCCTCGTTGATTTCTTCAATCACGCCGCCAAAATTGTTGAAAGGTCCATCGATAACCTTAACATTCTCACCCACTACGAATGGAATATTCAGTTCTTCACCGGACTCAGCCAACTCATCCACTTTACCCAAGATTCGGTTAACTTCCGAAAGTCTCAAAGGGATGGGTTCTCCCCTTTTCTCAGCACCCAAAAAGCCAATCACGTTGGTGATATTCTTGATGATGTGCGGTATTTCACCAATGAGAGCGGCTTCGATCAGCACATAACCCGGAAGGTAACTGCGCTCTTTACTGACTTTCTTGCCATTGCGCACCTGAAATACTTTCTCCGTCGGAATCAATACTTGCGCTACATAATCTTGCATGCCGCGCGCCTTGATTTCGCTTTCGATGTATTCCTTTACCTTCTTTTCCTTACCGCTGATGGCACGCACAACGTACCATTTTTTTTCAATATCGCTCATTATTCGATGTCCTAAGATGGGGTTCTAACAAACTACTAATCAGGTCAGGAATGCATAAAGGAATCCTACCACGCCTTTCCAAGTCGAGGCAGAGTCACCACTAACGCCGAAAACAAAGTCCATTGCAAAGATGCAAACGGTGAGAATGAGCGTAGTAATGAACACCAATACGGTGCTTTCCTGCAACTCGGCCCAAGTCGGCCATTTCACCTCATTGATTAGTAAGTTGTAAGACTCTTCCAAATATGTTTTAATTCCAGCCATGTCGTTTCGTTTTTAATGTTACCGGAGCCAAACTCCGGAGCTGTTGTTTAAACCTTTGCACGGGCACCAGGACTCGAACCTAGATCAACGGTTTTGGAGACCGCTATTCTGCCATTGAACTATGCCCGTATGGAGGGGCGAGGGACGAAGAGCAAGGTGCGAAGAAATTGTTCTTCAGCAGGACAACTACTTCTCTGCGCCACCAAACCACTACTCTTAATCGATTGAAATACAACGTTTTTACAACGATATCTTCAACCTAAGGATTACGCTCTTTAGCTAATCCTGTTTTAAACGTGAAAGTGAAGGCAATATCTTTTGACGGATATCGCCTTCACTGTATGTTTCACACGCGTAGGATTACGCGATGATGTCAGTTACCTGACCGGCACCAACGGTACGGCCACCTTCGCGGATTGCGAAACGAAGACCTTTGTCCATTGCGATTGGAGCAATCAAATTTACTTCGATTGATACGTTATCGCCTGGGAGTACCATTTCACGACCAGCCTCGAGGTTGATCTCTCCGGTTACGTCAGTTGTACGGAAGTAGAACTGAGGACGGTATTTATTGTGGAAAGGAGTGTGACGACCACCTTCTTCCTTCTTCAATACGTAGATCTCAGCCTTGAACTTCATGTGAGGTAGGATAGAACCTGGCTTGCAGATTACCATACCACGACGGATATCGCTCTTTTCAATACCGCGCAGGAGAAGACCAACGTTATCACCGGCTTCACCACGGTCAAGGATTTTGCGGAACATTTCAACACCCGTTACGGTTGACTTCAATTTGGCTTCGTTGAAACCAATGATATCAACTTCCTCACCTGAGTTGATTACACCACGCTCGATACGACCTGTAGCAACTGTACCACGACCAGTGATCGTGAATACGTCTTCTACAGACATCAAGAAAGGCTTTTCAACTTCACGCGGAGGAATTGGAATCCAAGTGTCAACTGCATTCATCAATTCCATGATTTTCTCAACCCACTTGGCATCGCCATTCAAACCACCCAAGGCAGAACCACGGATGATAGGTGTGTTGTCACCATCATATTCATAGAAGCTCAACAATTCACGGATTTCCATTTCAACGAGGTCAAGAAGCTCTTCATCGTCTACCATGTCCACTTTGTTCATGAACACAACGATACGTGGAACACCTACTTGACGACCCAACAGGATGTGCTCACGCGTTTGTGGCATTGGTCCGTCGGTAGCAGCTACCACGAGGATAGCACCGTCCATTTGAGCAGCACCCGTTACCATGTTCTTCACATAGTCGGCGTGACCCGGACAGTCAACGTGAGCATAGTGACGGTTAGCCGTCGAATACTCTACGTGAGCAGTGTTAATAGTGATACCACGCTCTTTCTCTTCAGGAGCGTTGTCGATAGACGCGAAGTCTCTTTTTTCAGAAAGACCAGCCGCAGCCAAAACTGTTGTGATGGCAGCAGTCAGAGTGGTCTTTCCGTGGTCAACGTGACCAATAGTTCCAATGTTCACGTGGGGTTTGGAACGATCAAAATTCTCTTTAGCCATTGGCGATTGTTTTTGTTATTATTTTATCTAGATAAATTGAAAAAATACATTTCCGGGTGAAGTCCCTCTAAATACCTGATTTTACTTGTTTTTTGTTTGATTCGCACCAAGAGCTAGGAGAGCCGTTGACGGGAATTGAACCCGTGACCTCTTCCTTACCAAGGAAGTGCTCTACCCCTGAGCTACAACGGCTTTGAAGATTGTGGGTTCAATCTAGAAAGGTGGAGCGGGAGACGAGGCTCGAACTCGCGACATTTAGCTTGGAAGGCTAATGCTCTACCAACTGAGCTACTCCCGCATGTTTTTACGATTCTATTTTCTCAAGGGAGATACCGTAAAAATTTCGTGGGGAGTGGTGGATTCGAACCACCGAAGTCGTAAGACAACAGATTTACAGTCTGTCCCATTTGGCCACTCTGGTAACTCCCCTGATCTCTTGCTGCGTGGGCACTATTAAAAAATAGAGCCGGTGGAGGGATTCGAACCCCCGACCAGCTGATTACAAATCAGCTGCTCTGGCCAGCTGAGCTACACCGGCATA
>Ga0114979_10000630_pt1 | contig 23145 bp, 12 predicted proteins | sample S_140625_EF_Meta_FD_87315 | JGI IMG/M metagenome (GOLD analysis project Ga0114979, IMG submission 87315) | Freshwater microbial communities from Lake Simoncouche, Canada to study carbon cycling - S_140625_EF_MetaG | ecosystem: Environmental > Aquatic > Freshwater > Lake | place: Lake...
TTCAAAATTTAAATTTTCAATAATTTTATCTTTTATATTTTCATTATAAAAGGAAAGTCTTTTATCTTTTGCGTCTATTTCTGATCCAAGTGATATTTTTACTATAGATCCACCCATTAATGGTATGGTTTTTTTCCCAGAGTCTTTTGTCTTTGGAAATAATACTGTAAGCTCTGAAGAGTCAATACTTGTAACTTCTGGACCACATGGATCTATTTTATATCTTCCACTTGGCTCAGTTCTTTTTGTCTGAGAGTTAATAAGATCTTGTGTAACTTTTGGTATTGTATCAGCCATTTATATTTCCTAACTGTAACTTTCTAATAAATAGAATTAGCTTCTTGATCTTCCACTATCTGAAGGTGTCTTTCCAAATTCAACAGTTTCTACTGCAGATCCCTTTAATATAACCTTATCACTTGAACTTTCAATCATAAGTGGTCCGTCATTCCTTATTACCATTGGTGCTCCGGCCTTCATGCCAGATATAACAAGGCCCTTCTCACTTATTGATATCAAATAATCTGAGCTATGCGGTGCATCATCAGAATATTTTGCGCCAATCATAGATCTTGAATTTTCAGAATCATAAAATCCTTTATCTACAACATTTACTCTTAAATCAAACCTACCTTTATTAAATGTATAATCAGAATCTGGATTATCTCCAGAGGTATATGTTCCACCAACATTAACAAGAACATCTCCATCTGATTGGAATATCATACTTCTATTATTCTTATCTTTTCCTAGCCACATTACAAGTGATCCTGCCGTATCTAAAATCATACTCTTATTATCAGAATTGTCTGCACCAAGAGAAAGCTCAAGGCTTCCTTCCATATTTACATTGGCACTAACACCACCATGTGTTTGTATATTTTCAAATGTCTTATCTGTAGTTAATTTTATTCCATCATCACCATATTCTGCTTTAAAATAATTACTTATTATTGGCTGCTGACTACTTTCTCCACCATAGTTTACTCCAGCAACATAGGTGTCCCCACCTGTTGATATTGCTGGTCTTGCAGGAGAGACTGCAACAGTTGAATAGAATAAATTTTTATGATCTGTTTTATTATTTGGATCATCGGCACCAGATTTATCATTTGTTTTTGTTGAATCATACATTATTTCAAATGCAGAGTGATAAGAGTATTCACTTGCCTGCTTTGGTATTTCTGGTAGTTTTCCAAGACTCTTTGATCCTACCATAAATTCATTTTCTCTTACAAATGCATTTGGAATGCTAATATCCGTAACATAATTTGCAATCAATCTTTCTGCAGCAGCATAAATGTTATGATGCTTGGTTGTGTTTACTCTTATTGCTCTTTTTCCACTCGTATCTGATGATGGAAAATATGCATCACCAGCTTGATTTGCAAACCTTATTCCTGTAGTGCGAGTTAATGTAGGTGGATTGGTACCTACAATTTTTCCATCCCTATCCCTAAGATTTACAGGTATTTTTTCTTCCTTTGTTGGATGCGAAGGAGAAATTCCAATTAATCTTGGATCAGTATCTGACTTAAAATTTATGTCAGTTAAATATGGTATATTTCCAGTTGTAGATGATCTTGGAATATTTACCTTTAAAACTCCTTCTTTATCTATATCAAATACAAAGTCTTTTGATAACCTCGATTCATCTTTTGAACTTGCATTTGTAGATAACTTAAAGTGATAACCAATTCCACGTCTACTCTTCTTCACTGCCTCTTCAAATTTTAACTCTGAATCAACAGTTGGAAAGCTAATTGTTGATAATATTGGATTGTAATTTAGGTCAAAAACAAGTCCATTTATATCAATAAAGTTTCCTCCTATTATCTCTATTAACTCTCCTTCTGATAAATAAAGACTATTTGTTGACTCTCTATGTCTAGATGATGTTGGAAGTTTTTTTGCTGCAAGCTCTGAATCTTTTATTTTTTTTAATTCATTATCAAATCCAGAAAATCCAAATTCTGTAGAAAATTCATTTATAACAAGCTTATATTCTGATAATGGTATATTTCTGTTTATTGTTTTGCTTGATATTAATTGACCAACCTTATCTCCAATCCAGAATCCAACGTCTCTAAGTTTATCATTTCTAGTTATGTCTGTAAAAAAATCAGATATTGAACTTGAGCCTGTATCATTTAAGCTTCTCTTTACTCTGCCCCAGCTCAATCTTCCGCCAGAGCCTTCTGTTAAATGATTATTTGCCAAAGAAAACATGCTATTTGTTCCAAATAGCTCTGGCATTACAAATAGTCCACTGCCTCTGCTTGTAGATAGATGAATTGAATCATTTGTTTTTAAAAGAAATCTTGGTCCAGAATGCGCTGATAAATTCACATCACCAACATCAAGTGTTTTTGGATATGCCATGCTTCCAGCGTTCTTATCTAGTGCGCCATCAGAAGTGTCATTATAATCATCAATTTTTTGAGCATCTGATGTTAAAACTGCAATTATAACTACAGTCTCTCTGGATGTATCATGTAGATATGCGGCAATTACCCTGGTTCCATTCATTATATTTACGATTAGACCAGAGTTTCCTGCTCCAGCTAAATTTGGAAGAGGAACGTTTGTTGACTTTTCAGCACTATTTAAATCACCATATAAAAGATCACATGTAAATTTTTCTGGATTTACATTTGTAACTATTGCTTCTCTAAAGAAAAATGGTTTGCTCATGCTTTATTGTAACTCATTAGCAATTTTACTCTAGATTGATCTAATTCAACTATGCCTATTTCAATAACCTTCTCATATGATATATCTGCACCACTAAATAGTGTGCCTATGTTTTGAAGCAAGTCGTCCATCTCAAGCCAAGTTGATTGTGATGGACCTCCTCTTGGAAGAGCATTATTTAGATTATCCATACTATTTTCAATCAATTCACTAATATTATCTGAGTTCTTTCCAATTAATTTGGAGGTTTCTTTTAGTTTTTTTGGAGAAAAGCACTTAAATGAATTTGATGTGCTTGTTCCAAAATAAGATTCTTTGCCATTCTCCTTTTCTTTATCTGTTCTTAAATCTCTTTTCATATTTACAAGCTGCAATATTATTTGAGATTCTTTTACCTTTACTGCAGGAACACCATTTGGAAGAAACATTGTCTTAAGTTCCTTGTTCATTCCAGATGTCATATTTATATTAAATATATTCTGCAATGGTGATAGTGAATTTGCTATTAAGTCATCTCCAAGTGCAGAATCTAGCTTTTGAGATAGCATAACTGGATTCTGAAATAACTCAGAAACAACCAGCATTTTATTTGTTATTTCTTCATTTTCTGATTCATCTTTTGTAAATCCTCTAATTAGAAGAAATCTATTTGGAGTCATTATTCCATTTGAAATATCTGTAACCATATTATAAAACTTGACCATATTATTCTTATGGCTTAACAAATACTCTATATTTGAACTTGTTATTTCTGGAGATCTTGGGAATCTAAGATTACAATCTGGCATTAATGGCTTATAACTACTATCTCCATAGTTAGATCTTTTTACAAAATAAGAGCCTTGCTTCATCATATCCTTTGAGTATGATTGCCCAATTATATCTACTGGAGTTGGAAGATAAATACCTGGTGGATGACCATTTATTAGTGTTAAGCTTGTGTCAAATGTAGAGCCATATGTAAAGCTATGTGATACGGCGCTTACATAAAATAGAAGGCCTTTAGATGGAATATATACAGTATCACCGGGCTGATAATATTCATTTCCTGACAACTGTATTCCTGCAGAGAATATTACGGCTCTTTGTATTGCAAGATGTTGCAATGCAAGTGGCTTTGCCTGAGTTTCTGCGTCTGATATAAATGGAGCATCTTGTATTGGCTTTGATTTATATCCATATTGTCTCCATAAGTCATAATCTACTGCTCCAGCCCACTGTATAAGGTTTTCGCCACCAGTAACGGCCTTCATCTTATCGTTTATAAGTGGGGTACTTCCAAATACATCTATTCTTGTTACTTCTGGTTCACTCTCTCTTACATCATAACTCTTTATTTGCTCATCATAAATAACAAATCTTCTTCCTGATCCTGGCCCAAGTAAATTTCTCGTATCATCATCAATTAGGTGATCAAATAATGAGCCTTTTCCAGCAGAGCCCGTTAGAAAGTCTTTTCCTGCATTTATTGATCTGTTTGTATATTTTCCACTCTGATATAGAAAATTTCCAAATGATTTTATACCTTTATAAAAACTATTATTTGAATCAATTCCTCTTTTCATCAGCTCATCTACCTGATCATCTTCAAGTATATTTCCATTGCCATCTGTAAACCCTGATGTCAAGCTTTGCTGTATAGATTGAAGCTCTGCCTCTTTTTCTTTATTTTTTTGCAATATAGAAATGAGAGAATTTCTTTTTGAAACAGAAATTGAAATATTATTAAATACAGACTCTAATCTTGTTTGTATTGTATCAAAATATTGTGAAGAAAGGCTGGTTTTCTTTTTTAGATCAAATAGTATATCATCTTGTGTAAATGTGTCTCCATTAGATCTAAGGCCAGATCCTGGATCGTATCCAGTTTCCTCCCTAAATGTTTTAACAAGCTTATTTATAAGATCTGCAATATTTTGGTTAGTTAATCCTATATCTGATATTGCAACACTTTGTGCGGCAGTTGGAGTTCCGACTGGAGTATTTGCAACATTTTTATTTGGATTTAATAATGAGTCAAATGCATAGTCATATACTGTTGTTTGCCCTGCTCCAAATTGAAATTCTCTTGATATTTCGTCAAAATTTCCAATTTGAGTCTCTGTATCTCCATCTAATATATCACCATCCTCTGCAGTTCCAAGCTTTAGTCCAAATTTGATTCCAGTTTTATTCTGAAGATTATATGAAAATTTATCAATTGAAAAATTATTTATATCGCCTATTCCTGGTATATTTTTTGGATCAAGACTTGATTCTATTCCGCTAAAGTTTATTCCAAAAAAATCAAAAGATTTCTCTCTTTTTCTTGGAACACCTGGAATTAGACCTGAGTCTGGGAATCTTCCAAGTAACATTGCAAGTATACATATCCTGACGTTTAAATAATGAATTTCTAATTTTAAAGAAGATATTCTATCATTAAACATCTTAAATAAGAAGTCTGGAACTATTGTTTTTTTTGTTTTCTCCTGATAATTGTAAAGAGCATTTAAAACAGACAACGGAGTCTTATTATATTGCGGAGGTCTTATCTCAAGATGTCCCTGAGTATTACAGAAGAACTCCATCATGGTAAGTCCTGCTGCCTCCTTACATCTTGTATATGTATCCATATAGCTTCCCTGAAATAACTTAAATCCTGATGTTTTTAAGTTTAATATATAAGCTTTTATATCTGGATTGATATCATACTGGTCTGAAACTATAAGCAGGTTTTGATCTCTATTTAGCCTTACATCTTCTATTCTTCTTGTCGCCGCAACCTTCATCATTGCTCTAGTCAAATCATGATTAGACTCTAGATTTCCATTATTTTTTATTGCCTTATTAACACCAAATATATTGAAATTTGTATTAAATAAATCCTCTGAACTTATTGCACCGCTTGAAGCTGTACCATATGATTCGCTAACCATATTTTGAATTGATATATTTATTGTCTCTAGCTCTGCACTCAATATTTGAATAATTGATGCAGAATTTTGATCACCTTTTAAAATTGCTATTTTCTTTTTTATTTCATTTTTTCTATTTCTTAATATACTTATTTTTGATCTATTTTCTTGTATTGTAAACGTATCTCCGCTAAGTCTTCCAATTGTCTGTTCAGACATTGTTATCATTCTGAATGGCTTAAAGTTTCCATAAAATGGATTTTGTTTCTTTATTGAATCCATAACAAATGATAGTGCATCACTTGGGCTAAAAGCATTATTCTGCCTCATTCCATTCATTGCATCTATTGCCTGCTGAGTAAATGTTTCTATATTATATGGCTGTCCTGTTATCATTACACTTATAACATTTGCAACATCTAGATTTGATACCACGCTATTTGTTACGGTAAAGCCGTATTGCTGTCTAGATGTTGCTGCGGTTGCAGCTGCAATATTTGCGTCTCCATCGCCACTTGGATTATATGGACTAGTTAGAGCAAGAACACCAGTTCTCCATCTATAGACAAGTCCAGATGGATGCTGAACAATTTTTGCTCCATACATTGAGCCTGGACCAGAGTATTGTCCTTGAAAAATGTTTGTTTCATTTGCATTTTGACCATTTAATAATCCAGAATCAAATGATAAAAGACCAGATTTTAATAGCCTTTTATTTTCAGATAAAAGTTCAAGATCTTGTCTTCTTAATGTTTCTGATGATGAAATTGTCTTTAAATCATATGGTGTTAAAGGATCTTCAAGTGGTGCTTTTGGATCCATTAGTCCTGGTTCTTCCATAAATCTTACATTTGTTAGCCAGCCCATATTATCTTGACAGCTTATACTTATATTAGATCTATCTGGAGAATAAGATTCAGAAACTCCTTTTACATAGCCGCCAAATACATGCTGCATTGTAAATGAGTTATTTGCATATTTTCTGAGACTCTTATATGTTTCACTTGATATATTTTGATTTGTATATAGTTTTCTTTCTGCCTCAAGCATTATATCATCTACTTCTAGGTAAGATGAGTCAAATTCATGCTCATTAAAATTATTGCCAAATACTGACTTATTACTTGCTATAAATATATGTACTCCATCGCCTACATTGACCATCCACTTTCCAAGATAGAAAGTTCTCATTCTATCTCTTATATAGTCTATATCAATTGTAGAATCTAGATTACCTAAGCCACCAAGCTCAAATGCAGAAGATACAGTAAGCATTGGATCAACATATTCTCCTCCAAGTCCAGAATATGCCAAATCATTTAATAGACCAAGCGCACCATATAGAGACTCTTCTATTGCTGCCTCAATATCATCTTCTATAATATTCATTATTCTATGAGGGTCCATAATTGATATTGATGCACCCTTTGAATCTGAATTAACACCAACAGAGGTGCTAAAGTTTGTAAATGTACAAAGCTCAATTACTCCTGTTCCAGGTCCTGTACCATAATTAGTTACATCATCTGGATCCACTACCCAAGTTGTTTTTGTGTTTGCGCTAGAGAATGCATTTCTTCTAATAATCTTTATAACGTCATCTATTGATGCGGCCATTCCAGCAGCAACACCAAAACTGCCAAGAAAAGAAAGTACCTGTGATGTATTTGAGGTGCCTGGAAGTTGCAGATATTTTGTTGACATAATTAGATCTGAAAGTAGTGAGAAATTAACATCTCCATACTCTTCATAAAACTTTTCTAATTTTGTAAGTGACTCATATGATCTAAGCTGTGCAACTTTCAAGGCAAACAATGCTTTGGTAGCCCTTAGTAACATTTTCTCCGTAGAATCCATCCACCTAAGATCATTTGTTGCCTTAAAGGTTGAAAAGGCCTTCTTTTTGATCAGAATGCTTGCAGTAGGATTTGATGCAACTATTGCTCTAGTCTTTTTTCTTGTTTCTGTTGCATTATTTTGATTTATAAAGAGAGATACACCAGACTCAACAAAATGAAGATCTGCTTTTCCTCTTACTACCTGATCAAGTGTTTTATCTATAGTGCCTTTTATATTTTGGAGTAATGGCTTATATGAGTATGACATTTAGTTTACCTATTTCCTTATCTTACTCCATCTTGACGTATTACTTGTGGATCCTGTTTCTTTTGATGTTCCAACCTGATCATCAGTAACTCTAGATATTGTTTTTGATGTATTTTCTGTTCCAGGACTTATCATAGGAAATGATGGATTATAGTTTAATCCATTTGGTCCAACCTTTGGCTTTTGGATTGGATTTCCTGCGCTATCATATGGATTTGTATGCCAAGGCATAAAGTTCTTTCTTTCTCCATATTCTTTTAATGATTTAAAACTAATTGTATAATCAAAATGTCCTGGACTATTTGCACTTTCTGTTACATTCATAGAGTCTATATACCCTCTATTTATTCTTCCTTGATAGTGCATTTCTAGAGATACTGCAAATGCAGAAAGTGTTGGCATTAGCGTTGTTTTTGAATTCTTATTATCTAGGCCTTCTCCAGTTACAGAGGCTCTAAAATAGTCCATTGTTTCAGAGACTCCGCTTGCAATCTCTGATATTGCCCCTCCAAATAGGACCTGGTCTATTGCTTCAAGTCTTGATGGCGTTGAATTTAAATATTGGTTATTTTCAGCTGCCTTATCAAGCAACTCTTGCTGTCTCTTTATGAGTGTTTTTTGAAATGATTTTTGCTCTGATTTATAAATATCATACAGTATATTTATTGCGTCAATACCACCGCTACCTGTGGTTCCGCTTATTGACATTGTGGTTATTTTATCTCCCCAATATTGAATGATAAAGCCACCAATTGTTTGTGATTCGGATATATTTTTTGTATAATTAGTTGTTATTGTGCTTGGATTTATATATAGAGGAACTACTCTGCTATTTCCAGCGGTAGAAAGTAGCAGAGATGACATACTGGTTGGTATTACAAACTTGATTGTTTCTCTTTTAAACATACTATCTAATTATATATTGATAGATTTATATTTTATTAATTACGAATATGAGCTATGTTTACTGTAAATCCAGATGCACTTAGAGCGCCTGATGTAACTTCTGCCCTCAAATCTTTTGGCGCAGTAAGAACCACATTTAGAGTTTTGGGGCTATTATCAAGATCTTTTGAAACGTTTTTGTTGCCAACTGTCTGTGAGCCTGGCTGACCAGGATCGGTTGGCTCTCCAGCTCCAGATTCTGCCTTTTTTGCTGCATCTCCTGCAACACCAACGAGCATGTCTAATGAGAGTTGTTTTGAGTCTCTTTTACCCTTTAATTCTTCGTTACCAGAATCTTCAATTAATTGATTTGATAAATCGCTTATTTCACTTATTAATTTCATAACCTGATCTTCCATCGGCTTTCCGTAACTTACTTTTGCTAAGTTTACCTGTTCCTGAAGAAGAATAAGCGATTTATCAATTGATTGAGATATCTTTTGCTGAACATCAAGTACTCTATCATTTCCTTTTATTGCATTTGAAATTTGCTCATCTATTTTTTGTACAAGCTCATCATCACCAGAGGCCATTGCTTCATCTTGCTGTTGCAAATATTCTAATACTCTACTTTGAGTTGTAATATCTGATATTCCATAAACAGATCCTAGCATCATCTGTTGCTGTGTAAATCTTGACTGAGTAGAGGCATCTCCTGCGGCAGCCTGATTTACATTTACTATCTCACCACCAGTTGTTGATGTTAGCATCTCTCTAATTCCAGAAGAAAGATTTCTTGCCAATTCAGCTTGAGAGCCAGGCTCCTGGTTTAACATCATTGCCTGCATTTGAATACTTGGATTCAAAACACCACCTGGACCACCCATCGCACCTTCAAATCCGCCCTTCATTGCAGTTACATAGGCAAGTGCTGGATTATTTACTATTCCTAATAACGACTTAGAAAATTCAGAAGAAAGATCTTTTGCCTGTTCTATACCAAGACCAACTTCTTTTACAGAATCTGCAAAACCCTTTAATATTGGACGGCCAAAATCCATAGTTGTTCCCATTCTTTGAAATCCGCCTACCACTCCCTCAAGTGATTGAGTTACTTCATCTAACCTAAGGCCTGTTTCCGATGAAAGCTCTTGCGCTCCAGCCATCATTTTCATTGAATCTTCAGTTGATAGGCCGGTTTTTCTTATCATATCAGCCATTTTTCTTGAATATTCAGAAACATCCATTCCCATTGCTTTTGCCTGTAGAGTCATCATCTGCACATTATTCATTCCCTGGCTAGATACATTTGATGCTCTAGATAATTCATCCATAGATATTCCTGCTGCTTGCAGATTTTGTACGGCTAACCTAAACTCTTCTCCACCAAAATATATGCCTGATTGTGCAAACTCAGAATTTGTTGCTATTAGATTTTGAAATGCTTTATTATTTTTCTCTGCTTGGTCAAAAGTCATTCCAAGTGCTGCAGCATATTTAAACTGTGTAGCTATATTCTCTCTTGTACCCTTGTCGGCACCATCGTATGCTTTTGCAAAATTTTCTGTTGCCTGTGCTGCAGTTTTTGCTAATTCAGCTGTTTTATCAAAGGCACCCAATATTGGATCAAGAATATTTCCTGCTATTGGAATTCCTTTTACTCCTGCTGCAAATTTTTCAAAAGAAGCTCTTGCAGACTCTATTGAGTCAATTAGTCCACCAAAAGAATTTGTATTTGATATAGACAGCTTTGAAAATGCCTCAAGACCTGTAGCAGCAGATCCTATTGCTCCAGAAAAGTTATTTGCACTACGAACGGCACTTTCCAATCCCCTTTCAAGTGCTGCATTTGCATCTTTTCCAGTTCTTATTGCTTCTTCATAATCCTTGATTGCATCTTTAAATCCTGCAACAAATTTACTTATATCTTGTGCGCTCATACTTTAAATATCATCCCTAATCAACTTATTTAAATTAATAGACCTAAGTGCAGAGTCATCTTCATTTATATTTGAGTTTGCCTCTCTTAATCTTTTAATTGCATCAATTAGTGGATTATTTTTAAATTCATTATTTCTTGCCGATTCTATAAATTCTTCTGCTTCCTTTATTGAATCTTCTTTCTGGCTTTCTCTAAACTCTTTTGCCTTCTTTACACCTTCGTAATTTGAAAATGCAGCATGATAATCAAGGTATGATAGGAATTTTTCAAGCTCTCTTTCTTTATCTTGAAGAATCATTAACGCGTACCATGACATTTGAATTGATGTTATTCCATTGAAAATAGGATCATCAACTCTGCATTTCCATATTTTGCAAAGCTCCCACCTTAGGTAGTGGTTGGAGCTTTTTATTATTTTTTTAGGTTTTCTTCCGTAAGAGACTTAGATGTTTCTTCTGTAAGTTTATCTACTTCAGAAAATAAATAATCAAATACAGATTGCTGAAGATTCATTACTATGCTTAGCCTTGAGGTTATGTTATCCTCTTCAACATAAGAAGATATATTTTTTCCGTTTATCTTTTTTATTGAAAGTGCTAAAATTGCTTTTTTAAAGAAAAAAACTCGCTCTACTTCTGGAAGTTTTATTGACTCTTTAAATATTTCATCTTGTTCTCTTGTAGATAGAGTTCCTATTGTAAATGAAAAATCTCCAAGCCTAACTTCTTTTGTACTTGCACCGAGAAATATAAGCTCTTCAAGTCCTTTTAATTCCTTTGGAACTGAAAAAGACTTCTTTTGTGCTTCTTCTGCCTCTTCAAATCTCTTATTTATTAGATTTGGATCTAAATTTGGATTTGACGAAACAGCATTTTTTAATGAACCAATATCATGTGAGGAAACTACTTTTGAACCAGGTCTCATTTGTAAAACTCCAAATACATTATACTAAAAAAATAAGCCGAACATTAAGTACGGCTTATTTTTAAATTAAATATATCTGCTAGTATGCTGCGCTGATTAGGCCTGGATAGTCTAGGGAGCCTCTTGTTCCATTTGCTCCAGAGTCTGCTGCAAGCTCTGCAATATCAAGCTGGGTACTTGGAATCTGTCTACCGCCGCCTGTACCCTGACTTAGTGCTATTGCCTCTCCGCCTCTTATTGTTGACACGTATTCGCAATCTACAGATGCGCTCTGTGATATTGTATAATCGTTTGCAGTGTAAGAGATTGAAAGATTGTTAAACCAGCAGTTGTGATAGGTTGTTATTATGGCATCATTTCCGGTTCCAGTGAACTGATCAATAACAACTATATCGAATGGAATTCTCTGTGATTGAAGATTTCTAAATCCACGAGAGAATGCTTCTGGTAGGGAAAGTCCATCAAAGTACATTCTGTCTATCTGCAAAGATACTTTTGTTGGTGACTGTGGAACTAGCTCTATAATGCCATCTGTTCCAACTTCATTGATTGGTTTAATTGATCTTTGCTGGGTCTCTCTGAATGACTGAATTGCGCCTACAGGCTCATTTTCAACCATGATTATGATCTGGGTAGAAAGTGAAGTCTTTGTAGTTGAGTCTAGATTAGATCCAGTTCTTGGATATGATGCCATTTAATTTATCTCCTAAAATTATACTATTCCAACTTCGATATCAATGAATACATAGTTGATTGGGTAACTTGGTGTAAAGCGGAGGTAAACGTTCCACTGTCTTGGATCTACCTTGTCTTTTTCAACCCTAATGTTCTTGAAGTCTGTTATTAGACCCTGAGAAACAAGTGCGCTCATGATGCTCTTAACTTTTGCGGTCATTAGACCCTGAGTATTTGCATCCTCAACGGTTCCTACGAATGACATCATTGAATCTCTAAGGACCTTCTTTACTCTGTCTCTAATGAAGATTATCGATATCTCTTCATCTTCGACAAATCCAGACTGGCTTGTTGTACGTCCTGCAAGAACCTTTCCGCCACCTGTTATTGGCTGAACTACTGTTGCGCCCTCTCCACCGAGCTGATCTAGTATCTGCTTGCGGAATACTCTGTCTCTTCCTATTGAGAAGCCTGTAAGCTCCTTAAAGGTTAGTGGTACGGCTACGTTCTGTGTTCCAGATAGATATCCTGCGGCTGCTGCAGCCATATAGAATCCGTTTACAAAGCTATTTGTTCCAGATACATTTCTTATTATCTGGTCTGGGTAGAAGAATACTGCTCTGTTGCTATTGTAGTTATCAGAAAGCTGGTAGTTTGCAAGATCTTCTGTATTTCCAGAGAGAACTTCGGATACATCATCGCCCTGAATTCCTTCAAGAACGCCTATATCCTCTATTGCTACTTCGGTCTGTCCAAGAAGAGCTGGAACAGTTAGGCCTCTTTGAGCACCAATGAGAGCAACTCTTTCTTTCTGATTTGCTATTGTACTCATTGTCTCACAGTGAGATACTGCTGCGCGGAAAATGCCTGAGATATTCTGAGTTGGGAGTGGAACTACAATCTGGCACTCTGAAGCTTCAATTGTCTCAAATGCCTCAAACCAATTTGTATCAAAGAATGATGCATCTTTTTCGTCAATGTATGAAACTCTAAGTCCATCGCCTGGCTTTAATGTCTTGCTATCAACGAGATCCTTGTGAAGTAGAATCTTTGTTGATAGGTCTGCTGTATTTGCTGAGTCTTTTACAAAAAATGATATATTTGTTGCATCATTACCAAGTGTATTGAATGAGCCGGTTGATGGAATCAAAGTGACGGTATTATCATTTATTACAGAGTCTATTGTAAATTCAACAACTCCAAGACCAGTAGAGCTTAAGAGATAATCACTTATATCATCTTTTGATGTTAATGTTGTTGTTGGGGTTTCAATTGACTGAATTACAATTGTTCTTTCACTACCAGGAATTGCATCTACAGCATCAAAATTTACTTCGTATGATGTAAATTGTCCAGATGATGTTATAAGCTCTGCACCCATACCCATTCCAGTAATTTCAACATCTGTGTTGACTACTGTATATGAATATGAATACTGTGGGCTTGTTATAAATGAAAGCTGTGCTGTCTCTGATTCAAACTGTGAGTTATAGAAATTAACCTTATTTGGGAAGATCTGTGTTTCTACTCCACCTCTGACTACAAAGAAGTTTACTCCAGTTGTGCCGTCTGGTCTACCTGCTCCAAGTCCAGATGCTGGCTTTGGAATTATGAATGAAAGATCGTCTACCTGACAGTCTGCAGAAACTCCTCCGCAAGCTGGGAAGCCTCCAATACCACGAGAATTCTTCTCTGTGTATAGTGTTGCAGATGATCTTCTTGGTACTGCTGGCTTGCACTGAATTGCCAATACTCCAGGTGCTCCATTCTCAAGGGCCATCTGTGCGCCAAGTGCCAATGTATTTGTTAGTGATGGTGTTCCATGTTTTGCAAATAGATCATTTGCACTTACAAAGTACTCTGCATCATTTATTGTTGTCTCTGGAATATAAAGTGCGGATAGTTTATCGCCCCTCTTTAATACTCTTGATCTTACATCAATAAAGAATTTATCACCAACTGCAAATGGAATGCTTGGCCCATCAAGTGATGATTCAAGTCCTTCTCTTATGCCAAATACAAGAATTCCATTTGTCTCTAGTAAGCTGAATGTGATATCGCCACCATCAACTGCAATTCCTGTTGATCCTGAGGATAATAGGTTTATTGGATATGCTGCACTAGTGTCGCCAAGTAAATGTACTCTTACTCTACGAGAAGATGTAACTGATTTAATTACATAATATCCTGGAGCTGGTCCACCGCAAAGAAGAAGTACCTTTCCAATGTCTCTGCTTGAGAAGTAGCCAGCTGTTACTGGTGTTCCTGCTGAATCATGTTGAACAGATACATCATCAATAAATATATCATTTGCTCTTATTGACCAAGCAACATTTGATAGTGAAGAGTCAAGAGTATCTGTCTCTACAACAATTGTTGTCTTTAAAGTGCCAGAATTATATGATAGTGATACAATTCTTAAACCATCATCTGGTGTGTAGCCATCTGCTGTAATGCAGAGGTAATCGCCAACAAGAACCTGTCCTGGTGAAACCAGGTCGTCATCAACCTGGAATCTATCGGTTGTTCCTGATGTTGCATCATTTGCGGAATCATATGCTGCAGATCCTAATCCATAGACTGAATCATCTGCAACAACATATGAGTCTGATGATATGGAATTTGTTCCAGGAATTGCACCATGTACTCTATTGAACATTGCTGGATTTGTTCCGTGGAAAAGTAGTGGTGCGCCAGCTGAGTCTTTTATTTGTCCTGAAACTGCACCAGATACTGTAAATGTTGAAAGTCCTGGTATTGGATTTCCTGCAGAATCTCTTACTACGGAAACACAACGAACTGTCCATCTTTCGGCTGGAGCATTGCTATCTACAATTGAGATTAGCTCATAAGAGCCACACTGCTCTTCGGCTATTGTTCCATTTCCTACATTTGTAGTTGCTGCTGAGTATCTTTTTCCGTTCTGATCGCCAATTGAAGCACCCTGAAGCTCAATACATCCAGTTTCTGGATCTATTCTATAGTCAAATTTGCCAGAAAAAGAGCTTTCATCAACGACGCTTTCTGTGCCGTAAAGCTCAGTTCCGTTTAGGAATAGTCTTGTTCTACCAACAACAACTGGTGATTCTGCAAGCTGAAAATACTTGCTGTCGCCATTGCCGGTTGGACTACAAGCAGAAGAGCCGTCCTGACCTTCGCCAAAAGCAGAGTCAACAATGACTTCTTCCTTTATACCTTCGCCCATAATGCATGCAACACGAAGACCGCCAGGAATTGAAACGCCACGAGTGACAACTCTATCTCTTGCAAATGTTCCGGGCTGTACGTAGCCGCTTATTCCTGGAATGTTAGCCATAATTAAAAACCTCCAAATCTAAAACCAATTAGACTAAATATTATTAGTAGTTTAAATTTCAGTTAGCTCCAAAATGTCACTATATCTTAATATCGTAGAATTAGCAGAACTGAGTCCTTTTTGAGAATCTGTTTTAACAGAATCAAAATAAAACATAATTTTCTCAATTACATTTTCAAGAGGAATTTCAACTCTCCATTCTGATAAACACCTTAAACTTATATTTTGTGAATAAACATAATCATTTGCATATGGCTCAGAGCTTTCTCCACCAATTGAAACACCCTGTATAAATAATCCAGATGCCCTAAGATCATTCCATAAAACATGCTGTAATGCTATAGATACAATATCTGTTAGCTCCTGAAGTTCGGATGAGCTTTCACAGTATATTGTTGCATCTATATTTAACTCCCACTTTCCAGCATAAACCTTATGTGTTGGAGTTGATATTTTTCTTCTTGCACCATATTGATTTTCAATATAGTCAGTTCTATATTTATATGTTCCTTCTTGATTAAAAGATATTGGCTTATATGATCCACCATTATGTTTTATTGTTATTGCTGGAAAAAACTTTATATCATATCTGAAGATATCTGATATAAGAATTCTCGTTGATTCATCTGTATCTAATGGCTTTCCGGTTAAATCTGGCGTAAGCGGAAAGCCATATTCATCATCTCTATATGTAAAAACAGAATCTCTTCTAAAAAGATCTCTTAGTGATTGAATTAGCAAATTTTTAGGCTGAACTACCGCAACATTCTGTATTATGTTGTTGTTTGCAAAGAAATCAGAGAAGACTCTATGGTCTCCGCTCGATCCTGTCCCCGGTAATGCCTGTTCTATTATTGCCATTCTTCTTTTCCCTCATATTTAAGGGCAAATAAACATAGTTATTTATATTAACTGATTGATTACAAAAATTTTTTATTTCAGAAATTATTCTATCAATCTCTTGCCTATCTTCTATATCAAGATTATTAATAGTTATAGTTTTCTTAAAAGTAAGCTCTATTGTTGTTAAATCTTCTTTTTTCTCTACAAGATCAGATGTAATTAGCTCTAGAGAACTTGAGTCATCAATAATGTTTATTTTTTCATTATTAAAATGCTCCCTTATAAATCCAAGCATTTTTGAAGAAAATACTTTTGATATTAAACTTTCACTGCCATCCTTCTTTATGGCCTTAATCATAAGCATTAGACTACCTCATAAGTTTTCATATCTTTTGATAATTCAAATTCTTTGTTTATTGTTTTTAATTTTGGATGAATCATCTCGATTGAGTATCTTCCGCTTGGAAGCTTGCACTCCCAATACCCATCTTTATCAGTTATAATATTTCTAATAAGATCATTTTCTTTGTCAAAAACATTTATCGTCATACCATCAACAGGCTTTCCTGACGCTGTCTTTATCTTGCTGAAAACCTTTATTGAGCCTAGTACAAGTTTGCCCGATACGCTTCGCGCAGGGCGCTTCTGCTGGTCATCAATTGGTCCTGGCATGGCCATTGGCCTCTGTATCTGCTCTTCACTCTCAGCGGCCTCCTGAGGCTGATTCTGTGGTATTATAGGAGCTGCCTGTGGCTGAGACTCTGTAGCTTTTATTTTATTTATTTTTGTATTTAATATTTTTAAATTTGTATCTAATACATCTATTTTATTCTCTATTTTTTTAAGAATAGATGGAAGTTCTAGAATTATCTCTAGAGCTGTTTTTTCAACCTCTGCCATTAAGCACCTTTTATAGTTCTGAGCGTACTACGTTCGATGCTTCTATTATACCAGAAGTGGTGAAACCTTGAGTTGCTGTTCTTAAAATTGATGATGTTGCCGATGGATTTGTCGGAACTACTCCAACGGCCATATTTGATGTAGCTATAATATTTCTAACATCTGGTGATGCAGATGGTGAGCTACTCTGCATTGGAAGCTCAACAATTATATTTTCTTTATACCCAGTTGCTCCGCTTTGATAAGCTCCCATTCTATGAAAGAAACAAGAAGAAATAAATATATTTGATATAGAAAGATTTATTGGAGATGTTTCTGTTCCAGGAGATGAGTTACTTGGTCTTCCACAAAATAAAAAATACTCTTTTATAGAATTATCTGTATCTCTTTCTGAAGTGCCATAGGCAGATATATTTTCAAATCTTAGTGTAAATGTTGGTGTTGTTCCAGATTCAAATGTACCCTGATATATACAGAATGCAGTTGAAGAACCTGATGGCATAGCTGATGATTCATACACAAGATCTTTAATAGTTACACCTCTTATTATTCCAAGAGAATAAGATCCGGTCAAACCTCCTATCGCTGGGCCATCTTGAACTACGAATATTGCAGTGTTTGGATCTGGAACGCTGGATGATGCTGGCGAAGATATATCAGAACCTCTTTTTAGTACAGTGTTTGCTCCAGAACCAATTATTGATATATCTTGCTTTATTGCTATTGGACTTGATATAGTATATTTTCCTTCTCTTATAAAAATAGATGGAATATAATTATCAAATACACTGGCCCTTCCATAGTTTATTGTATAGAATAATTGAGAATAATTTACTGCAGATTGTATATCTGTAAAGTGTGCAAGCGATGTTGATTTTCCAACTATAATTTGTGATGCGACCTTCATATCCAGATGGTTTATAAAGAATCTTAAGTCTGTAAAATCAGAATTTGAATCTAAAACTCCAAGATAAGCGACAGATCTGTGTAAGAATGGAGAAACGCCATATGATATGGTACCGCCAAATATAAAGTAAGCAATCTCTATCTCTCCATATTCATTTAATATTATATATGAAGTTTCAGACTTATATGTTTTTAATGTGGTAATTCCAGCAAATTCTTTTCTTATGCCATTTGCTATGTATGCACCAGGAGAAACATCAAAGGTTACATATGAACCATCAGTATCGGTACCGGTTAATACATTTCTTACTTCACAACCGGATATTATTCCTGCGGCTCTCAGCTCTCCCCTTGGTCCTTCGATATACTTCTCTACAAAACTTGGGCAAATTTGCTCAATGTCTATTGTTCCAAAGTTTCTTTTATCAATTATTGATGGAATACCTCCAGTCCCAGATGTTCCAAATATTCTTCCTGAACCATTTGAAAATAGACATCTTGATAGATGCAAAGTACTTTTTGATATTTCACTTTTTCCATAAATTGTACAACTCAAATCTGAAGATGGTGCAATAGTTGCTATAACCCTAATTACAACAAATGATGATCCATCTGGAGATTTTATTTTATATAAATCAGAGTGTTTTAATGTGGATGGTGAAATATAACCACTAACAAATACCATTTCTCCAGTTGATCCAAATGAATCTTCTAGATATGCCATTCCATCGGTATTTATTTTGAGAAAATATGTCTCTCCAGACAATATAAAGTCTTTTGATATATCAACAACTGATGCATAAAATCCAGATGAATATAATGCTCCACTTATTTCTAATCTTTTTGAATAAAATATTTGTGATGATTCTGTTGCAAATATATCAACCAACATAAATCCAGACAATTCATCTATTTCTTCAAAATTTAACTCTGATATTGGTGCCGATCCTCTTAATATAACGACTGATGAATTTGTTGGTAGAGTACCAGAGAATGAGAAACCTGATGGAGCATCAAGTAATGCTTCTGCAGCAGATAATGACTTTATTACAAATAATCCATCATCTAATATATCTGATGATCCGGTTATAACTACCAAATCTCCAACTCTTATATCTAAACTTAAAAAGTTATTTAATAATGAGGTTATTCTTGGTGATCCTGAACCAAACGCTACATCATCCTTTGATAAAACTATCTTTTGCTCAAGATCTCTAAATAATCTTCCATTTATAAAAGAAGAATTTCCATAAGATCCCTGCAAATTTACATCAATAAGGTGTGACAATCCCAATCCACTGGTTCCGTCGTTTGAACTGCCTGCAGATATTTTTATTGTTCTATTTTTTATGTCTCCAGAAAAATTTGGTAAAACGTGAGATATTGCAAATTCATATCCATAATTTGTTCTTAATTTATAGGCAAATGCGGACAAATGATTTAGCGCAAGTGATTCATTAATTTTTTCTATTACAGAATCTATTGATTGCTCTATTGATAAGGATGAGTTATAGCAAGATATTGTTATAGGGCTATAATCATCAATTGTTATATCAAATGAATCTGATGTTGTGGTAATTAGACTTGGCATAAATCCAAATGAAGTTATAGCTGCTGCATTTGGATTTGCAACAATTACGTCTGGAGTATTTGAATATGTATTTCTCAATCTATATGTTGAATTTAAGCCATTTGTATTTAGATTTTTAAAATTATTTTTTGTTATTTTTGCAGATGCAATCCCAGCAGAGTCACTATATAGTTTTCCATAAACAGAAACAGAAACTAATCCACCGCCTCCATCATCAACAACTTCATTTATATAAAAACTTTTATTATCACTATCAGACAAGGCTCCAGATATTGTTAATATATCAAATTTTGAAATATCTTTTATTATTACTGGTATTGAATCAAAAAATATTTCTGATACAGACGTTGTACTTGATGAAAATGAAATTATTGATTGCTCTACTATGGTTTCTTCAAATTTTGTTCCAGAGTATGCATCATAAGATTTGCCCCATTTTACTATACCATTCTTTGTTAAATTTGCTAAATTTTCAGCAATTGCCTCGGCATTTCCTCCGGCAATTTCCTCTACTGCACCCTGTACAGAGTTAGACAAAATTGCAGAAGACACATTTGAATTATCAAAATAAACTTGATTTGCAGAGTGTGAATTATTTGTTGAGTTTATCGATGTTCCATCATAATTAAAGTGATTTTCAACAATAGACTTTAATGTATTTTGTAAATTATCCCCAGAGAAAGTTTTTATTGCTTCACTTGATTCTATTTTTAATATAGATTCTGTTGTTATTGCTTTTGCTTTATGCCTATTTATTGCCTCAACTGATATGTGAGCAGATATTTTTGAAGCAAGAATATCAACTTCAGACTGTATTCCTGCTATAATTGATGCAACAGAAGATATCTGTGATTGAAGAACTGTTGTTGGAAAATTTAATTTTAATTTTTGCTCGCTTATTGCTGCTGCATCTGCAACCTGATCATCAAATATTGGACCAGATACTATACCGGCCTTATCAACAGCTTCTTTTTTTAGATTTCCAGAAGAATCAATTACACCAGATATTCTTTGGCCTACAGTCTGTCCTACATCACCCTGAGGATTTATGCCTAGTGTTTTTTCAATCTGAATAATTGCTGAGCGTAAGGAATTAACAATATCAGATGTTATTTCTGTTATGTTATCCCTTACGATTGGAACTTCTGAAGGTGTATCTATTTGATTTGGGTATTTTGATTTCATTATGATATTCCAATTAGCTCAAAAAGATTATTAGATTCAAATGTAAGTCTAACTCTATCAAATGATTGGCTTCCCAATGCAGTATTTTCTATAACTATAAAATGTGAATAATTATCATCTGGTTTATAACTATAATTTATTGAATAAGAAAATCCACTTTTTACAGCTGGTAAAGATAAAAATACAACTTCTAAAGTTTGGTTATTTCTATATACTCTATATAAAGATATATTTACATTTATATACGTTGAAGAAGAATCAAGTACTACTGTTATTGTTTTTAACTTTTGATTTTTATAAATTTCAACTGGAACTGATAAAAACCCTCCAGATGCAAGTTGAACAGATGGCACCTGAAATGCTCCTGAAAGAAGGTTAAAGTCAATTCTTGTTGAGGATGATGATAACATTATAAATGGATCTGCTGCAGAAATTTTTGATGCAGATGATCCTGGATCATAGGGTATTTGTCCTGAATAAATCCAAAATGTTTTTTCAAAAGTTTTTGTTGAATTAAAATAATAATTATCTGATATTATATTTCCAGAGATTGTTGCGTTTCCACCAACAATTATGTTGGAAGCAATTCTATCTGAATATGCATAATTTGGAGTAACGTTTCCTATTGACCAAACCGTATTTGCAGAAGGGTACATTGCAACGTCTGAAAATGATGGTGTAACAATTCCGCTTGATGATAATGTAAAACTATTGCTTATTGTAATATTTTTATATCTCATTGGGGATGATAATGGAGATTGCGCAAGATAAACTCTTCCGCTATTTAAAAACCTACAATTATTTATAAATATATTTCCTTTTGACCTTGTATTATTATCAACTTCATAAAAGAATGGTCCGGAATAATCTGATATTATAAAGATTGTTTTTAATAAAGTAGAGGTAACTAATTTTTCAAATGTTATATTTTCAATATTTAATTTAAATGTTAAATTATTTGTACCATCATTATTTACCAAGTCTATTCCAAGAATTCCAGTTTCTTTAAGATAGAGATTTGAGATATTTATTATTCCATAATTAAATCTATTGTGAAAATATGATGCTGATGATCCTGACGTATTAAAACCATCTCCAACAATCATAAATCCACTTGTTAAATTAAATTCTCCATCGGATGCATTTAATTTATAGACGGCCTCAACTATTGAAGAATCTCCCTCTCCTTTTATTGAGATTGGAAAATCTAAAAATAATCCATTTTTTATTATGTTATTATGATAGGATATTCTTTCATTTGTACCGGGTGTATCAATTGATGCAAACCATGCTAGCAAAGATAGACTTGTACTATCAGTTATAGTTACTTTGTGCAAACCAGACTTTAAATGAACTTCTGGTATACCTGCTTTTGGAAATATTTCTGAAAATCTTTTTGCATATTTTATTGCATCAGGAATGTTTGTAAAATGACCCATTCCTGGCTGAGGACTTACGGTTATTGAATTTAATAACTTTAAGTCAAGATTATTTATAAATAATCTTTGATCTATTATGTCATAATATGTTGTTCTATTTTCTATCGTTGCAAGTAAAAGGACTTTCTCTTCAGACCAAGGATAAAGACATATTGGATCCGGTCCTGAGAATACAAAATTTCCGTTATAATCTACTCCAACATAAACTTTGTCATTTTCAGAAAGTCCTGAGTTAATTCCAGAATTAAAGTTTTCTACTGCAGAAACTTCAAATCTTTTTCCTTCAACATAACAAATTCCCGCCTCTATCGATACTATATAATTTCCTGATGAATATCCATCCAGATCTAGACCGGCAGATACCTTTAATCCGCTGACAACTCCAGATGATCTAAGCTCCATTATTGGAAGCTCTGTTAGCGTTGCCTTAAGTGCAGTAGATATATCCTTTTCTTCAATATTTCCTATATTTAATTTTGAAACTGATAGACTACCATTTATTCCGCCATCAAATTTTCCTAAGTTATTTGTATAATGAATATTTGAAATTACAAGATTATTTTCTCTATTTATTTTTGAATTTAAGAAAATTGTCTTTGAAAAAGATCCTCCTACGCTATCAGCATAATTATATAGCGCTGCAGCGTCAGGTATAAATACCTCACATTCAAAATTTCCAAGATTTGATTGGATTTTTATATAATTATTATCTCCAACTATTTTTTTCTTATTTTCATATTCATCTAACCAAACATAAGTTGTCAAATCTGATGTTATTTTTTCAAAATTTATTTGAAAAGAGGTTAGGCTACTATTATTTTTAAAATCTAAAATTTGATAAA
>Ga0114979_10000633_pt1 | contig 23087 bp, 23 predicted proteins | sample S_140625_EF_Meta_FD_87315 | JGI IMG/M metagenome (GOLD analysis project Ga0114979, IMG submission 87315) | Freshwater microbial communities from Lake Simoncouche, Canada to study carbon cycling - S_140625_EF_MetaG | ecosystem: Environmental > Aquatic > Freshwater > Lake | place: Lake...
CCTGTGTCGCGCTGCTTGGCACTCACGATGCCAGCGGTGACGGTGTTGTCTAGCCCAAAAGGCGAACCAATGGCCATGACCCACTCGCCGACTTTGAGGCGATTGACTTCGCCAATCTTGACGGCGGGCAAGCCTGTGGCTTCAATTTTCACCACAGCCACATCTGTGCGCTTATCAAGCCCCACGAGACGGGCTTTGAACTCGCGTTTGTCGGGCAAGGTCACCAACACTTGATCCGCACCATCGACCACATGGGCATTCGTCATCACAAAACCATCGGCTGACAAAATAAAGCCAGAGCCCACCCCTCTGGGTTGCTCCTCCTGCTGCCCACGCCGTTGCTGACGTGGTGCATTGGGCGAGGGCATGGGCACGCCAAAAAAGCGCCGAAAGAACTCTTGCATCTCGGCATCAGGTTCGCTGCTTTGTGCGTCACGCGGACTTGTTTTTTCTAGGGTGCGAATGTTCACCACAGACGGCCCGACTTGCTCCACCAACTCCGTGAAGTCCGGCAGCCCCTTCACAACCTGAGCCGAGGCGGGTTGCACCCAGGCGACCGATAGACCCGTCACCCATAGCGAAGCGCAGAGCAAGCCCACCGAGATCGAGTGGTTGCCTAAAAATCGACGTGACATAGTTCTCCTTCAATACAGATCGTTGCGCTGGTAAGCAGCGCGTCGTACATCTTGCCAACGGTGGCTTGAGGCCTGGCTGTCCAACCACAACCAAACCGACTTGGCACGCAGTGTGTCAGATGCGGGCTGCCATCGCAAAAGCAAGGCTTTTTGCGCATCCCAGGCCACGCGCACCTCCCCCGTGGCTTCATTCAGACCCGCAACAGGGCCGTGCAAGCGCCAGACTTGCCCGTCCCATGTGAGCACACCCGACAGCCGCCCTGCTAACCACCCCCAAATAGCGCCCAACAGCGCAGCGACTAAGGCGGCATACCAAGCCGCGCTGAGGCCTTGACTGGACACCCACACCCCCAACACGACCGTCGTGAGCATGACCCATAAACCCCATACCCAGCGCTGAAAAGCACAACGCCCCACCGGGTAAGCAACCGATGGGGCGTTGTCCATGTCTAGAAGCCTCAGATGCGCTTGAAGACCAAAGCGCCGTTGGTGCCGCCAAATCCAAAGTTGTTTTTGAGGGCCACATCAATTTTCATGTCACGCGCGGTGTTGGCGCAGTAATCCAAGTCGCACTCGGGATCTGGGTTGGCCAGGTTGATGGTAGGCGGGCTCTTTTGTTGGTGGATAGCCAGCACGGTGAACACGCTCTCAATGCCACCTGCCCCCCCCAACAAGTGGCCCGTCATCGACTTGGTGGAGTTGACCACGGTCTTTTTGGCATGGTCGCCCAAGGCCGCTTTGATGGCGTTGGTTTCATTCACATCCCCCAAAGGGGTGGAGGTGCCGTGCGCATTCAAATAGTCCACTTGATCGGCATTCACACCCGCATTGCGCAGCGCGCTGAGCATGGCGCGACGAGGGCCGTCCATATTGGGTGCGGTCATATGGCCGGCATCAGCACTTAAGCCGTAACCGCCCAATTCGGCATAAATTTTGGCGCCGCGTTTTTTGGCGTGCTCATACTCTTCAAGCACCAACACACCCGCGCCTTCACCCAAGACAAAACCATCACGATCACGGTCCCAAGGACGCGACGCTGCAGTGGGGTCGTCGTTGCGGGTTGACAAAGCGCGCATAGACGCAAAGCCGCCCACGCCCAAGGGGGAAATACACCCTTCAGAACCACCAGCAATCATCACGTCGGCATCGCCGTACTCAATGTGACGACCGGCCTCGCCGATGCTGTGCAGGCCCGTGGTACAGGCTGTGACCACGGCCAAGTTTGGGCCTTTGAAGCCGTAACGCATAGACACGTGACCAGAAATCATGTTGATGATGGACGCTGGCACAAAGAAGGGCGAAATACGGCGAGGCCCCTTGGCCAACATTTCGTCGTGCATGCTTTCGATCAGCGGCAAACCGCCAATGCCAGAACCAATCACGACGCCAATGCGCGTCGCTTCTTCTTCACTCAGGGCTTCGCCAGTGGCTAAGCCTGAGTCTTGAACCGCTTGAACAGCTGCCGCAATGCCGTAGTGAATGAACTTGTCCATGGCACGCGCCTCTTTCGGCGCGATATAACTGTCAAGGTCTAAATCTTTCACTTCACCAGCGAAGTGGCAATTGATGCCCGACGCGTCGAAACGCGTGATGTTGGCGATGCCAGATTTGCCAGCTAAAAGATTGGCCCAAGCGTCAGCCACCGTATTGCCCACGGGACTGATACAACCTAGGCCGGTCACGACGACGCGACGACGGCTCATGCGGTGTTTCCTAGTGGTTAGGCTTTTTTGTGGGCCAACGCGTAATCAATCGCGTTTTGCACGGTGTTGATTTTTTCAGCATCTTCGTCAGGAATCTCAATTCCAAACTCATCTTCCAATGCCATCACCAATTCCACTGTGTCCAAGGAGTCGGCACCTAAATCAGCCACAAAGGCTTTTTCGTTGGTCACTTGTGACTCTTCAACGCCGAGTTGTTCAGCAATGATTTTTTTGACACGTGTTTCGATATCGCTCATGGATTCCCTCTAAGGGTTGTGAATAAGACCGCTATTTTAACCGGACGGACTGACCGTATGAATTCTGTATGTGTTCTTTTGATTGGCAGGCTTTAAGCCATGAACATGCCGCCGTTGACATGCAACTCTTGGCCTGTCACATAACTGGCGTGTGCACCTGCCAAATAGGCCACGGCATGCGCAATATCCGCTGGCTTGCCAAGGTGCCCCAAGGGAATTTGACCCAACAAGGCCTTTTGTTGTTCCTCGGGCAATGACGCCGTCATATCGGTTTCAATGAATCCAGGGGCCACACAGTTGACCGTGATGCCTCGACTGCCCAACTCACGGGCCAAGGCGCGCGTCATGCCCGCCACGCCCGCCTTGGCGGCTGCGTAATTGGCTTGGCCCGCATTGCCCGAAGCGCCCACCACACTGGTGATGCTGATGATGCGGCCATAGCGCTGCTTCATCATGGGGCGAATCACTGCACGCGAGACGCGAAACACGGCTTTGAGGTTGGTGTCGAGCACGGCGTCCCAATCGTCGTCCTTCATGCGCATGGCCAAGGTGTCGCGGGTGATGCCCGCGTTATTCACCAACACATGCAAAGCGCCATGGTCTTTGGTGATTTGCTCAATCAAGGCCTCCACCGCAGCGCCTTCGTTGACATTGAGTTGAGCCCCATGGCAGCCAGCATGGGCTGACAAAGCTTGGGTGATTTTGGCGGCGCCGTCGTCCGAGGTGGCCGTGCCGATCACCAAATAGCCTTGTTGCGCTAACTCTTGGGCAATGGCTGCGCCGATGCCGCGCGATGCGCCCGTCACCAAGGCGATGTGTTGTTTGTCTTTGCTCATAGTTCTCTCTATTGATTAGGACAAGGCCGCTTTGACGTCAGCCAAGCTGGCTGGGTCAAACAATGGCAAGCCTGTGAGTTCGGCATCGATGCGCTTGACCATGCCAGCCAGGACTTTGCCCGGGCCGCACTCCACCAAAGTGCTCACGCCACGCGTCTTGATGGCAGCCACGCATTCCACCCAGCGCACGGGGCCAAAGGCTTGTCGATACAAGGCGTCGCGTATGCGTTGCGCATCGGTTTCGACCAACACGTCGATGTTATTTACAACTGGAATTTGTGGCGTGGCAAAGGCAGTCGCCGCCAATTTTTTCTTCAACCGCTCCGCTGCTGGCTTCATCAAGCTCGAGTGAAAAGGCGCCGACACAGGCAAAGGCAAGGCGCGTTTGGCCCCATTGGCTTTGAGCACTTCACAGGCTTTTTCGACGGCTGCTTTGCTGCCAGCAATCACGGTTTGACCCGGGTCGTTGAAATTCACCGCCTCCACCACCTCGGCAGAACCGGCACCAAACGTGGCTTGTGCTTCAGCACAACCCGCCATCACTTGGTCTGCCGTCATGCCCAAAATAGCCGCCATCGCGCCGGTGCCCACGGGCACCGCGTCTTGCATGGCTTGGGCACGAAAGCGCACCAGCGGCGCAGCTTGGGCCAGCGTCAACACGCCAGCCGCCACCAAAGCTGAATACTCGCCCAAGGAGTGACCCGCCACCACCGAGGGCACAGCGCCGCCTTCTGACAACCAAGCGCGATAAGCCGCCACGGCAGACACCAACATCACGGGCTGTGTGTTGGTGGTCAAGCCCAAAGCTTCTTTGGGGCCTTCGTGGATGAGCTTGGCCATGTCTTCGCCCATGGCATCTGACGCCTCGATCAAGGTTTGCGCGACCGCAGGATGGTCACCCCACGCGTCGAGCATGCCGACGGATTGCGAGCCTTGACCAGGAAATACAAAAGCAAATGAAGTCATAGCGTGTCTAAAAGTGTGTCACAACAAGTCTTGCGCGGGCTTACAACTTGAGCAGCACCGCGCCCCAAGTGAAGCCACCGCCCACGCCTTCGAGCATGAGGGTTTGACCTTGTTTCACCTGGCCTGAACGCACCGCGTGATCGAGGGCCAGTGGAATCGATGCGGCCGAAGTGTTGCCATGGTCGTGCACCGTCAAAACGACTTTGTCCATGGGCAGCTTGAGTTTTTTGGCAGTGCTTTGAATGATGCGGATATTGGCTTGGTGCGGCACCAACCAATCGATATCGGCTTCCGTCAAACCTGCCTTGTCGAGCACTGTGCGCGCCGCGCCTTCAAGCAAGCCCACGGCCAGTTTGAAGACCGCTTGACCATCCATCTTGAGCACAGGATCGCCCAAAATCTGGCCGTTACACACATGGCCTGGCACACACAAAATGCCCGCATGTTTGCCATCGGCGTGAATGTCGGTGGCCAAAATACCAGGCGACTCAGACGCTTCCAACACCACAGCGCCAGCCCCGTCACCAAACAGCACACAGGTGGTGCGGTCTTGAAAGTCGAGCAAGCGAGAGAAGATTTCCGAACCCACCACCAAGGCCCGTTTGGCGTTGCCTGCACGAATCATGGCGTCGGCCACGGTCAGCGCATAAATAAAGCCACTACACACCGCTTGCACATCAAACGCTGGCGCGCCCGCAATGCCAGCGGCTGGGTCATCCATCTGCGCCAATTTGTGCTGCAGTAGGGCAGCCGTGGAAGGGAACACCATGTCGGGCGTCGACGTCGCGACGATGATGAGGTCAATGTCTTGCGGGCGTCGACCCGCAGCAGATAAAGCTTGCTTGCAAGCCTCAAATGCCAAGTCACTGCTGTGGACGTCGGAAGCGGCAAAGTGGCGGGCACGAATGCCCGTGCGCTCAACAATCCATTCGTCAGAGCTTTCCACACCTTGTGCGGCGAGTTCTGCGACCAAGTCTGCGTTGGTCAACCGGCGGGGAGGTAAAAAACTTCCGGTGCCAGTGATTCGGGAGAAAAGGGTCATTAATCTGTTGGCTCAGGCCGAAGCGTCGGATTGCCCCATGGCTAACAAGGGAGCCGCATGGGCAATTCGAGAACGCACACGTTCGAGCAAGTTATGGTGAGCTGCATCATACGCGCGGTCTAAAGCAGTACCAAAGGCCACATCATCTGCTGAGCCATGGCTTTTGAAAACGATACCGTTGAGACCCAACAAGGCTGCACCGTTGTAGCGGCGGTGATCGACCCTGTTTTTAAAGTCTGATAACACTGGATAAGCGAAGATACCCGTAATTTTCGTGAAGATATTGTGTTTAAACGAGTTTTTCAGTGTTTCGCTGATCTTGAACGCCAAGCCTTCGCTGGCTTTCAAGGCCACATTGCCCACAAAACCGTCACAGACAATTAAATTCACCACACCTTGATAAATATCCGTGCCCTCGACATTGCCCACAAAGTTCAAATCGCCAGATTTAGCTGCATTTCGCAACAAATCAGCAGTTTTTTTGATCACTTCGCTGCCTTTGATGTCTTCTTCGCCAATATTGAGCAGGCCAACGGTCGGATTGTCAATGTTGTCAAGCACCGACACCAACGCGGAACCCATGACCGCAAACTGCAACAAATGCTCGGGCGTGCAATCCACGTTGGCTCCCAGATCCAGCATGGTGCTGCCCCCACCTTTGAAGTCGGGCATGCGACCCGCAATGGCAGGACGGTCAATACCGTCAATGGTTTTTAGAAGATAGCGTGAGATCGCCATCAAAGCGCCCGTGTTGCCAGCAGATACCACCGCTTGCGCGGCACCGCTTTTGACTTGCTCAATTGCCACGCGCATGGACGAGTCTTTTTTGCGACGCAAGGCAACCTCAATGGGGTCATCCATGGCCACCACCTCAGAAGCTGCAACCACTTGCGCACGTGGGTGCGTGAATGACGACAGCGCATCAGGCCGCCCAACCAACAACAAATGTGTGTCGGGGTGTGTGTCTAAGAAACGGCGACAGGCCACCAGCGTGACACGTGGGCCATGGTCGCCTCCCATGCAATCAACAGCAAGAGTGATCATGCAGGTTTCTTTTCGTCAAAAAAACAAAAGCCCGAGGCGCCAAAGACAGCCACGGGCCTATGAAGTAGGAACGGATTAAGCTTCAGACTTGGTCTTCAACACCTTACGACCACGGTAAAAACCAGTGGGGCTGATGTGATGACGCAAGTGAATCTCACCCGTTGTAGGCTCAACGGCGGTGCCTGGGGCTGTCAACGCTGTGTGCGAGTTGTGCATGCCGCGCTTAGAAGGAGATTTTTTGTTTTGTTGGACAGCCATGATCGGCTCCTGAAACGAATTGGGTTAATCATTGGGCCACAAGCCAACCAAGGTCAGCGTGACACGAAGCCCATGATTATAGCCCAACTGCCCCAGTCTCAATGCTTTCGCGTTTTGAGCGACGCCAGCACGGCAAATGGATTGGGTTTGACCTCGGCCAAGATCGCCGCCTCTTCTGCCGAAGTTGGTGCCTGCTCACTTAAACAAGCCTCATGCATGGGCACCAAGGGCAAGCTCATGAGCAACTCATCCTCAATCAAGGCCATCAAATCGAAGCTATCTTCTAGGACCAACAGGTCTTCTTCAGATGTGTCGTCTTCAGCCAAAGCTGTCGCCTCATCGGCCACAAAGCGGAAATCTTGCTCAATCATCAACGCCACAGGCACGGGATGCATACAGCGCTGGCAAGTCAGGGGCGCCGTGGCTTGGGCTTCTAGATGCAACCAAATCGCATCTTGACCCTTTTGATCTTTCAGGGTGGCACCTTGGGCTGACCATGACACCTGCCCCACCAATTCACCCAAGCAGTCCTCGGCCAAGCGCTCAAACTCAGCCATAGGGGTGTCGCCCTCTAAATGCATTTGCGCTTTGGCAAAGGCTTTGATATCCAGGCTATGAAGGTTCTTGGGTTTTTGCATGCACGCCAGTGTAAGAGAATCCACCCATGCCTCAGCTCTCACCTGCCCTGATATTGGGCTCTACCTCTCGTTACCGCCGCGAACTGCTTGAGCGCTTGCGCGTGCCTTTTGATGTCGTCAGCCCAGAGGTGGACGAGACACCTATGGCGGGCGAAACCCCGCCAGCCCTTGCCACCCGCTTGGCCTTGGCCAAAGCCCGGGCCGTGGCCGCCTTGCACCCAAGCGCGGTCGTGATTGGGTCAGACCAAGTGGCGGACCTGCATGGCGAGCCGCTCGGCAAGCCTGGCAGCTTTGAGCGCGCGCTGTTGCAGCTGCAACGCATGCGCGGCCAAACCGTGGTGTTTCAAACGGCCGTGTCAGTGGTTTGCCTGGCTCGCCAGTTTGAGCAAACCGAACTCGCTCAAATCAAGGTACGTTTTCGCAACCTGAGTGATGCCGAAATTGAAGCCTATCTGCACGCCGAAGAGCCCTATGACTGTGCAGGCAGCGCCAAAAGCGAAGGCCTGGGGATTGCCTTGCTCGACGCGATTGACAACGACGACCCCACCGCCCTGATTGGTCTGCCCTTGATTCGCACCGCTCGCCTGTTACGCGCCGCGGGCATTGACCTGCTGGGAGCCATGACAGCATGACCGCAGCCAAGTCAAAAGGCACCCTCTACTTGGTGCCCACGCCGCTGGACTTTGGTTGCGACACCCCAACCCCCATCACCCATGTGCTGCCGCAAGAAACCCTGCGCGTGGCCGCGGGCGTGACGCACTGGATCACCGAAAACGCCAAAAGCACCCGCGCCTTTTTGAAGCGCGTTGACGCGCATGTGCCGCTGGCGCAAACCATCCAAGACAACACCATCACCGAGCTGCCCCGTGCGGTGCACAAAAAAGGCGACCACGCGGGTGAGTTTGATGCCAAGCCCATGCTCCAAGCGGCACTTGCGGGCCATGATGTGGGCTTGGTCAGTGAGGCAGGCATGCCTGCCGTGGCCGACCCCGGCGCTTCGGTGGTGCGTGCAGCGCACGAGTTGGGCATTCGGGTGGTGCCGCTGGTCGGCCCCGTGTCGCTGCTGCTGGCCTTGGCCGCCAGTGGCTTGAACGGCCAAAACTTTGCCTTTGTAGGCTATTTGCCGCAAGACAACGTCGCACGCACCCAGCGTTTGCGCGAGCTCGAAGGCCTCACGGCCAAACTCGGCCAAACCCAACTATTTATTGAAACGCCTTACCGCAACCAAGCCCTGTGGGAAGCCTTGGTCAATGGCCTGCAAGGCCAAACCCGCCTAGCCCGCGCCAGCGGTTTGACTTTGAGCAGCATGCAGGTGCAATGCAAAACTGTCCAAGCTTGGCGCAGCGGTGGTCAGGTGCAAATTTCGGGTGAGCCCACCGTATTTTTAATAGGGAAATAGAAAGCTCAGCTCAGCGCACCGCAGGCATGACTTGCAAGGCCCGCACCGCGCCCTCGCCTATGGCGGCACCAAAGCGCTTGGCCAATCGCTCAGCCACGTTGTCATGGCGGGTGTAATCGATGATTTCCTCCGCCTTCACAATCTCACGGGCCACATAGTCCAAATTACCCAGGCCATCGGCCAAACCAAGGTTGACGGCTTGCTCACCGCTCCAAAACAAACCGCTGAACAACTCAGGCGTTTCTTTCAAGCGTTGGCCACGCCCCTCTCGCACCACTTGGATGAACTGCTTGTGGATTTGATCCAGCAGCGTTTGGGCATGCGTGCGTTGGTTTTTGGTTTGAGGACTGAAGGGGTCCAAAAAGCCTTTGTTGACGCCCGCCGTCATCAAGCGTCGCTCCACGCCCAACTTGTCCATCAAACCGGTGAAGCCAAAACCATCCATCAACACACCAATGCTGCCCACGATGCTGGCCTTGTCCACATAGATTTCATCCGCGGCCACCGCGATGTAATAGGCCGCTGAAGCGCAGGACTCCTCCACCACGGCATAAACAGGTTTTTTATGCTTGGCTTTCAAGCGGCGGATCTCATCGTTGATGATGCCCGCTTGCACCGGGCTTCCACCCGGCGAATTGATTTGCAACACCACCGCCTGCGAGCCCTCGTCCTCAAAAGCCGCGCGCAAAGCAGTCACCACAAACTCAGCACTGGCCTCGGCCCCATCGGCAATCTCGCCTTTGATGGACACCACAGCGGTATGGGGCTGGCTCGGGTTGGCACCCGTCACCCCACCTTTGTGCATGCCCGTCCAGAGCAAAGCCCCCACCAACGACAGCCAAGCAAAACGAAAAAAGATCCGCCAACGGCGGCTGGCCCGCTGCTCAGCCAAGGTGGCAAAAGCCAGGCGCTCTAAGGTGTCGCGCTCCCACACCGTCTTGTGGCTAGGTTTTTCGGGGATTTCGTGAGGTTCAAACATGTCAAATGGTTTTCGCAAATTATTCTAAAAACTCAAAAGGTTTCAAGTTGTACGCAGTATGCCAGTGGACCACGCCGTCCACGTCGCTGAGGATAATTTTGACCAGCCCACCTCGACAGGGCCCGCCCGCGCAGGCGCCTGTGTCGGGTGCGTACTCTGCCCCATGCGTGGCGCACAAGAGCCAGCGGCCTGACGCATCAAAAAACTGGTCGGGCCGAATGTCCATCTCCATGGCCACATGGCTGCAACGGTTGAGGTAAGCGTGGGGCTGGCCTTCAAAACGAATGGCAAAAGCGCGGCAAGTTTGGCCCGCATACACCACATCAAATGGCACGGCGCTGCCGCCCTCGGCCAAATCGGCGCTGTTGCAAAGTGGGATGATTTGCGAAGCGAGGTCAGTCATGGCGATCAAGCGTTGGTCAACAACCAGTCGTGCAACTCCTTGACAGAGTGCGCGATGAAGCGTGGGTTCAAGGGTTCAAATTGGCCATGGTCATGCGCGCCATAGCTCACACCCAGACTGGCGCAGCCAGCGTTCACGGCCATCTGAAGATCGTGCGTGGTGTCGCCAATCATCAAGGTGCGCTCGGGCTCGACGCCGAACTCACGCATCAACTCCAGCAGCATGCGCGGATGGGGCTTGCCCGCCGTTTCGTCGGCCGTGCGCGAGGCGTCAAACACGCCTTTGAGCGCCGCCGTGTGCAAGGCGTCATCTAGGCCACGGCGGCTTTTGCCAGTGGCCACGGCCAACCAATGGTGGCGCTCACGCAAGGCAGCCAACAAAGGCAAGACGCCCTCAAACAAAGCGATGTCGTTGGCATGCAACATGTAATGAAAGCGGTAACGCTCACCCAGCAGCGGGTATTTGTCTTGCGGCACATCGGGCGCGGCATGGGCCAGCGCAGACATGAGCGCCATGCCAATCACATACGACGCGGCTTCGTCCGTGGGCTTGGCCCCGCCCACATCCACCACCGCAGCTTGAATGCAGCGGGTGATGATTTGCGTGGAGTCAAACAGCGTGCCATCCCAATCGAAGGCAATCAAATCAAACTTGCGCGGGCGTGGGGTCATACGTCGAGATGCGGTTGAAGAATGGGCGGCTGGATACCGTCGACAAAGTTTTTCAGCTCTGCTGGCAGCGGGGCTTGCAAACTCACTGGACGATGACTTTGTGGGTGTTGAAACTTGAGCTGCCAGGCGTGCAAAAACATGCGCTTGAGGCCCATTTTGTGCAGCAGCTTGTTGTGCTCGAAGTCCCCATACTTGTCGTCACCCGCAATCGGGTGGCCTTGGCTGGCCAAGTGCACGCGGATTTGGTGGGTGCGCCCGGTTTTGATGGTCACTTCGAGCAAGGTGTAGGGGCCGACTGTGCGGGCCACACGCACCAAGGTGATGGAGCGCATGCCATTGGGGTCGTCTTTCTCCACCACTTTGACGCGGCGCTCGCCCTCGCCCACCCCGTTGTCGAGGGTGTATTTGAACAAAGGCGAGTCAATCACCTTTTTGTTGGACGGCCACAAACCCAGGACCAAGGCCAAATAGGTTTTGCCTGTTTCACGGTCGCGAAATTGGTCCTGCAATTGTTTCAGCGCACTGCGCTTTTTAGCCACCAACAGCACGCCCGAGGTTTCGCGGTCGAGGCGATGCACCAGTTCGAGGTTGGCCAAGGCAGGTCGGGCGCGGCGCAGTTGCTCAATCACGCCAAAACTCACGCCGCTGCCCCCGTGCACGGCCACGCCGGCGGGTTTGTCGATGGCCATCAAAGCCTCGTCTTCCATCAGCACAGGAAACTCACGGGCTGGGGCGGGTGCATCGGCCTTGGCCTGCACTTGGGCCGAAATGCGCACAGGCGGCAAACGCACCAAATCGCCCGTCGCCACGCGCTGATCCGCCGAAACGCGGCCTTTGTTGAGCCGCACCTCGCCCGAGCGAATGATGCGGTAGACGTGGGTTTTGGGCACACCCTTGAGGTGGCGCATGAGGAAATTGTCAAGACGTTGGCCGTCCGAGTCTTCATCGACCGTCAGTGTTTTTACCGAGGGGGCGGGGATTGGGGCCGAAGCCCCTATAATGTGATTCACCAGCGTTTTGCTCTAAGTGCTTGATTTAACACAGATTAGACCATGTACTGACGAACGCGGTAAGGTCGATGCCCCTTTTGTGCCCGAGACGCAGACCCAGTACCCAAGAGACTGCGTGGCCCTCGCCCCAAAAGTTGAGCCGACGCTCAGAAAACACCGAAATGGAATACCCCAAGTTGTGGAGGCTCTTTTTGAAAAGCCTTCACAACGGATCTCAGCAAGAAAAAACGATGGTTGTGGCAATGTTAATGTGGATGGAACTCTGCACGGGGTGGCTCTTGCCAACCCCAGTGCGTCGTGTTGCGCGTCCCACCCATGCCCGCTGGACCAGCCCTGTCTCCCCTGCACCGGCCGATCAAGCCACGCACTCGACAACAGGACAACCCCGACTTCTTGCCCTTATCCACGCGCCCACCCACCGTCCCCTGCGTTAATCACTTTTTGATTCGCGCGGCGGCCCCGGTTTCAGCGGCAATTCCCTTCGTTTTCTGACGTCCCCTCAGGCATCGTTGGCCCGTCATGGGCCTGTGATGATTTGACACGTGAAGGAACCGCATCATGAAACGGATGCTGATTAATGCAACCCAGTCGGAAGAACGCCGACTCGCCATCGTCGACGGCCAAAAACTCCTCGACTATGAAATCGAAATAGAAGGCCGCGAACAGCGCAAAGGCAATATTTACAAGGCCGTCGTCACTCGCGTCGAGCCCTCCCTCGAAGCTTGCTTTGTGGACTATGGTGAAGACCGCCATGGCTTCTTGCCCTTCAAAGAAATCTCGAAGCAATACTTTGCTGAAGGCGTGTCGGTGAGCCAAGCGCGCATCCAAGACGTCATTAAAGAAGGCCAAGAACTCTTGGTGCAAGTTGAAAAAGAAGAACGTGGCAACAAGGGCGCAGCCCTGACCACCTTTGTCAGCTTGGCCGGCCGCTATGTGGTGCTCATGCCCAACAACCCCCGAGGCGGTGGCGTCAGCCGCCGCATCGAGGGCGACGACCGCGCTGAACTCAAAGAAGCGATGGATCAGCTGGAATACCCCAAAGGCATGTCCATCATCGCGCGCACCGCTGGCATTGGCCGCAGCGCCCCAGAGCTGCAATGGGACTTGAACTACTTGCTCAAGTTGTGGACCGCCATTGACGGCGCTAAGGGTGCCAAAGGCGCGTTCTTGATTTACCAAGAATCCAGCTTGGTCATTCGCGCCATCCGCGACTACTTCAACCATGACATCGGCGACATCCTCATCGACACCGATGACATCTATGAACAAGCGCACCAGTTCATGGCCCACGTCATGCCTGAGCACGCCGCGCGTGTGAAGCGCTACAGCGACGAAACGCCGCTGTTTAGCCGTTTCCAAATTGAACACCAAATCGAGTCGGCCTACGCCCGCACCGTCAACCTGCCCTCGGGCGGCGCGATTGTGATTGACCACACCGAAGCCTTGGTCTCGGTGGACGTCAACTCGGCCCGCGCCATCAAAGGCGGCGACATTGAAGAAACCGCCACACGCACCAACTTGGAAGCCGCCGACGAAGTGGCCCGCCAAATGCGCTTGCGCGACTTGGGTGGTTTGATCGTCATCGACTTCATTGACATGGACGAAAGCCGCAACCGCCGTGATGTGGAAAACCGCTTGCGCGACGCCTTGCGCCACGACCGCGCCCGCGTGCAGTTTGGCACCATCAGCAAATTTGGCTTGATGGAAATGAGCCGCCAGCGCTTGCGCCCCGCCCTCTCTGAAGGCGCGTCGATTCCTTGCCCACGCTGCGGCGGCTCAGGCCACGTGCGTGACACCGAGAGCTCAGCGCTGCAAATCTTGCGCATCATCCAAGAAGAATCCATGAAGGACAACACGGCTGCCGTGTATGCCCAAGTGCCAGTGGAAGTGGCCTCGTTCTTGTTGAACGAAAAGCGCACCGAAATTGCCAAGATCGAAATTCAACAACGCTTGAACGTGTTGCTCGTGCCAAATAAGACACTGGAAACACCGAACTACAAATTGGAACGCTTGAAGCACGACGACCCACGCCTCGACCGCGTGGAAGCGAGCTACAAAATGGCCGAGGAGTTTGAAGACCCGACCGCCGTGACGCGCCGCTCACAAGAGCCCACAAATAAGCAAACGCCCGTGATCAAAGGCGTGTTGCCGGATGCACCTGCCCCAGCGCACTTGCCCAAGCCAGCAGCACCCGTCAAAGCCCAGGCTCCTGCCCAGGCCCGCAGCACGAAGCCAGTTGCCAAACCAGCCGAAGCCAAAACTGGCGTGTGGGGCTGGTTCACAGGCTTGTTCAGCAGCAGCGAAGAGCAGAAATCGAAGCCCGCCGTCGATGACAAAAAACCCAGCGAGCGCGGTGAGCGCCGCGATGGCCGCAGCGCCAATGGCCGAGGCGGCCGCGGGACCCGCGGGGGCCGCGGGGGTGACCGCGCCGAGCGTGGTGAGCGACCCGAACGCAGCGCCGAAGGCCGCAACGAGCGCAACCCTGAAGCGGTTGAAGCCCGTGGCGAACGCTCTGCGCGCGGTGAGCGCGCAGAGCGCGGCGAAGCAGGTCGCAGCGAGGGAGGACGCGACAGCCGTGGCCCACGCCAAGACCGCAACCGCGGTGGCCGTGGCGAAGGCCGACAAGCCGAAGCGCGTCAAACCGACGGCCAAGCCGCTCTTGACCTGAACGCCAGCCCAGAAGTCCAAGCCGAGGCGCGCGCCAAAGCGCGCAACGAACGCATGGCGCGTGAAGAGCGCGCAGAGGGACAAGAAGGCGGCAACGACCCCCAAGAACCGCGTGGCGAACGTGCTGAACGCAGCGAACGTGGTGAAGGCAACCCAAGCCGTCGCGAACGCAGCCCACGTGGCGAGCGCAACGAAGGTCGCCGCGAACGTGCACCTCGCTTAGACGAAAACGGCAACCCAGAAGCCTTGCCACTCGACAATGCCGCTGGCAGCGAAGGCCAAGCCCCGCAAACCGAAGACGGTGGCGAGCGTCGTGAGCGCCGCTCACGCGACCGCTATGGCCGTGACCGCCGTGAGCGTGGCGACCGTGCACCTCGTGAAGACGGCGCTGCAGATCATCCCGAGCAGAGCGCGACAGCTGAGCACACTCTTGGCGCGGATGACGCGACCTCTCACGATCAAGCCCAGCACGAGGCCCGTGAGCCACGTCAACCGCGTGAACCACGCGAGCCACGCGAAGCGCGTGGTGAGCGCCCAGAACGCAACGAGCGTCCCGAGCGTGCGCCCCGTCGTGCACCGCTCGAAGAAGCGCAGCCTAGCGCCACCGTGGCGCCAGCCCCTGTGCGCCAAGGCATGCCTCAAATCCAAGCCTTCACCTTGCCTTTGGCAGAGATGCAAGCGGTTGCCCAAAGCAGCGGTTTGGAGTGGGTCAACTCCAACCCAGACAGCATCGCTGCCGTGCAAGCTGCGATTGCAGCCGAGCCCAAGCCCGTGCATGTGCCGCGCGAGCGTCCGCCCGTGGTGATCTTGGATGAAGGCCCCTTGGTGTTGGTCGAGACCCGCAAGGATCTGTGAACCACACACCCGCCAAGAGGTGGTGAGCCTCAAAGCAAAAAGGCCTAGCATGCGCTAGGCCTTTTTTGTTTCTGCCTTCCTTTGCAGTGGCAAAGCTTGCGTCGTTAGGCAGCCACTTCGGCCGCGCGTTTCCAGCACAACTGGGCGCGTGCCGTGTCTTCTTTTTGCTCAGCCAATTGAGCCAAAGTGCGCCAGGCTTGGCGCTGCATGTCCGCATGGGTCAGCTGGGGTGCCGCTTGTTCCAGCATCTGTTGGGCCTTGCCCCACAGCGCATGATGCCAACACACCATGCCCGTCAAGTACTGCAACTCCACCCAACGCGGGTAGGTTTGGCGCGCACGGTCGATACTGGCCAACCACTCGGGGTCTGCGGGCATCAACACCAAGGCGCGCGCCAAAGTTTGGGCCACGCGCTCGCGGATGACGGGCGTGCAACTGTCGGGTTGCTGCACCATCCGGTTCCACAAAGGCGTGAGCCAAGGCATCACGGCCGCCACGTCGCCCCCCAGTTTGAGCATGCGTTGGGCCGCATGCAACACCACTTCAGGCAAGTCGCGCTCGGAAGCCTCCAACGCTTGCCATGCCATTTGCAACTGCGCACTGTCATGGGCTTGATTCAAACTGGCCAAGGCCAACTCGCGCAACAAACTTTGCGCCGCCGTTTCGGTGAATGCGCCGTGCTTGGCCAGCAAACGCGTGGTTTCCAAGGCGCGTGTGTGTTGTTGATCAAGGCGGGTCGCTTTGAGTCGCATGCGCAAAGCCAAAATGCGCCGTGATGGCCCGTGACGCAAACCATCGAGCCAACGCAGGGCCTCAGGCGCGTCGTGGTCGCTCAAAGCCCAGCGAGCGGCGCCCAGATAGGCGGACTCCATGGCCGCTTCCATTGAATCATCCTTGCTGTCCTGCCCCAAAGCCATCAAAGCTTGCAAATAAGAGGCACGGGCATCGCGGTCACGCAAAGCGTGGGCGCTTTCCGCGGCAATCAGGAGGGCCAAAGCACGCAGTTGCTGAGAGTGGCGCAGGACCGGGTCATCCGACTTGCGCACCGACCCCAGCAATGCTTCGAGGGCCAAAGCTTGCTCAGCGGACTTCACGGCGCGCACATAGCGACCGCTCCACAACTCAGACAACGCGTCTAAAACAGCGGCATGCATGGCCCGCTCTTTTTGCTGCAAGCGCCAGCGCCGCGCTTGATGGGGCAACTCAAACAAAGCGGACATGGCACGCCAGGTCAAGTGCATCAACACAAACAACACCAGCAGCAACAACAAGACCAAATTGAGCGACAAGTCGACGCGGTGAGGGGACCAAAACACCGTGACCGTGCTTTGGTTGCCGCCTGCCAGTAAAGCCGAGGCCACCGCCACACCAAACAAAGCCACAAACCACAAAGCGGCTCTCATCTCAGCGTCCTGCTGCCGCGGTGGTGAGGGCGGCGAGGGTGTCATCCACCCGCGGGATTTCCACCTGTTTGGACTGCGCCAGCACTTCGCGCGCGAGCGCCAAGGTGGCTTGACCTTGCCGTGATTGCACATCAAAGTAATGCGCCAAGTCCTCATTGGCTTGCTTCATGTCGGACTGCACCACTTCAAAATGACGCGCCAACAAACCCAAACGGGCGTTAAGCAAACGAAGCTTGAGGTTTTCGCGCACAAAATAGCTTTGATCGGGGGCCAGCATGCTGGCCTCTGGCTTGTCGATGCGACTGACACGAATCAGGTTTTTGGCGTCGTGCCAAACATCCGACAACACCTTCTCCCACCAACTCATGCTGATGGCTTTGGCCCAACTGGTAGCAGGCATGGCTGGCACGGGTTGCTCTTGGCGCATGACACCCACTGCGTTGAGCAAAGGCAAGGTGTCGACCACACGCACCAACTCATCGAGTTTGAACAGCAGCGCAGGGGTATCGGCCACCGCGGTGGCTTTGATGCGTTCCATGTCGCGGGTGACCGCGCGCAACACAGGGGCCAAACGCGGTTGCGCCACTTTGGTCAAGCGTTGCTCGGCTGAATTCAATGCAGCCAACAAAGGCTGCACGCTACCCGTGAGCTGAGCTTGTTGCTGGGCCAAGCGAATGGCCGAATCGATGTCGACCACCAAGTTTTCGTCACGCGAACGAGAGAGGCTTTGCATCAGATCTTCAAGTTGGCTGCGTTGCAAGGCCACTTCGCTGAGCTTGGCATCGGTCACCGCCAAACGGGCCGCAGTGTCGCGGGCCAGCGCTTCGGCTTGTTTGGACGTGACACGCGCCTCCACCGCTTGGCTGCCCGTGTCGGCACTTTGTCGCGCCAGTTGTTCTTGCATGCCCGAGAGTTTGGCCCACATCAAGCCCGAGCCCACTGCGCCCACCACAGCCAAGGCGCCGATGCTGCGCACGAGCCACTTGGCGGGCTCCCTGCTGGACGCACTTGGATCCCTAGACTCACGAGCACTCGCCAACGGCTCAATCGTGGGGCCCAAGGGCGGGAGGTTGGTGGTGTCGTCTTGCTCTGGCTTCATGCCAGCGATTCTAATGAGACTAAGACATCGGCCAATGACGGCCTAGACAGGTGAATATCACCAAAACCCAAGGCCTTGGCAGTTTGGGCAATGCGCGGATGAGTGGCCACGCAGCGGGCATGGGCCCAGCTTTGCGTGGGCAAGAGGCGAGCGAGGTTGTCAATCGCTTGCGAGCTACTCAAGCACCACAGACTGGCATCGCCTGCGGCTTGGACAGCTTGAGAGAGTTGCGCACTCGACCAGGCGGGGGCGTGTCGCGCGTAGGCCACCACAAACTGGGCCGATGCACCTGCGGCTTGCAGCTGTTGGGCCAGCCAATCACGGCCTGTGCCGATTGGCGTAGCCTCGGGCTCAGAGCTCACGTCATGGCCTCGCACAATCAACACTGGCTGGCCAGCCTGTACCTGCGTTGACACACGTTGCCACAACGCCTCTGAGTCAAATTGCGCGGCATCGGCGTCAGGACTGTCGATGCATGCCTCGGGCACACCCGCTTGCAACAAAGCTTTGTGCGTGCCAGGGCCAGTCGCCCAGCAGCGCGGACCCTGCGCCCAAACGAGATTGAGAGGCTGATGTTCAAAGAAAAATCGCACGGCCTGTGCACTGACAAACATCATGGCTTGAAACCTCGTGCACGACCCCCACGCTTGAACCACGGCTTGCGTGTTCGCAGCAGGTCCCACCTCGATCAAAGGCAGGGCCAAGGTGTCATGACCCGCCCTGTGCAGCGCATCCACCCAAGCCTGCGCATCGCCTGCGGGTCGGGTGATGACAACGCGCATGGCCGCTCGCTGGGCTTAGTGCGCGCCTTGGGCGCGCAACTGGGCCGCCACCGACTCGCCCAACACGTTGGCCGCGTCGCGTGACTTGGGATCTGTGGCATCTAAAGTTTGCGTCACCTCGGCACGCAGCAAGACTGGCGCGCCCGATGGGTCACCCCAGGCGGCTTGCAAGTGCAACACGCCATTGGTCAAGGTGGCGTGCGCGGCCAAGGGCATCGAGCAGCTGCCTCCCATGGCACGGCTGACGGCACGCTCGGCGGTCACGGTCAACCATGTGGCCGCATCGGCCAGTGGGGCCAAGGCCTGGGCCACATCGGCGCGCTGGCTGCGCACCTCAATGCCCAAGGCGCCCTGCCCTGCAGCAGGCAACATCTCGGTGGTTTCAAAAATGTGCCGAATGCGCTCGCCCAAGCCCAAACGCTTCAAACCCGCAGCGGCCAACACAATGCCGTCGTACTGCCCCTCGTCGAGCTTGCGCAAACGGGTGTCGAGGTTGCCGCGCAAAGGCTCTATTTTCAAATCAGGGCGCAAAGCGCGCAGCAACACGGTGCGGCGCAGGCTTGACGTGCCCACCACCGCACCTGGCGGCAAGTCATTGAGGTGGGCGTAAGTGGACGACACCCACGCGTCACGTGGGTCTTCGCGTTCCATCACGCAAGCCAGGTCAAAACCTTCGGGCAAATCCATGGGCACGTCCTTGAGTGAGTGCACGGCCAAGTTGGCACGCCCTTCTTCGAGCGCCACTTCAAGCTCTTTCACAAACAAACCCTTGCCCCCCACTTTGCTGAGACTGCGGTCCAAGATTTGGTCACCTTGCGTGGTCATGCCCAGCAGCGATACGCTGTGACCCAGGCCCTGCAGCAGGGCTTGGACATGCTCGGCTTGCCACATGGCCAAGCGGCTCTCGCGGGTGGCAATTGTCAAAGGAATGGGGGTATGAGGGGCAGTAGACAAAACAGAACTCACTTTTCTGAGCCTCGGCGGATGAGGCGAAATTTATAGCGGCAAATGTTAGCAGGCCCGCCTCGCCCAAGAGGGCGCGGCCAGCCCGATAAAATCTCAGCCCTATGACAAACCAACTCGACAAAAAATCCCAAGCCTGGTCCGCCTTGTTTTCCGAACCCATGAGCGAGTTGGTCAAGCGCTACACCGCCAGCGTGTTCTTTGACCAACGCTTGTGGCAAGCCGATATCACGGGCAGCTTGGCCCACGCCGAGATGCTGGCCGCACAACACATCATTGGTGCCGACGATTGGGCTGATATCCAAAAAGGCATGGCGCAAATTTGGGCGGAGATTGAATTGGGGCAATTCGAGTGGCAGCTCGACCTCGAAGACGTGCACCTCAACATCGAAGCGCGCCTGACCCAACTGGTGGGCGACGCCGGCAAGCGCCTGCACACCGGCCGCAGCCGCAACGACCAAGTGGCCACCGATGTGCGCCTGTGGTTGCGTGGCGAGATGGACCTCATCATTGGCTTGTTGGTGGACTTGCAAAAGTCCCTGGTCGAAGTGGCTGAGAAAAACGTGGACGTCATCTTGCCCGGCTTCACCCATTTGCAAGTGGCCCAGCCCGTGAGCTTTGCCCACCACCTGCTGGCCTATGTGGAGATGTTTGCCCGCGACGCCGAACGCATGGCCGACGTGCGCCGCCGCACCAACCGCCTGCCCCTTGGCTCCGCCGCTTTGGCGGGCACCACCTATCCGCTGGACCGAGAGCGCGTGGCCCGCACGCTGGGCATGGTGGACGAGCACGGCGCGCCCCAAGTCTGTCAAAACAGCCTAGACGGTGTAAGCGACCGCGACTTCGCGATTGAATTCACCGCCGCCGCATCCCTGTGCATGGTGCACATCAGCCGCCTGTCGGAAGAGTTGATTTTGTGGATGAGCCAAAACTTTGGCTTCATCAAAATTGCCGACCGCTTCACCACCGGTTCGTCCATCATGCCGCAGAAGAAAAACCCCGACGTGCCCGAACTCGCCCGCGGCAAAACAGGTCGCGTGGTGGGCCATTTAATGGGTCTCATCACCTTGATGAAAGGCCAGCGATTGGCCTACAACAAGGACAACCAGGAAGACAAAGAGCCGCTGTTTGACACGGTGGACACGCTCAAAGACACCTTGCGCATCTTCAGTGAGATGGTGGGCGGTCAAGTCAACCCCGCCACGGGCCAAAAAGAAGGCGGCATCACCGTCAACGCCCAAGCCATGGAAGACGCGGCCAAAAAAGGCTTTGCCACGGCCACCGACTTAGCCGATTACTTGGTGAAAAAAGGCCAGCCTTTCCGCGATGCCCACGAGACCGTGGCCCACGCCGTGAAAGCTGCCGCCAGCCACAACTGCGACCTGTCTGAGTTACCGCTTGAAGTGTTGCAAGGCTTTCACCCTGCCATCGACAAAGACGTGTATGAAGTTTTAAGCCTGCGCGGCTCGCTCAATGCCCGCAACACCTTGGGTGGCACAGCCCCTGCACAAGTGCGGGCGCAAATTGCGCGGCATCACCAACGACTTGGCTGAGCGCCAGATTTAAAAAATTTCAGCTGGGCTGTCGCACGCTTCACAGGGCATCGCTGAGGCAGGGGCTAACATCTGCCCCACCTACAGGAGACACCCCATGGCCGTGATTACCAACATCGAAGACTTGCGCGTTTTGGCCGAAAAACGCGTGCCCCGCATGTTTTATGACTATGCCGACTCTGGCAGTTGGACCGAAGGCACCTACCGCGCCAACGAAACGGACTTCCACAAAATCAAACTGCGACAGCGCGTGGCGGTGAACATGGAAAACCGCAGCCTCGCGACCCAGATGGTCGGCCTCGATGTGAGGATGCCCGTGGCCATCGCGCCCGTGGGTCTGACAGGAATGCAAAGTGCCGATGGTGAAATCAAAGCGGCACGCGCCGCTGAGAAGTTTGGCATTCCCTTCATTTTGTCCACCATGAGCATTTGCTCGATGGAAGACGTTGCCGCGCATTCCAAGGCACCCTTTATGTACCAGCTCTACATGATGCGCGACCGCGAAGCCATGGCCAACATGATTGAACGTGCCCGCCAAGTCAAGTGCAGCGCTTTGGTGCTGACGCTTGATTTGCAAGTGATTGGCCAGCGCCACAAAGATTTGAAAAACGGCCTGACTGCGCCACCCAGCCCCACCATTGCCAACATCATCAACCTGATGACCAAGCCGCGTTGGTGTTTGGGCATGGCCGGCACGCGCCGTCACACTTTTGGCAACTTGGTGGGCCACGTCAAAGGCGTGAGCAATATGAAGTCGCTGTCGTCATGGACCAACGAACAGTTTGACCCACGCTTGTCGTGGGAAGACGTGGCGTGGGTCAAAGCCCAATGGGGTGGCAAGCTCATCCTCAAAGGCATTCAAGACGTGGAAGACGCCAAGCTGGCGGTGCAAAGTGGTGCGGACGCTTTGGTGGTGAGCAACCATGGCGGTCGTCAGTTGGACGGAGCCCAGTCCAGCATTGAAGCGCTGCCCGCCATCGTGGCCGCCGTGGGCGACCAAATTGAGGTGTGGATGGACGGCGGCATTCGCTCGGGTCAAGACGTGCTCAAGGCTTGGGCGCTGGGCGCTCGTGGCACGCTGATTGGTCGCGCCATGGCCTATGGCTTGGGCGCAATGGGTGAAGAGGGGGTGAGCAAAGCGCTGCAAATCATCCACAAAGAGTTGGACATCACCATGGCGTTTTGTGGCCACACCGATATCCAAAACGTGAATACCAATATCTTGTTGCCAGGCACCTTCCCCACCCCTTGAGTGTTTGTTGGCGGGCGAAGGGATTCAGGCACACTTAGCGGATGCTTGAAGACACCCCCTCCCCACCCACGCCCAAAGGCGTCAGCGCTTGGTGGCGCGCCCTGAGTATTTTTTTGATACTGGTGCTGTGCCTCGCTTGGGCGTTGGGTGCCAGCATGTATGAGCAGTTCAAGGCGCAGATTCACCACTTAGAAGCCAAGTTGGTAGAAATACCGCAGGTGCGAGAGGTGTCGGTCTTGCTAGACGAAGCACAAGCGCCCGCCATGCTGCTGACCTACGACCCCAAAAATCAAAAACTGCAAGTGCAGCGCCTCAACGATGTCAAAGAGGGTCGCGAGCAAAGCCTGCATGTGTGGGCCATCCCCCCAGATGACGCGCCGCGCTTGCTGGGGGTGTTGACCAACAAGTACAAAACCCAGCAACTCGATGTGCCCAACCAGGCCCTCACGGGGGCCCGCGCCTTGGGCATCAGTGTTGAAAACAAAGACCGCGGTCCCTACCAAGGCAAACCGCAACAGCCTTGGTTGTTCAAAGGCTGGTTGGTACAAAAAGCGATTTAAGCCGCCATGCGCCGCATCGCGCACCTCGACATGGATGCGTTTTACGCATCGGTTGAACTGCTGCGCTACCCGCAGCTCAAGGGCTTGCCTGTCGTCATTGGTGGGGGTCGTC